>ERZ650308.981-NODE-981-length-15252-cov-4.718958_pt1 | contig 15252 bp, 10 predicted proteins | sample MGYA00376244_ERZ650308 | MGnify/ENA primary metagenome ERZ650308 (study PRJEB26733, sample SAMN07839295) | wastewater metagenome | biome: small river; feature: stream; material: water | place: USA: North Carolina | collected 2016-04-26 ...
AAGCATGATGACATCATTGGTCTTCCAGATGCTTCGGTGGTCCTAAATAGCTCAGGCGTTGAATATTTGGTCATGCGCCCATTGCTCGTTGATTTCGTGATGTCTATGCCTCGTGGTGCGGCCATCATTTACCCCAAAGAAGCACAGGCAATTTTGGGTCAGGCCGATATTTTCCCCGGTGCTCGCGTTGTTGAGGCTGGAGTTGGTTCCGGAGCACTGTCACTGTGGTTGCTTCGTGCCATTGGACCACAAGGATTCCTGTATTCATTTGAACGCCGTGAAGAATTTGCAGAGATTGCGCGAGCAAATGTTTCTACTTTCCACGGATTCACGCCAGAAAACTGGTCGGTCACTGTAGGAGATCTTCAGGACGCACTGCCTTCGACGGTGGAGCCCGGACAAGCAGACCGTGTCGTTCTTGACATGTTGGCCCCGTGGGAATGTGTCGACATGGTGGCAGATGCTCTCGTTCCAGGTGGAGTAGTGCTGATGTATGTCGCCACAGTTACCCAGCTTTCGCGGGTTGTGGAGGCTCTTCGTGAAACAGGACAGTTCTCTCACCCTCAATCCAGTGAGACGATTGTGCGCGGTTGGCACGTTGAAGGATTAGCTGTTCGTCCAGAACACCGCATGATCGGACACACTGCGTTCTTAGTCACTGCTCGCAAGCTTGCTCCAGGCACTGTGCTGCCTGATCTCAAGCGCCGTGCTTCCAAGAGCGATTTCAGCGCAGAAGATCTTGAAGCATGGACTCCCGGTGTCCTTGGAGGCCGTGAAATTAGTCCCAAGAGTCTTCGTAAACGAGTGCGGTCCGCGACAGAAAGTGCAGAACTTTCCCAGGCAGCAGACAGCTCGTCGCCAGCTGAATAGGCACAACACGACATAGGCTATTTCTCGTTGAGGTATTTGTTCCTCACAGTGATTTTTGCGAGGAATTGTGCGTCGTAGTTCTGCTCTTTTTGTCAGTATTGCCCTGATTGCAGGCTTGAGTGCCTGTGCTTCCCCTGCAGCTGACTCTTCCTGCACCCCTTTAGCTGAATCAGGATCGGTAGTTGACAAGGTCAAAGTCACCGGTGGGTTCGGTGATCTTCCTACTGCGACGTTCCCCACTCCGCTCACTGCATCCAAGACCGAACGAAAGATTCTCGTCAAGGGAGATGGATCGCCAGCACTTCCCGGTGGAGCAGTGACCCTTGATTTCACAATCTATAACGGTGAAACCGGCGACATTCTTGGCCAGACCAAATATGACGGTACTGATCTACAGACATCTTCCCTTGATGACACCAGCCTGATTCACGGTCTTGTTGCCACGATTCAGTGTGCGCCTGCCGGAAGTCAGATTGTTTCTGTCATTGCGCCGACAGATCTACTTGATCCCAATGGTGCACCTATCGGTGACCTTGGTAAGGACACAACTCTTGTCGTTGTTGCTGACCTCATTTCAACCAGCCTTGCAAAAGCTAATGGTAAGGATCAGCCCGCTCAAGATGGTTTCCCCACAGTAGTTCTTGATGCAAACGGTGTTCCTGGAGTCACTGTTCCCAAGTCGAAGGCTCCTACTGAGCTCAAGGTTGAGGTTCTCAAAAAGGGTGACGGACCCGTGGTCAAGGCAGGAAGCTCGGTTACCGTGCACTACACCGGCGTTCTGTGGAGTGATGGAACTGTTTTTGATTCAAGCTGGACACGTAAGTCTCCTGCGACCTTCAGTCTCAATGGTGTTGTTCCTGGTTTTGCTCAGGCGCTTGAAGGTCAAACAGTGGGTTCCCAGATTGTTGCGGTTATTCCTCCAGAGTTGGGCTATGGCAACCAGGACAACGGAACCATACCCTCCGGCTCCACCCTGGTCTTCGTCATTGACATCTTGGGAACTACTCCCTAATTCGGGATAATTCATGGCGCGCGCAGAGAATCGAATCAAGAAGGAAGACAGGCTTTTCAGCCTGATTCTTGCCCTCGTTTCTTCCCGTGAGGGCCTGACGAAGAACGAAATACTCAAAACCGTTCGTGGCTATAGCGACATCTTTGATTACAACGGCAACACTGCCTTGGACAAAATGTTCGAACGGGACAAAGACGAAATCCGTTCCATGGGCGTCATTATTGACACTCTGGAATTGCCGGAAGAAGAAGGTCAAACCCACAACATTCGGTACTCGATTTCTCGAAAGAATTATGACTTCCCAGATGATGTGACGTTTACCTCTGATGAACTTACGTTGTTGAACGTTGCAGCAAATGCGTGGCGAGAAGCTTCGCTCTCGAGTGATTCGCGACACGCACTGACCAAAATAAAGTCATTAGGTGTGTCAGCCAGTGATCCTTTGATAGGTGTTGCGCCGCATATCCGCACCAATCACAGGGCATTCATCGAAATTGAAGATGCGCTCGAGAATGAGTTGATTCTTACCTTCCATTACCTCAAGCCAGGTCAGTCCAAATCTCAGCTCCGCACCGTTTCACCCCTAGCGATGCTCAGTTGGGGAGGGCTCTGGTACGTATTGGCGTTTGACTTTGATGCACAAGCTGAACGTACATTTCTGCTCAAGCGCATCATTTCTGTCCCTGCTCGGGTTCCTCAGAAAACATATCCTCGCCCGGTGGAAAACTACGTCCGTCGTTTGCAGTCAGAACTAGAGGAGCTCACCAAAGCAAACACAGCTTCTCTTGAGCTCATGACAGGATCAGACGCCCAACTTCGTTTGACTTCGAAATATGGATACTCCGCGGAAGAGACATCTATCACCTTTGGATATTCAGATCTAGAACTCCTTGCCGATGAACTCGTGGTCTTTGGCAATCAGCTCAGTGTTGTATCACCATCTGAACTTGCAGAAGCAGTTCGTGCACGTCTAGAACTCATCTCTTCACTGCATGGAGGTGATCACTAGTGGCCGCATCACGATTAGAAGCAGCTGACCGTGTCACGTTGTTGATGTCTTTTGTTCCTTATTTGATTGACCACGGAGCTGTTCCGGTTAAACAATTGGCAGAGCATTTCGACATCACTCCTGCGCAGGTGCAAGAACTCGTGCAATTACTCGCAATGTCTGGCGTGCCTGGCGATAACGGTTTCTATCAGCATCAAGATCTCTTCGATATCAACTGGGACCTCTTTGAAGAGCAACAAATCGTTGAACTGTGGCAACACGTAGCAGTGGACGCCACTCCTCGTTTTTCTGCTCGTGAAGCTGCTGCGTTGTTAGCTGGTCTTCAATATATTTCCGCAATCGTCCCGGATAAAGATAAAACAGTCATCGAGAATTTGGTTTCAAAAATTGCTCTAGGAGCTTCAGCGGAACCAGAGAATCTTCTCGTTACACCTGCTGCTGCTCCTGTTGATTTGGGCGTCATTAGGCAGGCCGTTTCTGCCGGTCTGAGTGTTCATTTCACCTATCAAAATGCCACGGGTGAACGCCTTTCAAGAACAGTAGACCCCCTTCGCCTCGACTTAGTGGGGGAGTCCTGGTACCTGCGCGGCTGGAGTCATGAACGAGACGCCCTGAGAACTTTTCGGTTAGACCGAATTTCTGAACTTACTGTCTCAACCCATCCAATCAAGACAACCCTGACCCATGAAGATCTCCCGGATGAACTTTTTGACATCTCCGACTCCCACATTCGTGTGACCTGTGTCGTTGAAGAATCTTCGCTGCCATTGTTATCTGCCTATAGGCCAGTAGTTGTGAGCGCAGGAGAGGGGGACACCGTCCAGATTGAAGTGGCTTTCAGTGATCTTTCAAGTGTTCCAGTCTTCGTCTCTCAGCTTCCCGGTGGAATTCGAGTGGTCTCACCACCAGACGCTGTTTCCGCTGTGAGCAGATGGGCCAAGCAGGCACTCACCGGCTATAACGCCTAAACTAGAAACAACACCTTCGCCATAATTCATAAGGAAGTAAAGATGTTAGGTAACGCTCTTTCTGGTTGGCACCTGCTGATCATTATCCTTATCATCCTGTTGTTGTTCGGTGCACCAAAACTTCCCGGTCTTGCTCGTTCTCTCGGACAGTCCATGCGTATTTTCAAGAGTGAAGTTAAGCAGATGAAAGAAGAAGGCCAGACCCCTTCTGATTCAAGCTCCACCGACTCAAGCGACACCTCAAAGTCCGCTTAGTAGCCCATGGCTGCACGGCAGACAAAAGCCTCTCGGCGTGAAGGAAAGATGTCCCTGGGTGGGCATCTCGTTGAACTTCGGAAAAGGCTCTATCTCTCTGCCCTCTTCATTGTTATCGGTGCTGTTCTTGGATGGTTCTCGGCAGATTTTCTCCTTGCTCAACTCCGAGAACCTATCTTCCTGGTCGCATCTGAACAGGACAGAGTCGCAACACTCAACTATGACGGCATCACGAGTGCCTTTGACTTGAAACTTCAGATTGCCTTCACCGTTGGCATCGTTATTTCTAGTCCCTTCTGGCTCTATCAAATCTGGGCATTCTTCATGCCAGGGCTTACCAAGAAGGAAATCAAGTACACCCTTGGTTTCATGTTGAGTGCAATTCCGCTCTTTTTAGCTGGCTGTGCTGCTGGCTGGTATGTCTATCCCCACATTGTTGCGCTGATGACGAGTTTCGCTCCGAGCGATGATGCCACCATCATTACGGCCAAAACCTATTTCGATTTTGTGTTGAAGTTGGTTCTCGTCGTAGGTGTGGCTTTCGTTCTCCCGGTATTTCTGGTGTTGTTCAATTTCGCTGGGTTACTCTCCGCCCAGAGCATCATCAAATCGTGGCGCATCGCAGTCTTGGTTATTGTTTTATTCACAGCCATCGCAACGCCTGCTGCTGATGTTCTGTCCATGTTCTTGTTGGCCATCCCCATGGTTCTTCTCTATTTCGCTGCTGCAGGTATTGCTTGGCTGCATGACCGTCGTCAGGGAAAGAAACAATTGACGATCAACGATGACAGTCCAAGCATTGTTCCGCCATCAGAACCCCTTTCGGCATAATCGATGGCTGAGCTCAGTGCTGCAGAACGTTTTGCCCAGGCACAAGCACGAAATAAAACACCACTGGTCAATGCGTTTCGGGAAAAACGATCCTTTGATTTAGATCCGTTCCAAATTGCTGCCGCCAACGTTCTTGAGGCGGGAAACAGTGTGCTGGTTGCTGCCCCCACAGGTGCAGGTAAAACCGTAGTTGCAGAATTTGCCGTCTTTCTCGCAATGAGTACGACTTCAGACAAGTTGTTTTACACAACCCCCATGAAGGCTCTTTCTAACCAGAAATACAACGAATTTGTTGAGGAATGGGGAGCTGAAAACGTCGGCATTCTCACCGGTGATACAAATATCAATTCCGGTGCTCGCATTATGGTGATGACGACTGAAGTGCTGCGCAACATGCTTTATGCGGATAGTGATCTGCTCACAGACCTTCGTTTCGTTGTCATGGACGAGATTCACTATCTTGCGGATAGATTCCGAGGCGCAGTCTGGGAAGAAGTGATTATTCACTTGCCCCAACATGTTCGACTTGTTGGACTTAGTGCCACTGTTTCCAACGCAGAAGAATTCGGTGATTGGCTTCAAGCAGTTCGTGGAGACACGGACATCATCGTTTCTGAAGATCGTCCGGTCCCGCTCGATCAACACGTCTTAGTTGGCAATAAGTTCATAGATTTGTTTGATGGCTCCACCGCAGCTGCAGAGCATCGGGTCAATCCTGAATTACTTAGGCTTGCTCATTCCAATCAGCGTGCTCCACACATTCGTTCTGCAGGTCGCAATGCCAACCGTGGCGGCAGGAACAACAGACCTCAATATGCACAGAATCAGCCTCTTCAAGGCCGTATGGATCGTGCCAACATCATCGAGTTGTTGGCGGAGAAGAATCTTCTCCCAGCCATTTCTTTCATATTCAGTCGTGCGGGCTGTGACCAGGCAGTATCACAAGTTCTTCGCTCAGGTATTCGCCTCACGGATGCAGAAGAACGAGAGATTATTCGCGACATAGTTGAAGAACGATGCAGCGTTCTTGCCGACGAAGATCTCGGAGTTTTGGGATATTGGGAATGGCTTGACGGGCTTGAGCGGGGTGTTGCCGCTCATCACGCAGGATTACTTCCTGCATTCAAAGAGGTTGTTGAAGAACTCTTTCAAAAGAAACTCGTGAAGGTTGTCTTTGCCACTGAAACTCTTGCTCTAGGTATCAATATGCCTGCTCGAACTGTGGTGCTGGAAAAACTAGAAAAGTTCAACGGTGAAGCACGTGTTCCATTAACGCCAGGGGAGTACACCCAGCTCACCGGTCGTGCAGGACGGCGTGGTATTGATGTGGAGGGACATTCCCTCATTCAGTGGGCAAACAACCTAGATCCACAGACAGTTGCCTCTCTTGCTAGTCGGCGAACGTATCCTCTGAATTCCAGTTTCAGGCCGACCTACAACATGGCCATCAACCTGATTGAACAGTTTGGCCGAAGCAGGACCAGAGAGATTCTGGAAAGCAGTTTTGCTCAATTCCAAGCAGACCGAGCGGTTGTCGATCTTGCTCGCAAGGTTAAACAGCAAGAAGAAACACTTGCTGGTTATGCCGAACCAATGACCTGTCACTTAGGTGACTTTGCAGAATATGCAGCATTGCGACGCAAGCTCACAGATGTTGAAAAACAATCCGAATCAGGTTCTCGAGCAGCCAAAGAAAAACGAAGTGCTGAACTGAACTCGCTGCGAAAGCAGATGAAAAGCCATGCTTGCCATCACTGCCCTGATCGTGAACAACACGCCAGATGGGCCGAACGCTGGTGGCGTCTCAAGCGCGAGACAGACAAATTAGTTCAACAGATCAACACTCGGACAGGCGCAATTGCGCGCATTTTTGACCGAGTCTGTGACGTTCTGGTGGACATGGACTACTTGATGAAAGATCCTCAAGGAACAGAGTTTTCACTCACCCCCAAAGGTGAGTCTTTGGGCAAGATTTATGGTGAACGCGACCTCTTGATTGCTGAATCCATTCGACTCAAACTCTGGGATCAACTTGATGCTCCCGGCTTGGCTGCTATGGCGTGTGCGATTGTGTTTGAACCACGACGTGAAGAGGGTTTGGTCAACGAACGCTATCTCCCTCGAGGAAAGTTCATCGAGGCACTGCATGAGACACAAAGTCTCTGGTCGGACTTAGAAGAGTTGGAAAACTATCACAAGCTCCCGGGCACAAATCCGCTCGCTACCGGCCTCTCACTAGCGATGTATAAATGGGCAAAGGGCTCACGTCTCGACGACGTGTTATTTGATGCTGATATGCCTGCTGGAGACTTCGTACGATGGTCAAAGCAGACCATTGACTTACTTGACCAACTAGCTCAGGTCACTTCTGGTGATCTCCAAAAAACTGCCCGCACAGCCTTAGATCAGGTGCGACGTGGCATTGTTGCCTATTCCACGGTGGCCTAATGAAACGTCTCAATTTGTGGTTTGCGCTCATCCTCGCTGTGGTTTCAGGCTTTGCACTGCAGGGGGCATTTCCGGCAACAAACTTCTGGCCATTAGCTTTTGTCGGCGTATTTCTCCTTCTGTGGTCACTACTTGGTCGCTCTTTCTGGACAGCCTTTATCGTCGGCTCCTCAGCCGGAGCAGCATTCTGGCTTTCACTGATTAACTGGCTTACCCTGTACCTCGGGCCAGTTCCTTGGCTTGCTCTGGGTATCCTGCAGGCTCTTTTCTTTGGGCTGGGCGCTTCGCTCATGTCGATTGTGATCAACCGAGGCCCTACGCGGTGGAGCCATAAATGGGGACGAATCGGACTCGTCAGCATCGTCATTGCTTCGCTCTGGACTCTTCGTGAGAGCATCACGAGTGTGTGGCCTTATGGAGGTTTTTCCTGGGGAAGGTTGGCGCAGTCGCAATCTGAGAGCCCTATTGCCCATGTCGTCACCTGGGTTGGAACAGCAGGGCTGAGCTTCTGCGTAGCTTTAATTGCGGCACTTGTATTTCAAGTACTCCGAGAGAAACAACGCCCCTTACTGGTTTACCCCATACTCGCATTCGTTGTCCTACTCGCAATTCCTGGGTTCACCATAGAAATCTCAGGGACAACCACTGTTCTCGCTGTTCAAGGCAACTCTAAAGCCGGCTTGTTTGATCACGGCGCACCGGGTGCCATCCTGCAAGATCATGTGTCCGGAACCCTTCCCTATGTTGGGGAAGACATCGACATGGTTGTGTGGCCGGAGAACGCTAGCGATGTCGACCCTCTTGAATCAGATCTAGCAGCACTTACTCTCACGACTATTTCGAAAAAAGTGGGCGCACCAATTGTGACTGGAACGATCACAACTAATGCCGACGATGAGTACTTTAATTCTTCTTTAGTGTGGACAAATCGAGCAGTAGCTCAATACGACAAAATCCATCCAGTTCCGTTTGCCGAATACATGCCCAACAGAGAATTGTGGCGCACATTCCAGCCCGAACTTGTTGATCTTGTTACCCGTGATTATTCGTTTGGAACGCGATCCAACGTCGTTGACATCAATGGTGTTCTTGCGGGTATTGCTATTTGTTTTGATATCACTGATGACCAACAGGCTTATCAAATGATTGATGGGGGAGCGCAGCTCATCCTTGCCCAAACAAACAATGCTGATTTCGGGAAAACCTCAGAAAATCTTCAACAATTAGCCATTGCTCGACTTCGTGCAATAGAAACTGGGCGCTCTGTCGTCAACATCTCCACAGTGGGCACATCAGCCATTATTTCTCCAACGGGAGAAACGATTTCGAGTATTCCTGCCTATCAACCAGGGGAGATGTTGAGCGCGGTTCCCTTGAGCTCAACCATCACCCCTGCAATGGCTTTGGGTCGAACAATTGAATGGACGATCGGCGCTGTTGGCGTTGTCGGTTTGTCGCTCATTCTGATTCGTCGCAAGCCCTAGAATTGAACATCTAGAGACTTACGAAACCGGAGTGAACATGGGCAAGGACAACGATTCTTTCGTTCACCTTCATGTTCATTCTGAGTACTCCATGCTCGATGGTGCTGCACGTGTCAAGCCACTAGTGAATGCAGCTGTCGAGGCAGGAATGCCTGCGATTGCTATTACCGATCACGGCAATATGTTCGGCGCATATGACTTCTGGAATGCTGCAACTGACGCCGGAATTAAGCCGATTATTGGCACTGAGGCGTACCTTACTCCTGGAACTCATCGCACCGATAAAACCCGTATTCGTTGGAATAACGGTGGGGATGATGACGTTTCTGGTGGTGGTGCTTATACGCACATGACTTTGTTGTCTTCCTCGACCGAGGGCATGCATAACCTCTTCAAGATGTCCTCTTTGGCTTCACTTGAGGGCTACTACTTCAAGCCTCGTATGGACCGTGAACTCCTCAACACATACGGCAAGGGTCTTATCGCGACAACAGGTTGCCCTGGTGGTGAAATTCAAACCCGCCTCCGTATTGGTCAATATGCTGAAGCACGCGCAGCGGCGGCAGAATTCCGGGATATTTTCGGCAAAGAAAACTTCTTCGTCGAAATTATGGATCACGGTCTAGATATCGAACGTCGAGTTGTTACGGATCTCATTAAGCTCTCTAAAGATTTAGGGTTGCCTCTCGTTGCAACCAACGATCTCCACTACACACATGCTCACGACGCTGATGCACACGCTGCGTTGTTGTGTGTTCAATCGGGATCAACTCTGGATGACCCCAACAGATTCAAGTTCGAGTCAAATGAGTTCTATCTCAAGTCAGCTGCCGAAATGCGTCGACTTTTTGCAGATTATCCCGAAGCGTGTGATAACACTTTGCTGATCGCAGAACGATGTGAAACCAGCTTTGAAAAGCGTGACCTGATGCCACGTTTCCCCGTGCCCGAGGGCGAGACGGAAGCAACATGGTTCGAGAAAGAAGTAGCCGCTGGTCTAGCTCGACGATTCCCCAACGGGGTCTCAGAAGCTCATAAGGCACAAGCAAAATATGAAGTTGATGTCATCATTCAGATGGGTTTTCCCGGCTACTTCCTCGTTGTTGCAGACTTCATTGCGTGGGCACGTCAGCAGGGTATTCGAGTTGGCCCTGGTCGTGGTTCAGCGGCTGGTTCTCTCGCTTCGTATGCCATGGGTATTACCGAGCTAGATCCGCTTCACCACGGTTTGATTTTTGAGCGCTTCCTAAACCCTGAACGTGTTTCCATGCCCGATGTTGATGTTGACTTCGATGATCGCCGACGTGGTGAAGTGATTCGTTATGTCACTGAGAAATATGGCAGTGACCGTGTTGCACAAATTGTGACCTACGGCACCATCAAGGCCAAGCAAGCGCTCAAAGACTCTTCTCGCGTATTGGGAATGCCCTATTCGGTAGGGGAGAAGCTCACCAAAGCCATGCCTCCATCCATCATGGGTAAAGACATCACCCTGACTGAGATTATGGATCCTCAGGCTCCTCGATACAAGGAGGCGGCTGACTTCCGCTCGGTTCTTGAATCAGATGTTGATGCACAGACTGTTTTCAACACGGCACAAGGTATTGAAAACCTCAAGCGTCAATGGGGTGTTCACGCCGCTGGTGTGATCATGTCGGCTGAACCATTGATGGATGTCATACCCATCATGAAACGTGAAGATGATGGCGCCATCATCACGCAATTCGATCAACCACCCTGTGAATCTCTTGGATTGCTCAAGATGGACTTCTTGGGTCTGCGTAACCTCACGGTCATTCAAGATGCCCTAGTCAATATTCAAAACAACCGAGGCATCACGGTTGAGCCAGAACTACTAGATCTTGATTCCGACCCAGCAACATATGAATTGCTCTCTCGTGGTGACACCCTTGGTGTTTTCCAACTTGATGGTGGGCCGATGCGTGCTCTACTGCGTCAACTCAAACCTACGAACTTTGAAGATATTTCGGCTGTTATTGCTTTGTATCGCCCAGGCCCTATGGGGATGAACTCGCACACCAATTACGCATTACGTAAAAATGGTCTTCAAGAGATTGAGCCCATTCACCCTGAGCTTGAGGAACCGCTCTCTGAAATCTTGGGAACAACCTACGGTCTCATTGTGTATCAAGAGCAAGTAATGGCGGTTGCTCAAAAGGTGGCTGGATTTACCCTGGGTCAAGCAGATGTTTTGCGTCGTGCCATGGGTAAGAAGAAGAAGTCAGAACTGGATAAGCAGTTTGCTGATTTTGAAGCTGGCATGCTCGCAAATGGCTATTCAGCCCCCGCTGTCAAGATTCTGTGGGATACCTTGATGCCCTTCGCTGACTACGCCTTCAACAAGGCTCACTCTGCTGGGTACGGTGTTCTGAGCTATTGGACCGCCTATCTCAAGGCTAATTTCCCCGCTGAATACATGGCTGCTCTCTTGACGTCCGTTGGCGATTCGAAAGACAAACTTGGAATCTATTTGTCTGAATGTCGACGGATGGGGCTCAACGTTTTGGCTCCAGATGTCAATGAATCAGATGGAGTTTTCTCCGCCGTTGGTCAAGATATTCGCTTCGGTATGGGCGCGATCCGCAACGTCGGTTTTGGCGTCGTTGAACACATTAAGGCAGCCCGTGCGGAAAAGGGTCGATTTGATTCTTTCCACGACTTCCTCAAAAAGGTTCCTGTTCAAGTAGCGAACAAGAAGACGCTGGAATCGCTGATTAAAGCTGGTGCTTTTGATGCGATGGGGAATACACGACGTGCACTCGTCGAGATTCATGAGGACGCAGTCGAATCAGCTGTGAGCCTCAAGCGCAACGAAGCCCTTGGCCAAGTCGATCTTTTCGGCGACATGTTTGAGTTTGCAGAAGAGCACTCTCAAGTTCCCGATCGTCCGGAATTTACCAAACGTGACAAGCTCGCTTTTGAACGCGAAATGCTGGGTCTGTATGTTTCCGATCACCCCTTGGCTGGTCTCGAACTCCAATTGGCTAAGCATGCAACGGTAACTATCAATGACCTCACAACGAGTGACACCACTATGGATGGTGACATTGTGGTTCTTGCAGGACTCGTGACCGAGGTCCAAAGACGTATCGCGAAGAAATCAGGTAATGCCTACGGCATTATCAAGCTAGAAGATTTCGGTGGCGAGATGGACATCATGCTGCTTGGTCGCACCTATCAAGAGTTTGGCCCCATGCTCGAAACAGACCTAGTACTTGCCGTGAAGGGACGAGTCAACGTGCGCGACGATGGGCTCAATATCCAAGCGATGAGTATGTTCGTTCCCGATGTCGGTGCTGTTATAGGGGAACAAGGTCCGCTGAATCTCGTTTTGCCAGAAGTGCGTGCAACCTCGTCAACCATCGGTGAACTCTCTGAGGTTCTCAAACGTCACCCAGGTCAATCTGAAGTGCGATTGAGGCTCACCCGTGGAGCAACTGCACGCATCTTTGAGCTCCCTGCTCGCGTCAACGTGTCATCTGATCTGTATGGAGAATTGAAGTCTCTCCTAGGTCCAGGTTGCCTGGGTTAGCGGAAATAGACTGGACACCTGATGATTCACACTCTTGATCTGCGTGGAAGACGACCTTCTCGCGCTGAACTACTCGCTCTCATTCCTCGGACAGAGGTTGATGTTGATGTTGCCCTTGACGTTGCTACGTCGCTGATTAGTGATGTTCGTGATCGTGGATCCGAGGCCTTGCGGGAACAGGCTTCACGCTTGGACAAAGTTGACGATTATGAACTTCGCGTTCCTCAGTCCCACATCGATGAAGCTGTCGCTTCGTTATCTCCGCAGTTACGGGCTTCTTTAGAAACAGCAATTGCTCGTGTTCGGATAGGTTCTGCTGCCCAGGTTCCTGCAGATGTACGTAGCGAAATCGCTCCCGGGGCTGTGATTACTCAACGCTGGCAGCCAGTAGAGCGTGTTGGGCTCTATGTTCCTGGCGGAAAAGCTGTTTATCCTTCTAGCGTCATCATGAATGTTGTGCCTGCACAGGTTGCTGGCGTTAGCTCGATTGCTCTTGCTTCTCCAGCACAGGCTCACTTCGGTGGCCGGGTTCACCCGACAATCCTTGCTGCTGCAGGTTTGCTGGGTGTCTCTGAGGTCTACGCAATGGGTGGCGCAGGTGCGATTGGCGCCTTCGCCTACGGTGTCGAAGATCTGGGTCTCGTTCCAGTCAATGTGGTTACGGGTCCAGGAAATGTCTATGTTGCAGCCGCGAAAAGACTAGTTCGTGGCCGCGTAGGGATTGATTCCGAAGCAGGTCCGACTGAAATTCTGATCATTGCTGATTCTTCAGCGAGAGCTGATTTCATTGCTGCAGACCTTATTTCTCAGGCAGAACATGACGAAATGGCCTCTGCAGTGTTGGTTACTGATTCTGAAGAACTCGCTCTTGCTGTGACGCAGCATGTTTCAGAACTGGCGGAGAAGACGGCTCACGCTCAGCGCGTGAAGGTTGCTCTTGAAGGCCCACAATCCGCTCTCGTACTCGTTGATGATCTATCTGTGGCCATCGATTTTTCCAATGCCTATGGACCCGAGCATCTCGAAATTCACACGCTGAAGAACTCCGAAGTTGTGGCACAGATCACGAACGCTGGTGCTCTCTTTGTGGGGGATTACAGCCCAGTCAGTTTGGGTGACTATTCCGCCGGCTCAAACCACGTTCTCCCCACTGCAGGCCAGGCCCTGTTTTCATCTGGTTTGGGAGCATATACATTCCTGCGCCCCCAACAGGTCATCGAATACTCCAAGGGTGCACTTTCCGAAGTTGCCAGTGGTATCCGCGTACTAGCTGATGATGAAGATTTGCCCGCTCACGGTGATGCAGTAGATATCCGTTTCAACACAGAGGACAATTAGTCGAATGTATTGCCCCTTTTGCCGCCATTCAGATTCTCGAGTTATTGACTCTCGCACGAGCGACGATGGCCTCTCGATTCGTCGTCGGCGTCAATGCCCTGAGTGCAATGGTCGTTTTTCCACACTCGAAACTGCGTCACTTTCTGTGATTAAGCGCTCAGGTGTGGTTGAGTCATTCAGTCGCGAAAAGGTCGTTGCAGGTGTCCGTAAGGCGTGCCAGGGAAGACCAGTTACTGATGCGGATCTTGCCGTCCTGGCCCAGAAAGTAGAAGAAACTATTCGCGCCACGGGTGCGTCCCAGATTGAGGCAAACGAAATTGGTTTAGCAATTCTGCCTTCCTTGCGCGAACTCGATGAGGTTGCCTACCTTCGTTTTGCCAGTGTGTATCAAGCTTTTGACTCACTTGAAGACTTCGAAGTTGCAGTTCAAACCTTGCGTTCCGAACGTCAGACAGGTCAGGCTCAGTAGTTGGCAACACATAACGGCAATCATTCTTTTTACAACCTGATTTTCACAGGGTTTTTCAAATTCATAGACCCTGAGGAAGCTCACCACCTCGGTGCGTTTGTCATCAAACTCGCTGGTCTGCCTGGTATTCGTTCAATCAAGCACACTTTTTCTCAGCCAAATCCTGAACTTCATGTTCAAGCCCTGGGATTGCATTTCGAATCGCCCTTCGGGATGGCAGCTGGTTTCGATAAAGATGTCACCATGGTTTCAGGACTGTATGCCCTCGGCTTTGGTCACGTAGAAGTTGGCACTCTGACTGCCCACGCACAACCTGGAAACCCGAAGCCTCGTCTTTTCCGCTTGATTCCAGACCGTGCATTGATTAACCGGATGGGCTTCAACAACGGGGGAGCGGCAGCTGCAGTTCCTCGTTTGAAAAGACTCCGTGCTTTGAAACACCGCCCTGTGATCGGTGTAAACATTGGGAAATCCCGCATCACTGAAGTTGAGAATGCGACTGAGGATTACCTCATCAGCACTAAACTTCTTGCCCCTTTGGCTGACTATCTTGTCGTGAATGTCAGCTCACCCAACACGCCAGGGCTTCGTGGGTTGCAAGAGATTACACAACTCAAACCTCTCCTCAGCGCGGTCAAAAATGCTTCTGGCGATACGCCTCTATTGGTGAAGATTGCACCAGATCTCACGACTGAAGAAATATCCGAGATTGCAAAGTTAGCGGTTTCTCTCGGGCTTGATGGCATTATCGCCACAAACACCACGATTAGTCGCGAGGGCCTAGTTTCGGATCCTGCACGCGTCGAAGCTATTGGCGCAGGTGGATTGTCTGGTGCCCCACTTGCAAATCGTTCACTTGAGGTGCTCAAGCACATTCGATCTATCGTTCCAGCACAGATGTGCATCATTTCAGTCGGTGGTATTGAAACAGCTGAACAGATACAAGAACGGCTCAATGCTGGAGCAACCCTTGTTCAGGGATATTCCGCCTTCGTATATAACGGCCCGTTGTGGG
>ERZ650308.982-NODE-982-length-15227-cov-4.562813_pt1 | contig 15227 bp, 10 predicted proteins | sample MGYA00376244_ERZ650308 | MGnify/ENA primary metagenome ERZ650308 (study PRJEB26733, sample SAMN07839295) | wastewater metagenome | biome: small river; feature: stream; material: water | place: USA: North Carolina | collected 2016-04-26 ...
CTCCTTTGCCCGAGTTAAAGCTAGCATAACGCTCTGCTTTCAAACGATCCATTTCACCATGTTTCGCTAATTTTTCAGCGATTAGTAATGAACGAGCAATTGTATCCATCCCCCCAATGTGTGCATAGAATAAATCCGCCATATCGGTTGAATTACGACGACGTTTTGCATCGAAGTTAATACCGCCACCAGCTAAACCACCTTGCTTTAAGATGATAGCCATAGCCTCCGCCCATTCGTAAATATCCGTAGGAAATTGATCTGTATCCCAGCCATTTTGCGTATCACCACGATTTGCATCAATGGAAGCTAACATACCTGCATCAGAAGCTACTTGGCATTCATGTGCAAAAGTATGCCCCGCTAAAGTGGCGTGATTTACTTCTAAATTCAAGCCAAATTCCGATAACAAATCAAACTCGCGCAAGAATCCAATTACCGTTGCCGCATCGTAATCATACTGGTGTTTTGTAGGCTCACAAGGCTTAGGTTCGATAAAGAACTTACCTTTGAAACCATTGCGTCGCGCATATTCTACGCAAGTGTGTAACATACGTGCGAAGTTCTCACGCTCTAATTTCATGTTCGTGTTTAACAAGCTCATGTAACCTTCACGACCTCCCCAGAAAACATATCCCTCACCACCTAACGCAATCGTTGCGTCGATTGCTCCTTTTAATTGAGCACCTGCATGAGCGACTACTTCAAAATTAGGATTGGTGGAAGCACCATTCATATAGCGCTCGTTTGAGAACAAGTTCGCTGTTCCCCACAAAAGTTTCACGCCGCTTTCTGCTTGTTTTTTGGCAAAAATATCCGTGATGAATTTAACACGATCGCCAAATTCCTTGGGATCATTATGACCATCTATTGCATCCACATCGTGAAAGCAGTAGTAAGGAGCACCTATCTTCGTAAAAAACTCAAATGCCGCATCGGCTTTATCTGCTGCACGCTGACGCGCATCACTTGCCACATCCCATGGATAGTGGTGTGTACCTGGACCAAAAGGATCTGCCCCATCACCACAAAAAGAATGCCAATACGCAATGGCAAAACGAAGGTGTTCCTTCATGCTCTTACCAGCTACAATACGGTTTTCGTCGTAGTAACGAAAAGCGAAGGGATTATCTGATTCTGCACCTTCAAATTTAATTTGACCAATGCCCTTAAAGTATTCTTTCTGACCTATGATGACGCTCATGCTATATAATGCTTAATGATTTTTATTTCTATAAGTTCCAAACTTACATAATCTACCTATTATATACAAATAAATTTTAGCACAGATTAGCACAGCTATATTTTTAAATAAATTTTCCTATTTTGCATAAAATAACCTTTTCAACATGCTTAAAAAACTACTCCAGCTCATCGCGCTGACTATCATCTTGTTGCCCGCGAAAGCCCAAACCTCCTTTAACGCAAACAACCGATTTGAACAACTAGAATCGACTTTGCCTACGCCTAATACTTACCGGACTGCGAGCGGTTCACCGGGCAAAGATTACTGGCAGCAACGCGCAGATTATGATATCAAAGTCGAATTAGATGACATTAATCGTAAGATTATTGGATCAGAAACGATCACGTATTACAATAATTCTCCAGATGATTTGCCTTATTTATGGATTCAATTAGACCAAAATCTATTTGAAAAAAATGCTCCTGGCAAAACTACCAAAACGGGTGAAATCAAAAATGGCATCAGCGCTGGTGCTTTCCAAGAATTAACAGACCCTAAAGATTACGGCTATAAAATCACAGCTGTAAAAGATGCCAAAGGCAATCCATTGCGTCACACCATTAATCAAACGATGATGCGCATTGATTTACCCACTCCGTTAAAATCGGGGGCTTCGGTAAGCTTTGGCATTGATTGGAATTATTTGATTACGGCTTATTATGGTCGTTCTGGCTATGAGATTTTAGGCAATGGAAACATCGCGAATTATTTCATCGCGCACTGGTTCCCTCGTTTAGCGGTTTACAATGACGTCTATGGCTGGCAGCACAAGCAGTTTTTGGGACAAGGTGAATTCACGCTGAATTTTGGTAACTATAAAGTAGCAATTACGGCACCTAATGATATTGTAGTAGGTGCGGGTGGTGAATTATTAAACCCAAATCAAGTAATGACTGCAACGCAATTAAAGCGTTGGGAGCAAGCGAAAACAGCTACTCGTCCGGTAGAAATTGTGACACAAGAAGAAGCCATCAAAGCGGAGAAAAGTGTTCCTACGGGAAAGAAGACCTGGGTTTACAAAGCGGACAATGTACGTGACTTCGCCTTCACAGCCTCTCGTAAATTTATATGGGATGCGATGCAGGTAGAAGTGGAAGGCAAAAAAGTATGGGCGATGTCGTATTATTCGAAAGAGGGAAATCCACTTTGGGGCAAATATTCGACCATGGTAGTTGCACATACGCTTCGTTCATATTCGAAGAGAACCGTTGCCTATCCTTATCCGGTAGCGATTTCTTGCCATGCAACAGCGGGTGGAGGAATGGAATATCCGATGATTTCCTTTAATGGCGGCCGCCCGGAAGCAGATGGAACCTATACGGAAAATGTGAAAAACGGAATGATTGGGGTGATTATCCACGAAGTGGGTCACAATTTCTTCCCTATGATTATTAATTCAGATGAGCGCCAATGGTCATGGATGGACGAGGGTTTAAATACCTTTTGCCAATACTTAGCGGAGCAAGAGTGGGATCGCAATTTCCCCGCGCGCCGTGGTGAACCGCAAGCGATTGTTCCGTACATGCGTTTAGATTCAAAGAATCAGGTGCCTATTATGGCGAACTCGGAAAACATTATGGATTTTGGGAATAATGCCTATGCCAAACCAGCTACGGCCTTAAATATCCTTCGTGAAACGGTGATGGGTCGCGAATTATTTGATTACGCATTTAAAGAATATGCGCGTCGCTGGGCCTTCAAACAACCCTACCCGGCAGACTTCTTCCGTACTTTGGAAGATGCATCAGGCGTGGATTTAGATTGGTTTTGGAGAGGTTGGTTCTACGGTACGGAACCAGTGAACCAATCGATTGAAACGGTAGAATGGTTTGGAATCGACACACAAGATCCTGCTATCAAAAAAGCAAGTGAAAAATCCGTGGCAGATGCCAAAGCAAAAACAATTTCAGCTATTCGCAACAAGACGGATATTAAGCGCACAGTGGTAGAAGAAAATCCGGATTTAACCGATTTCTACAATACATATGATCGCTTTGCTCCTACAGAAGCAGATAAGAAGAAATACCAAGACTATATGGCTTCCTTAAATGAGGACGAGAAGAAATTGGTTTCTGAAGGCAAAAACTTCTATGTAGTCAACTTCAAGAATAAAGGAGGCTTACCTATGCCGGTCATCATTAAATTAAACTACGAAGATGGTTCAGAAGAAGTGTTACGTTTCCCGGCGGAAGTGTGGCGCTTGAACGATGTGACGGCGAAGAAAATTATTCCTACTTCGAAGAAGGTCGTAAAATGGACATTAGATCCTTTCTATGAAATCGCAGACATCGATACAGAAGACAACACCTTCCCTCGCGAACCAGCGCAACCTACCAAGGTTCAACTATTCAAGATGCAAGGTAGAACGTATAGCGGAGGGGCTAACCCCATGCAAGAAGCACAAAATGCAAAGAAAGCCGGTGCCGTAACCGGATCTAAGAATTAATAAAAAAAGCCCCGATTTCTCGGGGCTTTTTTTATTCCTGATCGATGAGATTTAATTTCGAGAGATCTAATTCTGTTCGCTTCGATTTACTAAAATACATGGGCAAGAATTTAAAACCGAATTTAAAATCTTGAATCGCATACGAAATTCGAGCCACCACAATAGACGAATATACTTCATCAAAACCAGTCAAATAAGCGGATATTTCGGGTTGCAGATTGACGATATCCTTTTGGGATAAACCATAAAATGGACTTTCCTCATCGATTGGATGAACCACCGTCCAGTTGAGCACTAAACTATCCACCCTACTCCGCTCTAATTTTAAATTAAAAAATCGATACGAATGATCATTGGTTACAATGCGCACATTCACCTTAATCTCCGCGTTCATTAATAAGTGATCATCCTTGTAACAAACCAGTCGAAACATCAAGGCCTTTCCTGCTTTGTAATGCGTATAGACTAAAGAATCTGAGAATCGGATAAAAGCCCGAGGTCGCGAAAAACGACCATACAGTAAACCGGTGGCAATAGCGAGCGAGAGAAAACCAATCAGTGATTCAATCGCCGCAATCCAATTCGCTACCTCACTAATGGGATTAATCCGCCCATACCCTACGGTGGTTAACGTTTGGGTAGAAAAGAAAAACAGTTCTTTCATTCTATCCCATGCATCTACTTTTTCCAGCCCTTGCAGACCCGAGGGGCCCGTCAACCAATACATGGCCGTAAAAAAGCAATTCATCAAAAAATAAAACAAAAAAACAATCGACAAAAATCGCACACGCGACATGGTCAACATGCTTTGGTATCCACTCGCACGATCCCTTACTCCAATTCCGATTCGCTTGATATTAAAGCTCCCGTCCTTGTTGACCATTCGGCCACCCATATCGGTGCTTTTTTCGCCAAAGCCTGTATCTTGATTTACATTTTCTACCATCGTCTTTGATTTATACAAACCACAATTTAAGGGAAGCGATCACTAAAACCAAGGCCAATATCCACTTCACTTTCCCATTGGAGGCAATTCCAGCTCCCCATCTGGCCCCTAAAAATCCACCCACTAAAGAAGCTATTAACCAATACAGCATTTGAGATTGATCCAATGGAATCCAGGTTTTCAGCCCTGCTAATCCAGCAACAGAGTTAACGAAAATAAATAAGGCAGAAACAGCAGCCGCTTCTTTTAAACTAGCCCAGCGGAAAAGCAATAATAAAGGACTCAAAATGATGCCTCCACCTATTCCAATCATGCCAGAAAGCAAGCCAATGATAGCTCCTGTACCTATACCGATAGCAGTGGGTAAGCTACGCGTACTCGTTTCTTTCAAAGAGAGTAGCATGCGAATGACGGCGATAAAAAGACAAGCGCCTAAAATCTGCTTGTAAGTCGAATCTGTCAAGGGGATTCGAGCCCCTACAAATGCCGCCGGAATCGACCCGAGGGCAAAAGGCCAAAACAAGTTCCACTTGAAATATCCTTGGCGGTAAAAAGCGACAAAAGACATCAACGAAACGCCTAAGTTTAATAACAAAGCCGTCTGCTTCATCACCGGTGGCGCAATGGCAAACAAGGCCATAACGGCTAAATAACCACTGGCCCCTCCATGACCCACAGAGGCATACAAAAAGGCCATTATAGCCAGTAATACAATTAATTCCATTATTTACGCATAGCTAATTGAACATATATAAACATCTTTTCCCAGTCCGCAACGCGGATGCGCTCTTCCTTAATCCGAGCCGCAGGCAAGGATTTTATCTTTTCAAAAAGGCGAATGTAATATTCATAGGCTAACAAACATCCTTTGCGCGCGACTGGGGGAAGGCGATGAATACCCCGCAATCCCGCCTCAAAATCCAATTGGATATCTGCTTCAATTTCCTTTTTTTCTGAATCTCTAAAAGTCATAAAATCGACCCCAGGAAAATACACCCTACCTCGCTCGACATAATCAGAGCGAATGTCGCGAAGAAAGTTGATTTTTTGAAAGGCAGAACCCAATGCACACGCATCTTCCTTTAGGGCTTCATATTCCTCTTGATTTCCTGCACAGAAAACGCGTAAACACATCAATCCCACCACTTCTGCTGAGCCAAAAATGTATTGTTTGTATTCTGCCGCAGTATAATCCCGTTTGGTCAAGTCCAATTCCATCGAATACAAAAAAGCATCGATTAATTCCAGTTCCATTTGGAACTTATTCACGGCCCATTGAAAAGAATGAAGAATCGGATTTAAACTAATTTTCTCTTCAATTGCCCGGTACGTATCTTCTCGAAAACGCTGCAATAAGGCTGCTTTATCTTGATCATGGAAGGTATCCACAATCTCATCTGCTAAACGAACAAAACCATAAATAGCATAAATGGGATCATGCACTTTTTCATCCAAGGTACGAATCCCTAAAGAAAAGGAGGTAGAATAGGCCTTCGTTAATAATTTACTCGAGGCAAGCGAAACTTGTGAATATAAATCCATATTATCCTTTTAATTCTTTATCCACCTCTGTCGCCACTACAATTCCTGAAATAAGCGAAGGTGGGACGCCAGGCCCTGGAACTGTTAACTGTCCTGTATAATATAGATTACCCAAGTGCTTGTTTTTCAAAGTTGGCTTCAAAATGGCTGTTTGCAATAGGGTATTTGCCAAACCATAGGCATTTCCTTTGTAAGCATGGTAATCTGACTTAAAATCACGGTGTGCATACGAGCGCTTGTACACAATAGCATCTCGAATCGAAACGCCACAGTGTGCTTCCAATCGATCCATTAATTGCTCAAAGTATTTCTCTCTTCCTTGCTCCGTATCTTCCAAATCTGGGGCCACCGGAATCAATAAAAAAACATTTTCGCATCCTTCAGGTGCTACTGAAGCATCCGTCACCGAAGGCGCAGAGGCATAAAACAAGGGATCAGATGGCCAGGCAGGTTCTGTATATATTTCATGTGAATGCACGGAGAAATCCCGGTCAAAAAACAAATTGTGGTGCTTTAAATGAGGTAAACGCTTCGAAATCCCTAGATAAAACAAAAGGGACGATGGTGCCATCACGCGCTTATCCCAGTAGGCTTCATCGTAATTACGCAATCCATCCCCTAACAACTCTTCTACATGGTGGTAATCCGCTCCCGCTACGAATGCATCGGCTTCTATCAAGCCTTTGGACGTTTTAACACCATAAACTTTATTATTCTTGATTTCAAAACCATGCACTTCCGCATTATACGTAATTTTCACTCCCTTCTCCTCTGCTAGCGCCACCATGCCTTTGACAATGTGGTGCATACCTCCCATGGGATACCAAGTTCCTAATTTAATTTCCGCATAATTCATCAGAGAATACATCGCCGGTGTATTTTCAGAAATAGCCCCCAAAAACAAGATGGGGAATTCCATTAACTTTAATAAGGTAGGTGAAGTAAAGAACTTTCGAATATGTTTGTAAAACGAAGAAAATACGTCAATCCGAATGGCATCAATCAGTAATGTAAGACTCAGAAATTCCGTGATTTTCCTAGAAGGCTTCCAAACAAAATCCTGAATTCCCACCTTGTATTTATAAGCCGCTTGCTCCATGAAGGCATCTAATTGAGCCGCGGCACCAGGTTCATACGTTTCAAACAACGCTTTTAGATCAGCGTAATTCGCAGGCAAATCAATCGTTTCTGTCTCAGACAGGATCACTGAATACGAAGGATCTAATCGAACTAAATCATAATAGTCAGCGGGCTTCTTCCCAAAACGTTTAAAATACTTTTCAAAAATATCAGGCATCCAATACCAAGATGGCCCCATATCAAAGGTGAATCCATTCGCTTGAAAAACGCGGGCGCGACCACCTGCGTGATCATTCTTTTCCAAAATTTGTACTTCATAGCCTTTGGAAGCTAATTCCGTAGCGGCAGAAAGCCCAGAAAAACCGGCTCCTATGACGATTACCTTCTTCATTATTCCTCTAATTTAACAAATATACCAATCTTTCTACGGGGCCAAAGCCTAAAAAGAAAAAGCCAGATAAAATCTGACTTTTTAACTCTTTCTGTTAACCAAAAAACTAATAAAAACCTAAAAAACCTTAAGCATACATATGGAGTTGATTTTTCAAATCTCGCCTCGCCATAAAAATTCGATTTTTTACCGTCCCTATAGGCAATTGTAATTCCTCTGCGATTTCGTGGTATTTAAATCCTTCGAAATACATCATAAAAGGCACACGGTACATGGAATCGATTTTAGCTAAGGCGGATTGAATATCTTCGTTAATAAAGGAATTCACTGCCTTATTTTCTTGCAGTGATTCCATCGAATTAATGTAATGTAAATTATCAGTCGTATCAATAAAGGTGTTGCGACGTACCATACGCTGGTATTGCGTAATGAACGTATTTTTCATAATCGTGAATAACCAGGCCTTTAGGTTTGTCCCATCTTGGTATTTCTCCCGATTTGTGAAAGCCTTAACTAAGGTATCTTGAACTAAGTCGTTAGCATCATCTCCATCCTTGGTCAAACGCAATGCGAAAGGGCGCAAAAACTTAGAGAAAGTGCCTATTTGGTAAGTAAATTCAAGAGCTGTCATCTGTTTGAAGTATTTTGTTTAACAAATTTATAAAAAGATTAAACAAAACAAATAATTTGTTTAAAAATTTTAAACAACCATTAAACAAAATTTTGATAGCCGCAATTCCCCATTTCATCGACGAAGAAAAACGATTAATCGTTTTGGCCCTTGAAGATTCGGTTAAAAGCCGCGTTTACCTTATCTTTAATCCCTAATACGTTCATGAAATACTTACTTTTCTTTCTCGGAATGATCACCTTCAGTGGCTTTGCGCAAACAAATTGCCATTGTACCCTAAAAGGTGTTGTTGCCTCTAAGGAGAATAAAGAAATGGTGCCTGGCGCCTACGTGTACATCAAAGGAACGACAAGAGCAACCATTTCAGATGCGAATGGTCAATTCATTTTGAATGATCTTTGTCCCGGGAAATACACCTTAGTTTGCCAAATGGCCAGTTTCGACCCTATCGAAACCGTCATTAATCTCGCAGATGAAAAAGAAGAGGACTTCCTGTTAAGTACACATGATGAACATTTGCAGGAAGTTTTTGTCCAAGGCCATAAACAAGAAATCACTTCGCAACCGAAATCGGAATTAAGTGCAGAGGAACGGGCGCAAAAAGATGGTTTATCGCTGGGCGAAATGTTGAAGGGCCTAACAGGGGTGCAAAGTCTTCAAACAGGTAGTTCTATTTCGAAACCCGTTATACACGGTTTGCATTCAAGTCGCGTCATTATTTTAAATCAAGGAGTTAGACAAGAGGGACAAAACTGGGGTAGCGAACATGCTCCCGAAATTGATCCTTTTGTCTCCAAAAACATCCAAGTGATCAAAGGTCCTGGTGGGTTACGATATGGAGGAGATGCCATTGGTGGCATCGTGATGTTAGAGCCCAATGTCCTTCCAGACAGCTCCGCCCTACATGGATCCATCCAAAGTATCTATTTTAGTAATGGTAGACAAGGAGTCATTTCTGGTCTATTAGAAGGTGGTATCCCGCGCAATAAAGGCTGGGGCTGGCGCATCCAGGGTACGTTAAAAGATGGGGGTAACATTCAAACGGCGCATTATTACTTAAGTAATACGGGGGTAAAAGAGGAAAATGTTTCGATGGCATTGGGTTACAATTCGAATCTTTGGGGCGCTGATTTTTTCTATAGTCGTTTCCATACAGTGGTAGGTATCTACGAGGGTTCACACATCGGAAATATTGCTGATTTAGAGCGATCGATAGCAGCACCTAAACCCTTCGCTGCCTTTAGCCCTACTGAATTTATCCGTAAAATTGATCGCCCTAATCAGGATGTGTGGCATGATTTGGCCAAAATCAAAGCTTTCTACCAGCTTCCGAACCGAGCTACTTTACGTACTACAGCAGCGCTACAATCTGATGAACGCTGGGAATTAGATGTACTGAGAGCGGGGAAAAACATCAATACGTTGCGCTTTAATTTAGACACACACAGTGGAGAATTAAGTTATGACGAAACGAATACGAATAAGCGATGGAAAGGACAAGTGGGATTAACGTATCTAAACCAAGGTAATATCACTTCCGGTAATCGGGTGCAGAATCCCACATTAACCACTAGCCTGCTCCCTAATTATACCCTTCAAAATACCGGCCTTTTCGCTATCGAAAGAAGAGTAACGGAAAAATGGGAATTCGAAGCTGGTCTTCGGTATGACGTGAAAGAGATTGAAACGCATCGACCTAAAGCGAATTTCTCTCCTATCATATTACGAAACAAAGACCACTTTTCTGGCTTATCAGGAAGTATTGGTTTTACCTACCATTGGAACCCCATCACGGAGACGCAATTAACGGTTTCTCGTGCCTTCCGCGCTCCAGGGGCTAATGAATTATTCTCTAATGGAGTGCACCATGGTGCGGGGGCCTATGAAATAGGTGATCCTAATTTAAAAGGAGAAACAGGCACAAACCTAAGCTTTTCGACAAATTATAAACCAGATCGCTGGGATATCGAACTCGGATTGTATTCTAATCACATCCATCATTTTATTTATTTACGACCAGAGGTAATCAATGGAGAGGCCGTTTACGCGACGACTGTCAGAGGTGTATTCCCTATTTTCACTTACCAGCAAATCGATGCCCGTTTTCAAGGTGTCGATTTTCAGGCTACGTACTTGATCAGTCCTCGTTTGTCCATACAACAGAAAACGAGTATTGTAAGGGCATTTGACACCCAAAACGATCAATACATGGTGAACATTCCTGCAGACCGCTTCGAGTACCTGATTCGGTATGGATTTAAAAAGCACAATGCCTACGTAAGTGGAGGAGTCACCCAAGTGTCTAGACAGACACGTGTGGAAAAAGGATCTGATTATGCTGCTCCTCCAGCTGGATATTATTTAGTGAATCTAAACGCGGGGATGACCTATAAAAAACTAGAGGTAAGCCTCCGCATTTCAAACGCCTTGAATGCCGCTTACCGCGATTACTTGAATCGCTTCCGTTATTATGCTGACGACCAAGGACGCAACATTAGCCTAAAAGTGTCGTATTCGATTTAGCGACGAAGCCAGGATTCTGGATTTTGGCGTACCGTATTTTTCCAAACTTGGAAGTTGATTTCTGCCGTCCCATCTTCATCAGATGCCACAGAACCAATGCGTTGGCCTGTTCTCACCCGCGTCCCTACACTCACCGAAACATTGGCAAGTTTACTGTAAACAGTAAAATAATCTCCGTGTTGAATCGCTACGACCATATTGATACCGGGAATATTGACTACAGATTGTACCACACCATCGTAAACGGAATGCACAGGTGAACCGGGAGAAGTTTGAATATCGATTCCATTATTATTAATCATCACCCCTTTTAGTAGTGGGTGTTTATGAACGCCAAAATGATCCGATATAAAGCCCGATGGCACAGGGAATGGCATACGACCACGCAAAGCAGCAAATGAACTCGCTAATTTTGCTTCATCCGCATTCATGTAATAGGTATTGCTTTCAATCTTTTTCTCTTCTACTGGAGCAGCAATTGGTTCGGCTTTCGGCTTTTTAACCTCCGCTACGCTTGCCTTTTTCTCTTCTTTGGTTGACTCTTTTTTATCCGATTCTCTTTCTGCCAAAATCTTAGTTGTCTCCCCCTTTTTCAATTCAGGCAAAGCCGGTTTATTCACCTCTACTTTCTTTACTTGGCGCGCTTGACGAAGTTTACGCTCACGCTCGATACTTTTTTGGATCTCCCGCTGCACGATTCCCGCGATCAAATTATCTAATTTGCGAACTGCTAATTTCTTCCGTTCTAATTCTATTTTTAGCTTCTTCTCTTGTTGAGTCAAAACGGTAACCACCTTATCTTCTTTGGTCTTTAATACCTCTAATTTCTTCTTCTCGTCCTCTTTTTCAACAAGCACTTTTTTCTCCTCTAGCTTTTTATAAACCACTTTTTGCTCTTGCGTCATTAAATCTTGACGAGTCTTATAGATCAAATCCGCCTGCTTTTTCCGGTTTGCTGAATAATGACGTAGGTAATCAAAGCGACGAACGAATTCCCCTAAATCATTGGAAAGCAATAAAAAGCTCATCTTATTGTAAACAGAAGAAGTCTTTTGCGCTTCATAAATCATCAAGGCATATTCCTTTTTTAGACGCTCTAGCTTTGCCTTTAAGACATCCCCTTCCTCCCGTAATTTTTGGGCTTCTTCCGCTAAAATTTGTTGGTTTTGCTCTAATACGGAAATCTGTTTTTTCTGTACCCCAATTTGCTCTTTCAGTACATTAAGCTTCCCGATAGACGCATTTTTCTTCTTGGAAGTACGTGAAATTATTGAGTTAAGCTCCTTGATTTTGGACAAATTATCTTTCTTCTGCTGCTCTAAAGCGGCTTTCTTATCTGATTGCGCAAAGGTAGAGCTCGCAAAAAAAAGCGAGAATAGAAGGAGAATGTATTTCAAGGCTTTAATAGTTTGGCTGGTACTTTAAAAGGGAATTCCAAAGGCGTGTCTAATAACTCTACTTTGGAATATTTAATGGTGATCAACGTTTGATTCACTTGATTTTCTTTGTTTTTCACATCCAACGTAATCGAACTAGAGAAAGGGAAAATAGCGGAATTCAAATTCGCAAAATCTTCATAATCTAAAGTCAATTTATTGGAAGAAGGCAAATCATTTACGGACAATTTCTTCAATTTCCGGTTGGGGCCTACCCAGTTATTTACTTCAATGTGGCCTTCTTGTTGTTTCACTAAGAAATTCTCGTTCTCGCGAATCACACGTCTCGTATTATTTTTCTTGTAGGGCTGATTGCCCACAATCATGTTTTGGATCAAATCATAGCTCACTTTAAAGCCTAAACTAGTGCTCAAACTATCATAAGTCAGATTCGTGTATTCACTATTAATCTTATGGTAGAACTGTACGCGGTCTTTTGTGAATAAAACAGCTGCCCCAGAAATCATCGAAACAGAGATATTCGCCCAGATTATGCTGTCCTTTTTCATCCGAATATCAACGATATAGGTATCGGAATTATTCTTCGTCTTCCACACCACTTTCGATTTCGCCTTCAAATAGGTGAAATTCAGGTCGTCAGAAGCAGAAAATTGATCCGCCGTTTCTGCAGGTGCAGCTGGCGTCGCAACCGGAATGGAATCCACTTGAATCGTATCTAATTTTACGGGATTAGTCGTAGCTACTATCACCTTCGGAGCACAGGCTCCTAAAAGAAATAAGAAAACAAGACTTAAAAGAATCCGCATAGGGTAGCATTTTGGAAACAAAAATAGCTCAATTTTCGGGAATTTGACGCATTCGAATCTTTTTATCTACTGATTCCCGTGCCGGATCTAAGCGCAGGGCTTCCTTCCAAGCCTCTAGTGCTTTATCGACTAATTTCAAACGAAAAAGGACATCGCCATAATGTTCCCACAAAGTGGCTGAGGCATTTTCTTTATCTTTTAACGCAGCTTCCATCGCTACGCGTGCTTCTGGATAACGTTTTAATTCATACAATACCCAAGCGCGCGTATCTAAATAGGTGCCATTCTTTGGATGAGCCACGACAAGACGGGCAGAGAGCGAATCAGCCAGGGTCAATTTTTCTTTCCTTATAGACAAGAAATAGCTGTAATTATTAAGAACGTGATCGTCATTCGGGTTTGTAGCTAAGGCTTTTTCAAAGGCTTCATCCGAAGCTACATTATTCCCCAAAGCCTGGTAGGCATCCCCTAAAATGGGATACACCCAAGGAGCCATTCGTGGATAGTTTTCCAACGCTTCCTTTGCATGTTCTACGACGCTTTCTTTTCGATTTAATTCCCAGTCTAATTGAATGATGCGCACCCAAAGCTCCTCTTGTACCGGCCCTAAATTAGCCGCCTGCAGATACATTTTATTTTTCTCGGCTAGGTCTTTGGCCTCATCCCCTTTTGACAAAAGGACGAATTGCTTTACCCGAATCATATCTGGTTCTGAATCGAATCGATGATCGTCGTAAGCCAGTAGTTTCTCAAAGCAAGCAAGCGCCTTTTTGTACTCCTTGTTCGCTAGAAGCAAGTCTCCATACAAAAGTCCATAATCAAAGGAATACGGCGATAAGAGATGCGCCTTTTCTGCATTGGAGCGGGCGGAAGTAAGTTGTTTATCTGCCAAATAACTTTTAGCCAAATAATAAAAAACAACTGGTTCTTGCGTTTTCTCCTTGGCCAATTTCTCGAAAACCAAGATCGCCTCGCCAAAATCCTCCTTCATGTAGGCACGCATCCCGTCCACTAATAAAGCTTCAGACTGCGCTTGAACCCGCAAAAACCCACAAAGCAATAAAAACAAGCAGGTGAGTTTTCGCATCCTTAATTTTTTAGGCTATCGTCACGTTCACAAACAGACTGATCTCCTCAAAGGTAATTTCCGTCGAGGCAGCATCCACCCATACTAAACTCAATGCCTGCACCTCTTGTGAAATATAGGCTTTGAATTCATCTAAACTAGCCGTCCATTCTTCATCGGAACGTTGCACTTGAATATTTATTTTATCGGTTACATCAAAACCAGAATCTTTACGCAGGTTTTGGATTCGATTCACAAATTCACGTGCATTTCCTTCCCGAACTAATTCAGGCGTCAATGTATTGTCTAAGGCAATGGTTAATCCTCCCTCACTCGCGGTCAAATAACCAGGCATATCTTCCGTCAAAATTTCAATATCTGCCAAGGCAATCTCAAAACCTTGAATGGAAGCAGATCCCGCTGACTCAATCGCGGCTAAATCCTCCGAAGACATACCCGTGATCGCTTCCGCTACTACTTTCATATCTTTCCCAAACTTAGGCCCTAAGGCCTTGAAATTAGGCTTCACTTTCTTGTTCAATACACCTGATGCATCATCTAGGTAATTGACTTCCTTCACATTTACCTCCGATTTGATCAGGTCTTCTACGCGACGGATTTGGTCTCTCACAGACTCTTGCAACACCGGCACTAACACCTGCGCTAATGGCTGACGCACTTTCAAACGGTGTACTTTGCGAATGGAGTGAACAAGCGAGCAAATACCTTGCGCTAATTCCATAGACGTTTCCAAAGCAGGATTTTGCAAATCCGGATTTACCTGAGCAAAATGCGTCAAGTGAACAGATTCTTTTCCGGTCAAATTCTTGTACAACCACTCTCCGTAGAACGGAGCGATTGGTGACATAAGTTGTGCAACCGTTTCTAAGCAGTGGTACAAGGTCTCATATGCCGCTTGTTTATCTGCATTAATAGCCTGATTAGCCGTTTCCGGATTCCAGAAGCGACGGCGTGACAAACGAACATACCAGTTAGATAAGTGATCACAAACGAAATCTTGGATCGCGCGACCTGCTTTCGTAGGCTCATACGTCTCAAAAGCCTCATCGACCTCCGCGATCAAATTCATTAATTTGGACAAAATCCAACGATCTAATTCCGTTAAATACTCCTCTTTTATCCCAGCCGGAAC
>ERZ650308.984-NODE-984-length-15218-cov-5.368265_pt1 | contig 15218 bp, 12 predicted proteins | sample MGYA00376244_ERZ650308 | MGnify/ENA primary metagenome ERZ650308 (study PRJEB26733, sample SAMN07839295) | wastewater metagenome | biome: small river; feature: stream; material: water | place: USA: North Carolina | collected 2016-04-26 ...
GTGAGGGGGCCTTCCAGCGAAGTAAATTGACCTCCGGCTTGCTCAACTATTGGCACCAAAGCAGCGATGTCATAAATCTTGAGATCGTGTTCGGCCACAATATCTACAGAACCCTCGGCTAGCAGCATGTAGCTCCAAAAGTCGCCATAGGCTCGAGTTCGCCAAATCTTCCGAGACAATTCGGTCAGTTCAGCAAGCTTTCCCGCTTGGTCCCAAAGCTGCAGGTTGTTATAGCTAAGCGAGGCATTCTCAAGTTCACCTATTGCTGAAACTTTGAGTTGGCGAGAGCTGCCATCGATGTCTTTGGTAAAGGCTCCTGAGTCAGGAGCTGCCCACCAGCGCCGTCCCATTGCCGGAGCAGAAACTACGCTGACTACCGACTTACCATCAATTGCAAGAGCAATCAGGGTTGCCCAAACCGGCACACCCCGCAGGTAGTTGGCAGTGCCATCAATCGGGTCAATAATCCAAGTGCGCGAACTGGTTCCGGAATTTCCATACTCTTCGCCGATCAGCGCATCGTTCGGCGCTTTTTCGGCAAGCATCCTCTTAATTGCCTGCTCTACCGAGCGGTCTGCATCTGTGACCGGTGAACGGTCAGGCTTGTTCTCAACGTGCAGATCCAATGCACGAAAGCGCTCGAGTGAAATGGCGTCGGCGATGTCAGCTAGCTCAAGGGCTAGGTCAAGATCTGCTTGGTAATTCATTTGACCAGTTTATTCGCTGCTACTTATTCAGCATTGATGTTGTTGGCAATCGACAAAATTAATCGTCTCAGTGAATCAACTCGAGCCGCACCGCTGGTTCCAAGTGTTCCCGCCTCGATAGCATCGTCAAGTGCGCAGTCAGGAGCGTCGAGTGAGTGTGAGCAGTCGCGGGGGCAAGTCTCAATAACTTGCCAAAGATCTTCGAATGAGCGCAGTAGGTTCTCTGGCTTCACGTGCCCAAGGCCGAACGAGCGCACCCCAGGGGTGTCAATAATCCAGCCGTTATCAAAACTTTCATCAAGTCGAATTGCTCGCACAGAAGAAGAGGTGTGACGTCCGCGACCGGTGACAATGTTTACCCCGCCCGTTGCTCGCAATGCGTGCGGTGCCAATGAGTTGACCAGAGTAGATTTTCCGACACCGGAGTGCCCAACAAACACCGATGTTTGACCGGCGAGTAAATCGCGCAGTTGCGGTAAGGCCGGCTTGTCGGAGCGATTAAGAACCACCGGAATGCTGAGTCCTTCAAAATTTGCCAGGAAATCATCGGGGTTGGCAAGATCCGTTTTAGTAATTACAAGAATCGGTTTGAGGCCAGCGTCATAAGCTGCAGCAAGGTAGCGGTCAATCAAGCGGGTGCGCGGTTCAGGGTTTGCAATCGCCACCACAATCACCATTTGTGTAGCGTTCGCAACGATAACTCTCTCCACCTGATCAGAGTCATCGGCACTTCGGCGAAGCAAAGAAGAACGTGGCTCGATGCGAACCACCCTGGCAAGAGCACCTTCCGTTTCAGAGGTGTCACCGGCAAGTGCAACGCGATCGCCAACTACGGCACCGGATTTACGTAGCTCTTTACCCATGGTCGCATTCACGATGCGATCTTCGCCGTCTAGCAGGACGCGGTAGCGCCCAACGTCAACACCAAGCACCAAGCCAAGGGGAGCTTCGGCGTATTCAGGGCGCTTTTTAGTGCGCGGTTTGTTTCCCTTTGGGTTTGGGCGAACACGCACATCGGTTTCATCGAGGTCGTTTTGACCCGGATCAGGCTCGTAAAGCCAGCTCAAGCGTGAGCCCCCAGCATGTCTTGCCACATTTGTGCAAAGTTGGGCATGGTCTTGGAAGTCGTGGTTATGTCTTCGATTTCGATTCCTGGTACGCGAAGCCCGATGATTGCGCCGGCGGTGGCCATACGGTGATCTTCGTAGGTTTTCCAAAGCGCGCCGTGCAAGTTATCGCTCGGATCAATTTCAAGACCGTCTGCGGTTTCGCGCGCGATGCCACCAATACGGTTTATTTCCGCTGCCAGCGCAGCTAGGCGATCGGTTTCGTGACCGCGAAGGTGAGCAACTCCACGAATTACGGTTGGTGAATCCGCAATCGCTGCCAATGCGGCAATCACTGGAGTCAATTCGCCACCAATAGAAAGATCGATATCTATTCCGTGGATTTCACCACTGCCTGAAATTTCGAGTCCACCATTTTTGCGCTGAATGATTGCGCCCATTTGCTGCAGAATGCCATCAAATTCGTCACCAACCTGAGTGGTTGATTCCGGCCAGCCCTCGATAAAAACTTTTCCTCCGGCAACCATTGCGGCGGCTAAGAAAGGTCCGGCGTTCGATAGGTCAGGTTCGATGCTCACACGCCCGCCAGAAATTTTTCCAGGCTCAACACGCCATACCGCAGGCTCGGGTGTTGAAACTTTCACGCCGCGCTTGCGCAAACAATCTAGTGTCATTTCGATGTGCGGCATCGAAGGGAGGTGTTCGCCTTCGTGACGAAGAGTCAAGCCGTTTTCATACCGTGCGGCCGCCAAAAGCAAACCAGAAACAAACTGACTCGAAGCCGAAGCATCAATGGTTAGTTCGCCACCCGAAACTTTGCCAGTGCCGTGCACCGTGAAAGGTAGAGCCGCAGCACCCTCATCGGTTACTGACGTTCCTAGTTCTCGCAGGCTTTCAATCGTGGTGTGCATTGGGCGCCGTCTCGCCCCTTCATCACCATCAAATTTGATTTCCCCATTTGTCAACACCGATAACGGTGGCACGAAGCGCATTACGGTACCGGCAAGGCCACAGTCAATAGTGGCTGAGCGCTCGAAAGCCTTTGGAGTCACCAGAACAGACCCATCGGAGTTGACCTCTATTTGGGTACCCAGGGAACGCAGGGCATCGATCATCAGCGAGCTGTCGCGAGAGTCCAAAGTGCCGGTCAGTAGGGTTGGCTCGCTGGCCAAAGCAGACAGCACCAGTTCGCGGTTGTTTAGCGACTTAGACCCGGGCAATTCAACGGCAGCGTCAAGCGGGCCGGTAGCCACTGGGGCCAGCCATTGCTTAGCTTCCGGCTGGGAATAGGTCTTGGAAGTCATTGGTTCAAGGTTACTATGTCGCCATATGTAGCCTCCAGGACTGGCTTTAGCAACCCGCTCAAGGGTGCAAGGCTAAACTCTAAGCAGATGAAGACCAACGAGGAACAAGCCAAGCAAACTCAGATTCAAGAGTTTGAGCAACAAGCTTTGCCGCTGATGCCGCAACTATATGGAGCTGCACTGCGTTGGACTCGCAATCCGTCTGATGCCGAAGATCTAGTCCAAGAGGCTTTTGCCAAGGCGTTCGTCGCGTGGGGTCAATTTCAACAGGGCACCAACCTCAAGGCTTGGCTGTACCGCATCATGACCAACACTCACATCAACATGTATAACAAGCGTGCCAAAGACCAGGCCAAAGGCGGTCTAGATGATCTTGAAGACTGGCAGTTGGGCTCTGCGGAGTCGGTTACCGCTTTATCAACCCGATCAGCCGAGCTCGAGGCAATCGATAATCTTCCATCAGAAACCATAAAGGCGGCACTAAACGAAATTCCAGAGGAATTCCGAATGGTGGTTTACTACGCGGTTGTCGATGGACTCCCATATTCTGAAATCGCAGAAATTATGGGAACCCCGGTGGGTACGGTGATGAGCCGCCTGCACCGAGGTAAGAAATTACTAAAGAAACTCTTGACCGATTATGCGCGTCAAGAAGGATACGAAGTTTCAGAAACTGAATCAAAAGAAAAAACTCAGGGAGTCGCATAATGGCTGAATTTGATTGCGAAGAGACAAAGTTGCACGTGCACGAGTACTTGCACAACGAACTGTCAGAAGAAGAAATCAAGGACATCACCGCACACCTCGCTAACTGCGATAGTTGTGAGGGTGACTACGACGTTGAAAACGCATTGAATAACGTGATATCTCGAGCCTGTGCAGACCTACCACCACAGGAACTTGCTGATTCAATCATGAATCGAATTCGTCAGATTCAGGGCGGAATCGCTCACTAACTTAAAATAAAGAATCCGCACTCTATGGGTGCGGATTTTTTGTTTCCTATTTACTCTGGGTTCGGAATTTCCAACCACTCATACCAACCGCGGTTCAAAACCAACCAGGCAATCAAGCCATGACCCACTTGGCCAGGCAGTCCGTGTTCTGAGGTTTCAATCTCTAAGTTCCAGCCCTCGTGATCAACCAGTGGTCTGAAGCAATCTACGAATGGAACACCGCGGCGATCTGCAACATCTTCAAAACCTGAAGCCAAGTGTTCTACTTCACTGTTTAGTTCTTTGTTTCGGTGCGGGGTAGGGCCAACCAGAAACGATTCAATTCCTGCCCGCTTTGCCTCATCAACAATCGTTGCGATGTTGAGGCGGCTTCGTGAAATTGAAATCCCTGCTGCCGGGTCGTTATTGCTAAGCGCAATCACCAATTTGTTTTCGGTTTCTGCGCTGAAGCGACGTTGCACTTCGGTCTGCCAACGATCTGCCAACATTGAAGTCGTTTCATCCGGCGCAGGTAGCGCAAAGATGTCGATGCGTGGAAAGTTCGATGGCGTCTTCGAAGCTACGCGCCCGACCCAGCCCATTCCCTTCGGGTCCCCAGCCGACGAGGTGATTGCATCGCCCAATATGACGATGCGCACATCGCGTCTAGTTTCCTGCGACATGGCTAGATGCTAAAAGCGCGTTCAATAAGGTCAGCTTGTTCAACCGCGTGACGCTTTGCCGATCCGGTTGCCGGTGACGCACTTGCAGGGCGAGCAACAATCTTGGCAACTTGCCCGTTCATGTAGCGAGGCAAGAACAAGCCAATGTAGGTCCATGGTCCCTGGTTCGCTGGCTCATCCTGTACCCAAACAAGTTCGGCGTTTGGATACTGGGCGTAGGTTGCCTTGATCTCGTCAACCGGAGTTGGGTATAGCTGCTCAACACGAACGATCGCGGTGGTGCCGTCGTTGCGCTTCTGCGCCTCTGCCAATAGATCCCAGTAGACCTTGCCTGAACAGAACAGAACGCGCTTCACGTTGTTCTTATCGATTCCCTGCTGGTCATCAATCACCGGCTGGAAGGTGCCGTTAGTAAATTCTTCAACCGATGATGAAGCTGCCTTTAGGCGAAGCATCGACTTTGGAGTGAAGACGACTAGTGGACGCTTTGGGTTCGAGTAAGCCTGGCGGCGAAGCAAGTGGAAGTGTGAGGCCGGAGTTGACGGCTGGGCAACGGTCATGTTGTTCTCAGCACACAACTGCAGGTAGCGCTCGATGCGTGCAGAGGAGTGGTCGGGACCCTGACCTTCGTATCCGTGTGGCAATAGCAAGACAACACCCGAGTGCTGGTTCCACTTTTGCTCAGATGAAGAAATGAATTCATCGATAATGGTTTGCGCGCCGTTGGCAAAATCACCAAATTGCGCTTCCCAAAGAACTAGAGCATCAGGGTTCTCGACGGCGTAACCGTATTCGTAACCCATCGCAGCATATTCACTGAGGAATGAGTCATAGATATAGAACTTGGCCTGCTCTGATGACAAGTTGCGAAGCGGCATCCACTCTTGACCGTTTTCACGATCGTGGAACACGGCGTGACGCTGAACGAAAGTTCCGCGGCGGCTATCCTGACCAGCCATGCGAACTGTCTTACCTTCTACAAGCAATGAGCCGAGTGCCAACAGTTCTCCGAAGCCCCAGTCGATGCCGCCTTCGCGGCTCATCTCAACGCGCTTGGTCAGCAACTGCTGCAGTTTAGGGTGCACGTGGAAACCAGCGGGCTGGTTGTCGTGTGCACTTCCAATTAGCTCTACAACCTCGCGCGAGATCGCGGTAGGTTTCTCGATGGTTGGGTGGTCGCTTGCGGTGGTTCCAATTCCCACAGGTCGGGTTGGCAGCGCAGGTGCGGCAATCATCGCCTCGTGTACTTCGGTGAAAGCATTCTCAAGTCGGTTCTGGAAACCAACGTTAGCTGCGTCAAACTCTTCACGAGTTAGGTCACCGCGACCAACCAAAGACTCTAGGTAAAGCGTGCGCACTGAACGCTTTGCCTCGATCAGGTTGTACATCAGTGGCTGAGTCATCGACGGGTCATCACCCTCGTTGTGACCGCGGCGGCGGTAACAGATGATGTCGAGCACTACATCTTTTTTGAATTCTTGACGGAATTCAAATGCGAGGCGGGCAACTCGCACAACTGCCTCTGGGTCGTCACCGTTTACGTGGAAGATCGGAGCCTGAATTCCCTTGGCAATGTCCGTTGCGTAAACAGTCGAACGTGATTCCCAAGGCGGGGTAGTGAAGCCAACCTGGTTGTTGATCACGATGTTGATAGTTCCACCGGTCTTGTAACCACGAAGCTGCGACATGTTTAGAACTTCGGGCACAACACCCTGGCCGGCAAATGCCGCGTCACCGTGAATGATTACTGGAAGCACAGGGTAGACGTCATTCTTGATTGCATTGGTGCGGTCGAGCTTTGCTCGCACGATTCCCTCTACAACCGGGTTTACTGCCTCTAGGTGAGAAGGGTTTGCGGCCAGCGAAACCCGAACCTGCTTACCTTCCATGTTGGTGAAGGTGCCTTCTGTGCCCAGGTGGTACTTAACGTCTCCGGAACCCTGAACGCTCTTGGTATCGGTGTTTCCTTCAAATTCCTTGAAGACTTGGCCGTATGTCTTTCCTGCAACGTTGGTTAGAACGTTCAGGCGACCTCGGTGCGCCATACCAATTACAACTTCTTCCATCTGGCTATTTGCGGCCTCTTGAAGAATTTCATCAAGCGCAGCGATGGTTGACTCGCCACCCTCAAGGCTGAATCGCTTCTGACCAACAAACTTGGTCTGCAAGAAAGTTTCGAAAGCCTCAGCTTCGTTTAGTTTTTCAAGAATGCGCATTTGCTCTTCGCGAGAAGGCTTTGCATATGGTCGTTCTAGTTTGTCTTGGAACCACTTGCGTTGAGCCGGGTCTTGAATGTGCATGTACTCGACACCCACGGTGCGGCAGTAGCTGTCACGCAGAATCTTGTAGATCTCGCGGAATTCTGCCTTGGGCTTACCACCAAATCCACCGGTCTTAAAGGTGCGATCTAGATCCCACAGGCTCAAGCCGTGGTTCAAAATGTCGAGGTCTGGGTGTGAACGCTGCTGGTACTCCAGCGGATCAACGTCTGCCATCAGGTGGCCGCGAACGCGGTAGGCGTTGATTAGTTCTTGAATGCGTGTTTCTTTTGCACGATCATCCGATTCGTTGCGGTCAAAATCAGTGACCCATCGAACGGGCTCGTAAGGAATGCGAAGGTCGGCAAAGATCTCGTCGTAGAAGCCACGCTCACCAAGAAGCAGCTCATTTATCTTCTTTAGGAATTCGCCAGAACCGGCTCCCTGAATAACGCGGTGGTCATAGGTAGAGGTAAGTGTGATGGTCTTGCTGACGCCCAACTTTGATAACTGCGCATCTGATAGTCCTGAGAATTCCGCAGGGTAGTCAAGCGCTCCTGCGCCAACGATGCAACCCTGACCCTTCATTAGTCGCGGAACAGAGTGAACGGTTCCGATTCCACCGGGGTTGGTAAGCGAAACGGTAGAGCCTGCAAAATCGCCGGCGCTCAACTTGTTATCGCGAGCTCGCTTAACGAGGTCTTCGTAGGCGGTTAGGTACTCGGCAAAATTAAGTCGCTGAGCGCGCTTGATGTTTGGCACTAGAAGTGCACGGGTTCCATCTTCTTTTGGAATGTCAATCGCAAGTCCAAAATTGATGTTTGCTGGCTGAACCGCGGCCGGGCGACCCTCAACCAGGTCGTAGTAAACGTTCTGGCTCGGAAACTCTTTTAGAGCGCGAACAATTGCATAACCGATGATGTGGGTGAACGAAACCTTGCCACCGCGTGTGCGAGATAGGTGACTGTTAATTACGATTCGGTTATCAATAAGAAGCTTTGCTGGAACGGTGCGTACTGAAGTTGCAGTTGGAACTTCGAGCGAAGCATCCATGTTTGTTGCAAGAGCCTTAGCCATGCCCTTCAGGATGTTGACCTGGTCTTCTTCTTCAACCTCATCGGCGTCGATGGTGTTGATCAGCCCGGTGACGGGAGCCTGGGCGGGGATTGGTTGTGGCTTAGCTTCGACTCGAGTGGTTTTTGCCACCACTGAGGCACCCTGTGTCGGGGCAGCCGCAGCTGCTGGTGTGCTAGCTGGAGCGGCCGGAGTTATCGGTGTGATTGGGGCAGCGGGGGCCGCAGCCTGAATCGCAACTGGTCCAGTTGTGGCGTGTGGGGTCTCGGTCGGCTTGTAATTCTCGAGAATTGGCCACCAGGCCTTGTCCACCGAATCAGGGTTGGACTTGTATTGCGCATACATTTCGTCGACTAACCAGTCGTTTGCGCCAAAACCGTTCTCGTTTTCAGGGTTGCCTGACAGCGAAATCACCTCTTTATGAAAGTCTTTGAGCCTTAAGCCTACCTTCTGAGGCCGCCCCTAATCGGCCTTATAGGCGGTTTCGCCCAGTGAATTGCTAGAAATCGGCCGGTATGCTGGATTCACGATGGATAAAGCAGGTTCTGACCATAGACCTTCCGGTGGGGTAACCCGATGACCGAATGGTTGATGCTCGGTTTTGGTCTAATTCTGACCATCGGCACCGGGCTTTTTGTTGCCAGCGAATTTTCGCTACTAAATGTCGAGCGAAACGATCTTGAATCCCGTCAAGGACGCGGCGAAGCCGGTTTATCGCTTGCGATTCGGGCTTTAAAGACAACCAGCACTCAGCTTTCGGGTGCACAGCTTGGAATTACCATCACGACCCTCTTGACTGGTTTTGTTGTTGAGCCTGCACTGTCTTCCTTGCTTTCCCCAGCGTTCGCAGAAATACCAATTTCTGATGAACTAAAGAAAACCTTCACCGTGATCCTGGGCATGGCGATAGCCACCGTCTTTTCGTTCTTAATTGGCGAATTAGTTCCCAAAAACATGGCACTCTCGAGTCCGCTCAAGGTTTTGAATTTTGTGGTGCGTTTCCAACTGGCCTTCACTTGGCTCTTTGGTTTCATGATCAAGTTCTTGAATCTCACCGGAAATCGAATTGTTCGAATGTTTGGCATCGAGCCAAAAGAAGAGTTGAGTTCCACCCGCACGGCTGAAGAGTTATCGTCATTGGTGCGAAGGTCGGCAAGTATGGGCGCGCTTGATGCGCAAACTGCAACCTTGCTTACCAAGACGCTTGCACTTAGTCAGCTTGTAGCGGCAGATGTGATGACTCCGCGACCAAGGATGCATGTTCTTGATAAAGATGACACTTTGGCAGTGCTAATTGAAGCTTCTATCAAGACCGGCCACTCTAGGTTCCCGATTTCTGATGGCTCGACCGATGACATCATCGGTGTTGCCCACGTAAAGCAGGCTGCTGCGGTTCCGCGTGAAAAAAGAGAAGACGTTCCGGTATCGGCAATTATGGCCGAAGCACCGCGAGTGCCCGAGACCATGCGACTTGAAACTCTGATGGTTGAGTTACGTGCCAAGGGGTTGCAGCTTGCGATTGTGGTTGACGAATACGGTGGCACCGCAGGCCTTGCCACCCTTGAAGATTTAGTCGAGGAGTTGGTTGGCGAACTTGCTGACGAGCACGATCGCGCCAAGGCTGGAGTTACTCGGGGAGCCAATTCGTCTGTGCTGTTCCCAGGCATGACTCGTCCAGATGAATTACTTGAAATGGCAATCAAGGTTCCAGACGACGGTGCCTACGAGACTGTCGCTGGTTTCATGATGAGCGCTCTGGGTCGAATCCCTGCTGTTGGTGACGAAGTTGCAATCGAAGACGGTGCCTTGCGTGTTGAACGCATGGACGGTCGTCGTGTGGACCGTGTTCGGTTCACCCCTGCAACAGAACCAGATTCGGGGGAGGTTGCAAATGACAAGTGATCTTCAAGGATTGATCTGGTTAGTTGCCTTGCTAATTTCTAATGCGTTCTTTGTGGGTGCCGAATTTGCTTTGATTAGCGCTAGGCGTGCACAGATTGAACCACGCGCCGAGGCGGGCAGCAGACCAGCAAAGATTACTCTCGCCGCAATGGAAAACGTTTCGCTAATGCTTGCCACTGCTCAACTTGGCATCACGATTTCCTCGCTACTTATTCTTTTGATTGCCGAACCTAGCATCCACCATCTATTGGAGTATCCACTTCACGCCATCGGCGTTCCAGAGGTAATTGTTGGCTCGGTTTCTTTTGTAATTGCTTTGTTGCTTGTCACGTATCTGCACGTTGTCATTGGTGAGATGGTGCCAAAGAACCTTGCGTTGGCTGTTCCCGAAAGGGCAGCGCTGATTCTTACTCCGGTGCTTTACTCACTTGCCATGGCCCTGAAGCCATTGGTCGGCGCGCTGAATTCAATTTCAAATGGGATTCTAAAACTGTTTAAGTTTGTTCCAAAAGACGAGGCAAATAGCACCTTCACGCTTGATCAAGTTGAAGACATTGTTGAACACTCAACCCGCGAGGGCGCACTTTCAGACGTAAGCGGCACACTTTTAAATACCTTTGAATTCACCGAAAAAAAGGTGCGCGACGTAGCCGTACCAATCGAAAAGCTGATTGCCTTTGCGGAGAATGTCACACCGAGGGAAGTGGAGCAAGCTGTTGCTAAACACGGCTTCTCGAGATATCCACTTACTGACGAAAGCAATGAGCTAGTTGGTTACCTACATCTCAAGGATGTAATTGACCTTGATCACGACGAGGCTGATGACCCGTTCCCGCAAAAGCGAGTTCGTTCACTAATCACGCTTTCTGCAACTATGGAACTCGAAGACGCTTTAGCTAGTATGCGACGTGTGCATGCCCACATGGCCAAATCTGTTGACCGCAGCGGAAAGATTCAGGGAGTACTTTTTCTAGAGGACATCCTTGAGGAATTGGTCGGCGAAGTCCAGGACGCTACTCGCCGCTAAACACTTCTAAGTGGGAAACTTCCCTCGGTAGTACTGGTTCGGCCAGTAATCCAATTCAACTCCTAGTTCGTGCGCTGCTCTCAAGGCCCACTGCGGGTCACGAAGACTCGCGCGACCAACCAAAATTATGTCTACCAGTCCATCCTGAAGAATCTTCTCGGCTTGGTGAGCATCTGTAATTTGACCAACTGCGGCAACTGGTTCTGAAATTTCCGCTGCCACGTGCTCAGCCAATGGAACTTGATAGCCGGGACCCGAAGGTATCCTCACGCCAGTGATTAGACCGCCAGATGAAATATCAAACATATCTGCACCGGAATCAACACACCACTTAGCAACCTGAGTTGTTTGCTCAACATCCCAACCGTCCTCGCGATAATCGGTGGCCGAAAACCTTACGAAGATCGGCATCGCTGGGCCAACTTCTGCGCGAGTTGCTTTTACAATCTCAATCAAAATCTTTGCGCGATTTTCAAGGGACCCACCAAATTCATCTGTGCGCTTATTTGATATCGGCGACAAGAACTGGTGAATTAGGTAGCCGTGAGCTGCGTGAATTTCAACTGCATCAAATCCTGCTAGCACTGCACGCTTTGCGGCCTCAGCAAAATCTTGAATGACTTCATACACTTCTGCGGTTTCTAACTCACGCGGAGCTTCATACCCTTCAAATGCTTCACTGGTTGAAGAAACTGTTTGCCAGCCGCCCTTTTCGAGCGGTACTGAACCTTTTCCTGCCCAATCGCGATAGACCGATGCTTTTCTTCCGGCATGTGCCAGTTGCAAGGCACTCGTGGCTCCCTGAGCGCGAATGAATTGAGTGACCTTTGCCCAAGCGGCAACCTGCTCGTAATTCCAAATACCGGTGCACCAGGGCGTAATTCTCCCTTCAGGTGCAACCGCTGTAGCTTCTGCGATGATCATTCCGGCGCCGCCAATTGCTCTGGCCCCAAGGTGAACCAAGTGCCATTCGTTTACGATTCCATCTTGGTTTTCACACGAGTACTGGCACATCGCCGGTATGAAAACACGATTTCGAATTTCCAAATCACGAATTTTGATCGGTTCAAATAGCTTCGCCATATTTGCTTTTGCCTCTCTGCATAACTACCGAACCAAATGCCACGAATGCAGCAAGTAAAACTCCAAGGGTCAACGCTGCCTGCAAACCAATTGCAGTAGCAATAAAACCAATAACCGCCGGACCACCCAACACTCCTGCGTAAGTTAGCCCAACAACCTTGGCTAAATTTCGCCCCTGATTTTGCGGCGTTCCAATATCCGAGGCAAAGGCCATGCACTGCGGCACCACTGCCGAAACACCGATTCCGGCTATCGCCCAGCCAACCCAGCTCAGCCCCAGTGAAGGTGCATAGAGCGCAACTGCCACACCCACCGCAGAAATAATCGCTCCATTGCGAATAACAAAAATTCGACCAAACCTTGCAACGACCTTGTCCGCGACAAAACGAATAATCGCCATCGCTGCCGTGAATGTGGCAATGCTGGCGCCACCGGTAGCGACATTGGTTTCGAATTTATCTATTGTGAAAAGTGCAGACCAGTCAATTCCAACGCCTTCGATAATCGCTGCCGATGCTGAAACCACACCGATAAAAAGTACGTAGTAAAACTCTTTAGTGCGACGAGGCGCCGTTGCTGACTTCTCTGAAATTTCACTAATTGGTGAAACTAGCAACCACCGTGAAATTGATAGTCCAATTGCAATCGTGATCACACCCCAGATAGTCATAGTCAGTGACATAGGAGAGTTCAAAGCTAATGCGGTTCCAGCAACAGCCGAGCCAACAACACCGCCGATAGACCACATGGCGTGAAACGAAGAAAAAATTGGACGCTCGTAGGCACGTTCGATTTCTAAAGCATGCGCGTTCATCGCGATATCGATGCCGCCAATTGTTGATCCCAGCAGGAAAATCGCAATCGAAAGAGTTAGGTAGTTAGTTGCAAATCCCGGCAGCATCAAAGTCAGACCCAGGGCCACTGAAATCCAGGTGAGGACTTTTGCGCTGCCCAGGCGATCAACGAGGCCCCCCACAATCTGCATTGAAGCCAACGCCCCACCGCCAAGCAGCAGAATCACAATTCCAATCTGGGCGTGCGATAGCGAAAGGCTTTTCTCAACTGCTGGAATATGGGTTGCCCACACGGTAACCGCGCTGCCGCAAAGTAGAAAATAGAGAAAGACCGATACCCTTGCCAGCTGCAGTCTTGTCATGTCTAAAGCATAGGTATGGGTAGCCTTGGATTCGTGCCCATCAGCGATTTCTCGGTCAAGCGCTTGAATTTCATTGCGCTGCTGATTGCCGCGTTCGTAACCCCGTACCTTTTGCTTGCCTATAGCGATTTGTTCGCTCAGGTGATGCCTCTAAATGATGTCCTCCTTTACGGATACTGGCTTCAGCAGATGCAACTGGGCGAACCCTTGCTTGGCCTCACTCAAGATTTTGTTTACCCATACCCTTCACTGCTGCCCATGGTGCTGGCAAAACTTCTTGGCGGGCCCGCAGGTATCGTCGTTGGCTGGGTCAGCTTGGTAGCGATTTTGAACACAATTGCAGTTGGCGTACTTACATCCTGGGGAGAAGGCGGACGCCGAGCCATGTCTGCCGCACTTTTTTGGATTGGGTTTTTGCTACTTCTAGGGCCATCGGGGATTGGGCGAGTTGATGCAATTTCCGCAGCTGTCTCGGTTTTTGGCTTGGTTGCGCTGTCTAAAGATAAAGTCGCGCTAGCCGTTTCACTTTTTACCTTCGGGGCTTGGATAAAGATTTGGCCATTCGCGCTTGCCTTGAGCGCCTTCATATCGAATAGAAAAAAACAAGTGGTTGCGCTGGCTGCCTCGGCTACCGTTGCCGCAGTGTTAATTTTTGCCGTTGCTGCAGGAGCAAACGGAAGCCTGTTCTCCTTTATTTTCAAACAGGGCGGACGTGGAATTCAGATCGAATCTCCGATTGCCATGATTTGGATTTGGGCCGCCAAACTCGGAGCACCTGAGACCAAGGCGGGTATTTATTACGACAAGGAAATCATCACCAACCAGGTTTATGGAACTTGGGTGGCCGAGGTTGCAATGCTGATGACTGCCGTAATGTTCATCGCCTTGTTAATCACCGTTGGGCTTGCTGTTCGCGCGGTTCGCGCGGGAGCGAAGAGAAACGAAGTCTTTGCCGTTACTTCGCTGACTGCAATTTTGGATCTTATCGTTTTCAATAAAGTTGGTTCGCCGCAGTTTATGGCCTGGTTGGCTTTGCCGATTATCGCGCTGATTATTTTTCAAGTTCAGAAACTCGCGATTCCGGTTCTTGGCACTTTGTTGATCGCACTGACAACTAATTTGGTTTACCCAATTGCCTACATGGATCTGATGGGCCTTGGTAATTTCAGCATCACACTATTGACCCTGAGAAACGCTTTGCTGGTGGCACTTTTGGTTTATGCGAATCTTCGACTCGGCGCACTGGCTAAGCAGACGAAGCGCTAGGACTCCAGCAGGGCCTTAATCATCGGGGCTAGTTTTATGTCTTCGATCAAGAAGCCATCGTGCCCAAACTCAGATTCAATTACTTGTAATCCACCGCCAATTATTTCGCCGCCGATATTGTCGGCAACTAACTGCTGATCCTCAATTGGGAACAGGCGGTCTGACGAAATACCAACAACGATGCTCTTTGCAGTAATGCTGCCCAATGCCGCCTCAAGCGATTCGCGTCCGCGGCCAACATCGTGCGAGTTCATGGCCTCAACAAGTGTGATGTAGCTGTTCGCATCGAATCTGCGAGTGAATTTATTCGAGTGGAAGTCAAGATACGACTCCACGGCCCATCTGCCGCCGCCACCGAGAGGAGAAACTCCGGATTGCCAGGCACGCTCAAACCGGTCATTCAGTTCACTCGGTGAGCGGTAATTCAAGATGGCCATGCGTCGCGCTAGCGCGAGACCCTGGTGCGGTCCAAAGCCTGGCTTCGCGTCGTAGTAATTTCCGTTCGCAAACGCAGGGTCACTCTTGATTGCTTGAATCTGAATTGAGTTCAACGCAATCTGATCTGCGGTAAGTGCTGGAGGACCCGCAATTACTCCTACTCGCTTCACTTCATCGGGGTACATGATTGCCCACTCCAGCGCGTGCATTGCGCCAACTGAACCACCGAGCACCGCGTGCCACTTTTTGATTCCAATCAAGTGGGCCATCTCGCGCTGAGCATTTACCTGGAGATCGGAAGAGCACACGTCTGACCTC
>ERZ650308.986-NODE-986-length-15213-cov-5.896952_pt1 | contig 15213 bp, 16 predicted proteins | sample MGYA00376244_ERZ650308 | MGnify/ENA primary metagenome ERZ650308 (study PRJEB26733, sample SAMN07839295) | wastewater metagenome | biome: small river; feature: stream; material: water | place: USA: North Carolina | collected 2016-04-26 ...
GCTCTTCCGATCTGTCTTCCGCGACATCCCTCCCCGTGATCCGGTGGTCACCGTGACGACGGCAGAGTGACGGGAGGTCACGGTGCAGGTCACCTGCCCATGTGGCACCCGCTTCGAGGCCCAGTCGCCCCGGGCCACCTACTGCTCGGCGGCGTGCCGCAAGCGCGGGTCCCGGGCTGGCATCCGCGTCGATCGCCCAGTGCGGTCCGTTCCGGCCGCCCCTCCGGTGCCCGACGAGGCCGACATCCCCAGCGTGACGGGGGCCGTGATCGCGGACCTGTCGGAGGCCAACGCGCTGAAGTCCCCTGCTGGCCTCGCTGCGGTGCGGCTAGCGCAGTTGATCGACGCGGCCTCCCCTGCCATGGCTGGGACGGCCGTCGCGGCGTGGACGAAGGAGATGCGCGCATCCCTGGCCGAGGCCAAGAGGGCGGCCCCGGCGCAGGAGGAGGACCCGATCGACGACCTGGAGCGCAGGCGTGCCGCCCGTCGTCATGCGTGAGGTCATCCGTCCGACGTTCCTGAACCGTCCCGCGTGCGCGGTGGACACCCTCGGCGACGAGGCTGCCGAGCTCGCGGTGAAGCTGCGGCAGGACGTGGGCGAGGAGGAGCGGATCGCGCTGCGGGCGATGATGCCCGTGCGGTCCGATGGGATGCCGGCGGGGCTGGCGTCATGCATCATCGCGGGCCGCCGCAACGTCAAGTCGTGGGCCATGGAGATGGCCCTCATCCACGACGCGTGGATCACGAAGGTGAACCGCTGCCTGTGGTCGGCGCACCTGACCAAGACCTCCGATGAGAACTTCGCGCACCTGCGGGCGCTGGTCACGAATACCCCGTGGCTGGACAAGCGGGTGGCCCAGATCTACGGCGGCAACGGCAACCACTCGATCGTGTTCAAGGACCTGGGCACCGACGGCCGGCCCCGGCGGATCGACTTCATGGCCCGCCAGACCGGTCGCAGCGGGCGCGGTCAGGGTGACGTGAACCGCCTGTTCCTCGACGAGTGGCTGTACGGCACCGGGGCGATGCTGGGCGCCATCGTGCCGATGATGGGCGCCGCGACGGACCGCTACATGCGCTACGGATCGTCCCCGGGCCTGTTGACATCGGAGTCCCTGCGGGCGCTGCGTGAGCGTGGCCGGCGTGGCGGGGACCCGTCGCTGTCCTACGTGGAGTGGACGTCGGAGCGGATCGACGCGGACGGGCGGCGAGTGCTGCCCCAGTGCGCGGACCCGGAGTGCTCCCACATCGCTGGCCGGGCGCAGGGGTGCTTCCTCGACGACGAGGACATCATCCGCCGGAACAATCCCGCCTACGGGCGCCGGCTGGATCCAGCATTCATCCGGCAGGAGCGGCTCGAGCTCCCGCCGGTCGAGTTCATGCGCGAGCGGTGCGGCATCTGGGAGGACCCCCCGACCGAGGGCAGCACGGACGACACCCTGCGCGGCTGGGCCGACGCCGGCAACGACAGGGCCGCCGCCACGGCCCCCATATCGCTGGCCTTCGATGTCTCCTCTGACCTCCGCTCAGCCGCGATCGGCATTCACGGCGGGTCCGTGGTGGAGCTGATCGAGTGGCGCAAGTCGGCCGGCACCGGCTGGGTCGGCCCCCGGGTCGCCGAGCTCATGTCGACGCACGGTCTCGCCGAGGTCGGCGTTGCAGCCGGTTCCCCGGCGATGTCGCTGGTCAAGAAGCGCGAGAACTCCCGCTTGGGCCATGCGCTCGAGGTGGGCGAGGTCGCCCTCGACGTCCGGGTGATCCCGGCGACGGTGCAGGTGGCCGCCTGTCAGGCGTTCGCCACGGCTGTCAACGAGGGGCATCTGGCCCACCGTGGCCAGCAGGTCCTCGGCATCGCCGTGCGCGACGCGGTGCGCGTCCTGAGCGGGGACGGGTGGCGCTGGTCCCGGACCCGGTCGCCGTCGGACATCAGCCCGCTGTGGGCGGTGGTCCTGGCCGCGCACCTGGGGGCGACGGCCGAACCCCCCTACAACGCAGGCGACAACATCTGGTGAGGAGGCCCCACGTGAAGCGGACTCCTCGGGTCGATTGGACGGCCCCGGTCATCGTGCTGGGCATGGTGCTGCTGGTGGCGGCGGCGTGGGTGCTGGCCGGGCTCGGCTGGGCGCTGGCCGCAGCCGGGGTGTCGTGCCTCTGCTCCGGGATTGACGGGCGGTCCTGATGGGTGTCATGTTCGGGACCCGCCGCGCGGTGGAGCCCCCGCAGCAGCGTGAGATGACCATGCCGGCGATCTGGACGCAGGCCCTGTCCTCCGGCTTCGCGGACGTGAACACGACCGGCCTCGGCGCGATGCAGTCGGTCGCGGTGTCCTCGGCCGTGGATCTGATCTGCTCGTTGGTCTCCGAGCTGCCGGTGGACGTGTACCGGGGCACGGGTCAGGACCGGGTGCAGGTGGCGATGCCGCCGAACCTGCGGGATCCGGGCGACACGCAGCAGGGCCTCGAGGATTGGGTGTACTCGCTGGTCCAGTCGTGGCTGTACCGGGGCAACGCCTACGGCCGGGAGATTCAGTGGAGCCCGGACGGGCAGCCCCGCAAGATCGAGTGGTTGGACCCTGACGCAGTGTCCGCCCGGCTGGATCCGGACGCGTACATGGGCGTCGCGTGGACGTTCAACGGCTCCCCCGTGGAGCGGCCCGACCTGTTCGTGCACAAGCGGGTGAATCCGCTGCCGGGCCGGCTGCTGGGCGCGTCGATGATCGAGCGGCACGCCTGGCAAACCAAGTCCAGCGTGGCGGCTCTGCTGTTCGGGACGCAGTGGTTCGCGGATGGGGCGCACCCGCAGGGGATCCTCGTCAACGATCTCTCCGAGATCGACCAGCCGACCGCGGAGAAGGCCAAGGCCCGGTGGATGGCCGCCCGGCGCGGCAACCGTGAGCCGGCCGTGTTCGGCAAGGGTTGGAAGTGGCAGCAGGTCCAGGTCAAGCCCAACGAGTCCCAGTTCCTCGAGCTGATGGGCTGGTCTGAGGCGCAGTGTGCCCGGATCTTCGGCCCAGGTGTCGCGGAGATCCTCGGCTACGAGTCGGGCGGCAGCATGACGTACAGCAACGTGACTGAGCGGCGGGCGGACCTGCTGGTCCTGGCGCTGAATCGGTGGATCCGCCGGGTGGAGCGCATCTTGTCGTCGCTGCTGCCAAACCCGCAGTACGTGCGGATGAACCGTGCCGCGCTGCTGGAGTCGACCACGTTGGCCCGCTACCAGGCGCACGCGCTGGCCGGGCCGTGGAAGGCGATCAACGAGATCCGCGACGACGAGGACATGGCCCCGGTTCCGTGGGGCGACAAGCCGATCGGCGGTGCCGCGGCCCCCGAGTCTGCGCCCGATCCGCAGGGCGAGGAGACGACCAAGTGAGCATCATCAGCCGCGCGTACGTGGCGGAGATCGAGATTCGTTCGGACGGCTCCGGGCGCACGGTGCACGGGATCCTGGTGCCCTACGGCCAGACCGCCCGGGTGTCGGACGGTGGCCCGGCGTACGAGGAGCAGTTCGCGCCGGGTGTGTTCGCCCGGGACATCGCCGCCCGCAAGGGCGACTACCGCGGGGTCAAGTTCCTCTACCAGCACGACTCCCGGGAGCCGATCGGCAGGGCTGTGGACCTGCGCGAGGACGGCGCCGGGCTCTACGGCGCGTTCAAGATCAGCGCGACGGCTCGCGGCGACGAGGCCATCGCGCTGCTTGGCGACGAGGTGCTCGACAGTTTCAGCATCGGCTTCCGCCCGTTGGCGCATCGCATGGTCGAGGGTGTCACGGTGCGGACCAAGGCCGCGCTGCGGGAGACCTCGCTGGTGACGTTCCCCGCCTACGCCGGTGCCCTCGTGGCCGGTGTGCGGACCCTCACGGACCTCGACGACGAGGACATGACGTCCCCCGATGAGGGGGATTCGGCTGACTCCACCGCTGACGAGCGCTCGGACCAGCCAACGCCTGACCCGGTGCCGATCGCGGTGCCACTCGGCGGACTGACGCCCGCGCAACGGCGCGAGGCGCTCAATACCTACCTGAAGGGACTGTCGTGAACATCGACGTTCTGAGGGCGCGGCTCGCTGAGTCCGAGACCGTGCTCCGTTCCATCCACACCGAGGCCGGCAGCGCCGACCTCAACGAGGACCAGATGACCCGTTGGGAGTCGGCTGAGGCCGAGCGCGACGGCATCGTGGCCGAGATCGCCGCGGCTGAGGCCGAGGTCGCCCGCCGGGCCAAGGTCGCCGCTGACCGCGCCCGCTGGGGCAGCGTCTCCGTCGCCCCCGTGCGGACCGACCCGTTCGACCTGGGCACCCTGCGGGGCGTCTCCGGTGACGATCTGGTCAACCGGGCCCGTTCCGCGTTCGAGGACCGCCGCTCGATCCCGCGCGGCACCTCCGACGCATCCGTGCAGGAGCTGCTCCGCAAGATCGACCACCTGTCCCTCGTGGACGAGCTGGCCGACGACTCCGCACCCAGGCAGGCCGAGGATCTCGCCCGGTACGTGCTGGTGCACGGGTCGGACGCCTACCGCTCGGCGTTCAAGTCGTGGCTGCACGCCGCCATGCGCGGCAACGCCCCCGTGATGACCGTCGAGGAGTCGATGGCCGTCCGCGCGTCGATGTCGCTGACCTCGGCCAACGGTGGCTACGCGCTGCCCACGCTGCTCGACCCGTCGCTGATCCACACCGGCACCGCGACCAAGAACCCCGTTCGGCGCATCAGCCGCAACGAGTTCGGGACGCAGGACAAGTGGAACGGCGTGACCGTGGGTGGCGTGACGACCTACTGGAAGGGTGAGGGTTCCGCCTTCACCGACGGCAGCCCGACCACGGGTGCCGTCCAGGTCGACGCGGCCCAGCTGACCGCGTACGTGACCGGGTCCTACGAGATCTTCCAGGACTCCAACCTGCTGTCCCAGCTCCCCGGCCTGATCGGTGAGGCCATGGACTACGCCGAGGGCACCGCGTTCATCAGCGGTTCCGGCTCGGACGCGCCGAAGGGCATCATCACGTGCATCAGCGCCACGGTCGCCTCGACCGTGACGGTGACCACGCGCGGCAGCTTCACCTCGGCGTCGACCGCTGACACCCTGGCCCTGCTCGCGGCGCCGGCCGTCCGCTACGAGGACTCGTCCACGTGGCTGATGAACAAGGCCACCTACCGGACCATCGCCCAGCAGGTCACCGGCACCGCCGGCGTCAAGCTGATCGAGATGACCGACCGGAACAACCTGCTTGACCTGCCGGTCGTGCGGTCCTCCGACATGCCGTCCGCGACCACCTCGGGCAACATCCTGGCGGTCCTCGGCGACTTCCAGCAGTTCATCGTGTACGACCGCCTCGGGGTCAACGTCGAGGTCATCAGCAACGTCGTGGACGGTGACGGGAACCCCGTCGGCAAGCGCGGGCTCGTGGCGTACAAGCGCGTCGGGTCCAACACCAGTGACATCAATGCGTTCCGGTTCCTCAAGGCCTGACCGCACCCAAGGGCTGCCGGCCTAAGCAACCGGCTAGAGAGCCCCGGACTCCCTCTGTGGTCCGGGGCTCTCGCCTTGCCCAGCACGCACCGCCGCCAGCAGAGGAGCAACTCAACAGAGGAGACCCCGCATGGGCCACGCAGCGAAGGTGAACCGCGACCGCAAGCGACTCGACGCCACGGCGCCGACGCCCACGGTGGCCATCGCCTACATCCACCCCGACCAGGTCAGCGCCTACTTCACGGAGAGCCTGATCCAGTCGGTGCTCGTCGGCTACGGGCAGGGCTGGCTAGCAAACGTGCTGCAGGAGTGGTCGAGCGCGAACGTGTCCGCGGCCCGGAACAAGGTGACGCAGAGGTTCCTCGACTCCGGTGCTGGCGACTGGCTGCTGTGGGTCGACGCGGACATGCAATGGGACCACGACGCTATCCCGGCGCTGCTGGCCTCGGCGGACGCCGAGACGAGGCCGATCGTTGGCGGGCTGTGCTTCGGCAACCACCAGGGCGAGCTCTACCCGACCATCTACCACCTCGTGAAGCGCGAGGACGGCGAGGTCAAGGTGGGCCGCCCGCGGGTGTACGAGCGGGACGCCATGGTGGACGTGGTGGCCACAGGGGCAGCGTTCCTGCTGGTCCACCGCCGCGTGCTGGAGGCGATGGCTGCGGCCAAGTTCTCGGAGGCCTTCCCGTTCTTCATGGAGGCCATCTTCGGATCGGACCCGGTCGGGGAAGACCTGGAGTTCTGCTTCCGGGCCCGCCGACTCGGCTTCCCCATCTACGTGAACACCTCCGTTCGGATCGGTCACCACAAGTCGCACCTCCTCACAGAGGAGGCCTTCATGGCCGAGCAAGGGGCGCACCTTCCCCCCGGCGTGGGACTCGTGATCCCGACCCGCGGGGACCACCCGGAGCTGCTGCGCGCGATCGTGGCGACGTCGGGCCTGCCCCCCGAGCGGGTGGTGGTCGTGGACACGAGCCTGTCGGGCTGCGAGTCCATCTGCGACGACGAGAGCCCGCTCGATGTGCCCGGCGCGACGGTGCTGGTCGACTACGGCCCCATCAACATCCACCGCTGGTGGAACCTGGGCATCGACCACCTCGCCGCCGCCGGCTGCACCCGGGTGGCGGTCCTCAACGACGACGTGAGCATCGCCCCGGACACCCTGCCGAAGCTGGCCCGGGGGATGGGGCCGGCAACCCTGGCAGTGCTGCGTGACCCCCTGTCGGCGTCCGGCCACTGCTGGATGCTCAACGTGACCCACGGTGTCCGCCCCGATGAGTCATACGCGTGGTGGTGCGGCGACCTGCAGCTTCACGCGGACGCGTCGGCGGCCGGTGGCGTGGTCGAGGTGGACGCGTGGTGCCTGCACCTGCACCCCAACGCTGCCACATCCTCGAGCCCAGCCCTGACGGCGCTGGCCGAGGCGGACGGCGCCCTGTACGACTCCCGGCACCCGAAGGGCAGCCGGTTCGCTCGCATCACCCCGAAGGAGTGACTTGTGACCACCCGCATTGAGGTCCGCCCCGGTGGCGTCGTGGTGGCGTTCACGTTCACCTACGGCACCGACTCCACGGCCACCGTGTACTCGGATGAGGCGTGCACAACGGAGGTCACGCAGCCGGTTTCGGTGAGCACGTCGACCTCCTACTACCTGCCGGCCCCGGGTGGCCCGATCCTCGTGACGGGGGTGGACCGCGAGGGCACGACGCTGGTGGCCGAGTGGTGCGACCGGACCGGGTACACGATCGTGGATGTGACGGTTTCGGCCGCCGAGGTGGCGAAGCTGGCCAACCTGCGCGGCTCGGCCAACTCCGTGATCGCCCGCGTGGGCAGCGCGGCCACCGGGCCGCTGACCGTCCCCGAGGGTACCCTCGTGGGCCGCGCGTCGGGCGGGTCCGTGGCGGCGCTGACGGCGGCGCAGGGCAACTCCCTGCTTGCGGGGTCCAGTCTGGTGAACACCGTAGCCGCCACTGGCGCAACGGAGACCCTGCCGGCAACGTACGAGTTCCACGACTGCACGATGGACGAGAATTGCACGTTCACGTTCACGGCCCCGTCGCAGAACGGGCACGCTTTCGCGCTCAGGTTGGCGGGGGCGTTCGCGCCGACGTGGCCGGCGTCGGTGAAGTGGGGCGGTGGCAGTGCCCCCACGTACACGACACCGGCGGTGTACGTGTTCGTTACGTTTGACGGCGGGACGACGTGGAAGGGCTCTCAGATGGGGAAGGCGTTCGCCTGATGAACTGCGCCCTGCTCCTCGCGGCGTCGGGTGCTGCGTCCAGCAGCCCCCCCGTGGCCGGGTTTGTGGGCTGGTGGGACTTCTCCGACGCGGCGTCGATCACCATGGACGGGTCGCAGGTTGGCGCCATCGCGGACAAGTCGGGCAACGGGCGGACGCTGAGCAAGGGTGCCAATGGCCCCACCCGGGTGACGAGCGCGGGGCTCGGGGCGGGCGCGTTGTCCCACGCCCGGTTCGCGTCCGGTGTGACTGGGGCACGGGTCACCAGGGCGGACGCATCTGGCGTCACGGGGGACTTCACGCTGTTGGTTGCGGCGCGCAAGCAGACCGACTTCCGAACGAGTGGCACGAGCGACTACCTTGTCGGCGGGTTGCACGGGTTACAGGTCGGCGTGGACAACACGGCCCTGTTCATCAACAAGAACGGCAGCTTCACGACCATCTCGACTACCCCAGCCGATTGGAACACGGCGGCGGTGCATGTCGTGAAACTGTCTGGCACCTCCTACTCCGTGTGGCGCAATCTGGTCGCGAAGCTGACCAACTCGGCGGGGTCCGTCGGGTCGGCTGCTGAGACGACGCTTGGCAACCCTGGCGCAACCGATCTCGACTGGGACATCGGTGAGGCGGTCCTGTACGCCTCGGCGCTGTCCGATGCGAACCGCGAGGCCGTCACGACCTACTTGGCAGCGAAGTGGGGCGCATGATCCCCGCGCTTCTGCTGCTGGCCGCTGCGGGCGCGGTGCCTGTCACCCAGGTCGCGAACCGCTGCGTTTTCGGTGGCGACAAGTGGACGACCGCGGGCATCCTGAGCCGCACGGATCGGCACATGCACACCGCGCGGGTTGCTGCCACGGGTATCCGGTTCGCGTACACCAACTCGGGCAGCGGTCCCAGTGGGGCAGCCCCCGGGCCCAACGCCTTCACGCTGGCCGCCGCCATCGAGAAGGGCGGCACGGTCTATCCGCTGACGTTCGGCGGGGTGGCCCGGACGACCGTTGACCCGGGCGAGGTGGTGGTGAGTGACCCGTGCTACGCGGTGAGCCTGTCCCCCGGGGACGACTTCTATTCGCGGACCTACGCGGAGGTTGCGTCGGCGGGCCAGAAGGTGCCTATCTCGATGAGGGAGACGCATATTGCGAGCCGTGGCGACGGGTCGACGTACTCGACCACGGGCGCCGACTTGACGACGGTCGGCTCGGCAACCCCGCCCGCATCGAACGCGCGCGGCATCTGGCCGCAGGCTATTGGCGGGGTTCCGACCGCGCCGGGGGCGACGGCGGTGGCCGTCTTGGGGTCGAGCACCCCGGAGGGTCAGGGGGATAACACGAGCGACGCGGCGCTGCCGCCGGGCTACGTGGCCCGCGCGTGTGAGGCCGCGGGCGTCCCCTACGCAAACTTCGCGCTGAGCGGGGACCGCTTCCAGTACATCCGGGACGCGACGGAGCAGGGCCGCCGGTTCGGTGACTTGCTGTCGTGGGTGTCGCACATTGTCTGCGATTACGGGGTCAACGACCTGATCAACCTCCGCACGCTGGCCCAGATGCAGGCTGATGGGATCGCGTTCTGGGGGTATTTGGCGGCGACGGGGAAGCTTGTGTCGCAGGCGACGTTCAAGCCGTACACATCCAGCACGGACGGGTGGGTCACGGTGGAGAATCAGACGCCCGGTGGAGTGAATCCGACGAGGCTGGCGTGGAATGCGTGGTTGCGTGACGGGGCTCCGCTCATCGCGGGCGCTGCGGCGGCAACGGGCACGACGGACCCTGCGGCGGTGCGCGTGGGGTCGGCAGGGCACCCGCTGGACGCCGTGCTGGAGGTGGCTGACGCGCTGGAATCGTCCCGGGACTCTGGGGTGTGGACGCCGGGGTATACATCGGACGGCCTGCACCCGAACCCAACGGGGCATGCCGCTGCTGCGGCTGTGGCTTCGGCATGGATCCTCGCGTGACACGAATGAATGGCGACCGCGCGACCACCATTGGAAGAGGGGTGCCCGGTGCCTGCTGAGATCGGTTCGACGCTGGTCTGGACGGTCTACACCCGCGACGCTGCGGGGGCCCTGACCGATGCCACGTCCCCGGCGCTGTCCGTGGTCCTGCCCGACGGCACCGTCAAGACGTCGTCGGCGCACCCGACCGTGGTGGCGATCACGAAGACGGCGACGGGGACGTACCGGGCGACGTGCGTGTCGTCGCTGGCCGGCCGCTACCGGGCGACCGCGTCCGGCACGGGCGTGGCCAACCTGCCGTTCACGGACGTGGCGGACGTGGTCCCGGCCGACCCGCGGCTGATCATCGGTCTGGCCGACGCCCGCGCCGCGTTGGACGTGCCCGCCGGGGTGCGGACGGATGACCCCGAGATCAGGGCCCTGATCCTCACGGCCACGGCCATGATTGAGGACGTCGTCGGCCCGGTCCTGTCGAGGTCGGTCACATGGACGGTGTCCGGTGCTGGCCGGGCCGCGATCCTGCTGCCGGAGTACCCCACGGCGGTGGCGGTGACCGAGGACGGCGTGGAGTTGGTCGAGGGCGTCGGCTTCTGCTGGGACGAGTACGGCGGACTGTGGCGGGGGTCCTGCCCGGGCGCCGGCCGCTGGTCGAGCGCCAGCCCCCGCAACGTGGTCATCACGGCCACGGTCGGCGCGACGTCGGTGCCCGCGAACGTCCTGAGCGCTGCCGCGAAGCTGGTGGCCCACCTGTACAACCTGTCCCAGCGTCCGCGCATGGTCCTCGGCCCCGACGGCGTGGAGGACGTGTCGCCCACGCCCAGCGGCTACGCGATGCCCAACTCATCCATGGACATGCTCCGGCCGAGCATGTCCGGCCGCGTCCCGAGTCTGGCCTGATGTTCGCCCCGGTGGTGGGGTGGCTGCAGGCTGCCTACGCGGCGGTGGCCGCGTCCCTGACGGATGCGACGGTGACCTTGGGTCCGCTGCTGTCCGACCCGCCCGGGGACGTCGTCCTCGTCGGTCACGATGACGACCAGGGGCGGGACGGCACGGGCTGGGGCTTCGAGGGCGGTTGGCACGACACCGGCACGGGTGCCCTCAACTCCGGCGACGCCACGGTCTACGTGACGGTCTGGTCCCGCTCCGGCGGGGACCTGACCATGGCCGACCGGATGACCGCGGCGACGACCCTGCACAACTCCGTGATGACCGCCCTGATCCCCTCGCCGGCCAGCTCCGGCCTCGGCGTGTCCGGGGTGCTGTGGGCCGAGCTCGCCGCTGTCCGCACGCAACTGCTGCCCGCGACCGGCGGCAACCAGACCCGCACCGTCCTGTCGATCCGTCTCCGCTGCCTGTCCTGAGGAGGACACCGTGCCCCGCTTCCGCAACGTCTCCGACGACGTGCGCTTCATCCCGTCGATCGGGGTGACCGTCGAGCCCGACGGCCTCTTCGACGCCCCCGACGCCATGGCCGACTCGCTCGAGGCCCAGCCGTGGTTCTCCCCCGCAGCCCCCGCCAAGTCCACCACGAAGGGTGACGTCTGATGTCCAGTGGCCTTCAGAGCCAGTTCAGCTACAGCGCCAATCAGGCCGCCTACGCGACGACCACGGCTACGACGAAGTTCCCCCGGGTGGCGTCGTTCAAGTTGGAGCGGGTCGCCAACAGGGTGCAGAGCAACGGGATCCAGCCGGGCGTGTTCGGTCCGGTCGCGTCCCTGTTCGGCGAGACGACTTCCGCGGCGACGGGGCAGTTCCAGGGCGCCGTCGAGTCGAAGGCGTGGGGGGGACTGTTCGAACTGCTGATGGGCTCGTCGACCTCGGCCCAGCAGGGCGGCGGCGCGGCGTACCTCGAGACGTTCACCCTCGCGGACCCGGTGGGCAAGTTCAGAACGTTCCAGGGTGCGCGCCCGGTGCGGGCTGGGACGAAGGTGCCAGCCACGCTGACCGGCGGCAAGATCACGCAGGCGGAGTTCTCCTGCTCGGTGGGTGAGCTGCTGACCGCGTCGATGACCATCGACGGCCGGTCGTGGGACAACACCACCGCACTGGACACCGCCTCGTACGTGATCCCGCCCGCGGGGTGCGGGGTGTTCTCGTGGAACCAGATGGCCGTCAAGCTCGGCACGTACGGGGCTGAGTCCGCCGTCACGGGCGTCAAGGGCATGACCGCATCGATCAGCCGCGGCATGGACACGGAGGCGTACTACGCCAACGCGGCCGGCATCAAGGTCGAGCCCGTCCTCAACGAGCTCGCTGCGATCACGGGCACCATTCAGGCGGACTGGCTGGCCAAGGCCACGTTCGAGGACGTCGCCGCGACCACGAGCACCACGAGCATGGTGTGGGAGTTCGTCAGCACGACCGCGATCGCCACCACCTACTACTGGACGTGGCGTCTGGTCATCCCCGGCATCGGCCTTGAGCCGGCGTCGCAGGGCGTCGACGGCCCGTCCGAGCTCACCAACGACTGGGCATGGTCCTGGCGGTACGACGGCACCAACCTGCCGAAGATCGAACTCCTCACCACGGACACGTCGGTCGGCTGAGCCGTGGCCCTGTCGCTGCGCCGCAAGCTCGGCGGCGGGTCGGGCGGGTCGTCGGGGGACGGGTCGGTCTCGGTCGACGTCGTCATCAAGCAGGACGACCTGCGCGACCTCGTCCGTGCGATCAACAAGCACGGCGACGCCAAGGCCATCCGCAAGGCTCTCCGCACTGGCCTACGTGAAGCGGTCAAGCCGTTGGTGCCCCGGGCCCGACAGGCTGTGCTGTCGGCTCCGGTACGTCGGGCGGAGAGATCACACACTGCCTACCGCCAAGTCAAGTCTGGGAAAAACGCAGGCTCAGCACGCGCCTACCAGAGTTTCGTCGTGGCCACCACCGGCCTCCGTAAGGACATGGCTCGCACAGTGCAGGTCAAGGTCGACCTAGGGCTGAGATCGGAGCGGATCGGGGTTCGGATCCGGTTGGACCCGGCCAAGCTCCGCACCCATCCCAAGGGGATTGTCCCCATGTACGAGGGCGTAAAGCCGTGGCGCCACCCGTCGTTCGGGGACCGCGACGTGTGGGTGCAGCAGGAGCCGCGCGGCTTCCTCACGGAGGTCGTCACCGCCGGGCGTCCCGCCGTCATGCGCGACATCGAGAAGGCCATGCAGGACATCGGCAAGCGAATCGACAAGGGGTAGACCGTGCCGCGGATCAGCTTCGAGGGCCCCGATGGGGCCGAGTCCTACGACCTGCCGCTGGGCCCGAACGGGCTGCTGCGGCTGCAACTGGCCGAGGTGCGGCACGTGCAGCGGGTGGCCGACCTGACCATCGAGCAGCTCCAGACGAGGATCTTCACCCTCGACCCGACCGCCCTCACGGCAATCGTGCAGGTGCTGTGGAAGCGCGCCGGGCGGATCGTCAAGTGGGACGACGTGGACTTCGACGTCAGCACGATCGACTTCGACCTGCTCGACGGCGAGGGCCCCGACGAGGAGGCCGACCCGGCCGACGCTGGGGCGCTGGTCGAGGACCCTTCGCAGGCGTCCAGTACGGAGCCGACAGAGGCGGGATAGAGGTCCAGCTCCACGACCTCGCCCCGGACCTCTGGCAGCGCTACGGCGTGCCCTGGGACCGGCTGGACGGGCTGTGGTGGGACGAGTTCGCAGTGATGGCCGTGCGTATCGAGCAGCAGCGGGAAGCCGAGCGGAGGGCCAATGTCGACGCGTAGCACCACGTTCGCCTTCATCGGGCAGGACAAGTTCTCCAAGGTCGCCGACGGGGTGCAGCGCAAGGCCTCCGGCATGGGCACCAAGCTGGGCCGGGTCGGCGTGGTGGCCGGCAAGGCCATGGCCGTGGGCTTCGCCGCGGCGGGTGCGGCTGCGGTCGGCGCCGGCATCGCGCTGGGGCACATGGCCAAGGCTGCGATGGAGGACGAGGCCGCCCAGAAGCGGCTGGCCCTCGGGCTGAGGAACACCACGGGCGCGACCGACGCGGCGGTGGCCGGGGTCGAGAAGTGGATCACCGCGCAGGGCGAGGCCCTCGGCGTCGCGGATGACCAACTGCGCCCGGCGCTGTCCCGGCTGGCCCGGTCGACGGAGAGCGTGGCCGAGGCGCAGCGACTGGCCTCCCTGGCCATGGACGCGTCCGCCGGTACGGGCAAGTCGTTGGAGGCCGTGTCCGCCGCCCTGGCGAAGGCGCACGACGGCAACGTCGGGGCTCTGGCCCGGCTGGGCATCAAGACGAAGGACGCCAGCGGCAAGACGCTCAAGTTCGACGAGATCGTCAAGAACATGAGCAAGACGTTTCGGGGGCAGGCCGCCGCCGGGGCGAACACCCTTGAGGGGCGCATGGGTCGGCTGCGGCTGATGTTCGACGAGACGAAGGAATCGGTCGGGGCGAAGCTGCTGCCCGTCGTCGAGAAGCTCACCGGGTGGGTCCTGAACAAGGGCATCCCGGCATTCAAGAGCTTCATGGACGGCACCCTCAAGCCGCTGGCGCAGAAGATCATCCCCGTCCTGCGCGAGTACTGGGGCAAGCTGCGGGCCGCGTTCGAGGACAGCAGGCCCGGGCTTGAGCGGATCGCAGGGGTGGCGAAGCTGCTGGGGCGGATGTTCGTCGAGCACGTGATCCCCGCCATGGGCAAGGTGGCCGGGATCGTGGTCCCGCTGGTGATCAAGGCCATCGGGAAGCTGGGGGAGATCCTGCCGCCGATCATCGTCGCGATGCTGCGGTTCGCGGAGAACGTGATCAACACATGGAAGGCGATCTTCACGGCGGTCACCGGGGCGGTGTCCGGGGTGCTGTCCGCGATGGGGCACCTGCCGGGCAAGGCGGGGGAGATGGCCCGCGACGCGAAGAAGGGGTTCGACTCGTTCCGCGACGAGTACACGGCCACCCTCGACGGGCTGCAGGCCGGTCTGACTGAGACGGCTGACGGGATCAGCGCGTTCAACGCGAAGGCGAAGGTGAAGGCCAACATTGATGACCTCACGTCCAAGCTGGCGACGGCCCGCAGGGAGTTGAAGGACCCGAGTCTCACGGCCGAGCGCCGCGCGCAACTGAACGCGGACATCACGAAGCTGGTAGCGAAACGGAAGGCTGCCACGGCCGAGCTCAACAAGCTGAAGATGATGTCGCCGATGTCGGCCGAAGCCACCGTCGTGCGCAACTACATCGACTGGCTGGTGAAGGTGCCCTGGAAGAAGCGCACGCGCGTTTCCAAGGACATCACCAACGCGCAGAAGGTGCTCGACCAGGACCACTACGGCCTGGACAAGGTCAAGGACCGCATCCTCGAGTACCTCGCGGTCCAGCAGCGCGTCGACAAGGTCAAGGCGCCGATCCTGTGCCTGGTCGGCCCGCCGGGCGTCGGCAAGACCTCGCTCGGCCAGTCGATCGCCAAGGCCACGAACCGCAAGTTCATCCGGATGGCGCTGGGCGGTGTGCGGGACGAGGCCGAGATCCGCGGCCACCGGCGCACGTACGTGGGCGCCCAGCCCGGTCGTCTCGTGCGGGCCATCAGCGAGGCCGGGTCGATGAACCCGGTCGTGCTGCTCGACGAGGTCGACAAGCTGTCGGCCG
>ERZ650308.987-NODE-987-length-15211-cov-3.694708_pt1 | contig 15211 bp, 13 predicted proteins | sample MGYA00376244_ERZ650308 | MGnify/ENA primary metagenome ERZ650308 (study PRJEB26733, sample SAMN07839295) | wastewater metagenome | biome: small river; feature: stream; material: water | place: USA: North Carolina | collected 2016-04-26 ...
CTAATCCGGATAGTATTTCTTCAACAAATTGATCTTCGGTTAATTCAGGATTTAATGCGTAATTAGTTTTCTTTTGATTACCTAAAGTATCGGTAGTTTCCTTGCTCATGTTTTTTCCACAAGCGCTACCAGCACCGTGATTAGGATATACAATCAAATGATCTGATAAAGGCATTATTTTAGTTCGTAACGAATGAAACAAATGACGTGCTAATTTGTCTTGTGTTAAGTCTTCAATTACTTTTTGAGCTAAATCGGGTCTTCCAACATCGCCAATAAATAAAGTGTCACCAGTAATGATTCCTTGTTCGGCTCCATTTTCATCTGTTAGCAGCAAGCAAGAGCTTTCCATTGTATGTCCTGGCGTGTGAATCAATTTTATTTTTGAACCACCCACTTCAAAAAGTTCTCCATCGGCAGCAATATGCATTTCAAAACCTGTTTTCATTGTGGTAGGTCCATATACGATTGTCGCGCCTGTTTTTTTGGCTAAATCTATGTGTCCCGATACAAAATCGGCATGAAAATGGGTTTCAAAAATATATTTTAAGGTAACGCCATCACGTTTCAATCGCTCTAAATAGGGTTTGGTTTCTCTTAATGGATCTACAATCACAGCTTCATTTCCAGAAGTGATGTAATAGGCCGCTTCTGCGATACAACCGGTATAAATTTGTTCAATTTTCATAGCTTGTTTTTTTCTGATCCAAAATTACATTAAATTGATAATATGATACGTAACCAAAGTTACAAATTAGTGAAAGAATAGTTCTTTCATTATGATATATACTCCCATGCTCAAAACAAACCAACCAAAGGCTGTTTTAAGCTTGGATCCATCTATTTTTTTTGACAATTGATTCCCTATCAATATGCCCAAAATTGCACATGATGTAAAAATAAGGAGTACTTTCCAATCTAAGTCTTGTTCAGGTCTAATGTCACCTATAAATCCGATTAAAGATTGAAACGCAACAATAATTAACGATGTTCCAATGGCTTTTTTCATGGGGATTTTAGTCAAAAAAAGCAAAGCAGGAATGATCAAAAATCCACCTCCCGCTCCCACAAAACCTGCGGTACATCCTATTAATAAGCCTTGAGCAATTATTTTTCCGTAATTTTGAGTTTGGTTATCACCCGAAAGGGTTGTTACATTTTGAGTTGTAATCATTCGAGTAGCTGCAAAAATCATCACTATTGAAAAAAGCACCATGATCATTACAGATTTATGTAATGTAAAAAAATCTGTTGCAAAAATAACATCTGGTACATTTGGTATAATTAGTTTCCGAGTCAAAAATACGGCTACTATGGAGGGTATTCCAAAAGAGATCACTTTTTGAAAATCTACTAATTGTTGTTGTGCCTTTTGAATCCCTCCAAACAATGCGCTACAACCGACAATAAATAAGGAATAGGCAGTAGCTAAAACGGGTTCAATGCCCATGATATATACTAAAATTGGAACAGAAAGAATAGACCCACCGCTGCCAATTAGTCCAAGGGTGATCCCTACAGCAACAGCTAGAATATATCCAATTATTTGATTAATGTCCATTAGCGTAATAAATAATTATTTCAAACCACAAAGGTCTAATTTATTTTTGAGTGCTTGCACAACAAATGATGTATTATATTAAAATTTCGATGGAAGCTCTATGTAATTTGATTCGATTCTCTTTTTCTAAGGCTTTTAATAATCTAGAAATTACAACTCGGGAGGTGTGTAAATCGTAGGCTATTTCTTGATGTGTGTTTGAAACATCACGGGATTTGTTGATTTTAGCTTTGTCGAATAAATAGTTCAATAATCGTTCGTTCATATTCATGAAGGCTAAATTGTCGATAGCATTCAGCATCTCTTTCAATCGATTGTTGTAGCTGTTAAAAACATAATTTCTCCACCCTTTATATTTTCCCAGCCATTCTTCCATTTTTTCAACAGGAATCATGATGACCTGTCCGTCATTTTCAGCAACCGCTTTGATTTCGCTTTTGGTTTCGCCCATACAGCAGGCCATTGTCATAGCACACGTATCTCCTTTTTCAATAAAATACAACAGTAATTCTCCTTCGTCAAAATCTTCTCTGAAAATTTTAATAGCTCCAGAAATCAACAAAGGCATTTTTTTAATGTAATCATTGAAGTCAATTAAAACATCACCTTCCTTAAAATCTTTTATCGTTGATGTATTTGCGATTTCATCAATTAATTGATCTTCAAAAATAAACCCGTAAGTATGTTGCAATATTTCTTTCATAACATTGAATTTCTATTGAATGGTAAAAGTCGGGATTTATTTTTACAAAAAAAAGGCAAAAACTAGTTTCGTATAATTTCAATTATTGTTTAATTATTTTGGTTTTTTTCAAAGTTAAGGTATCTATAAATAAATCGTTACTTTTGAAGAATATATCGTTCAGACTTTATCATGAAAAAGATCATTTTCCTTATTTTGCTTTTTACGCAAACTATTTTATCACAATCAATCCAGTCAATCGATTCTTCATTGGATAAAATCGAAATGCTTTTTCCTGAAGGAAAAACAAAAGCCTTAATATTAAGCTATGATGACGGTACGATTTACGATAGAAAATTGGTATCACTTATGAATCAATACCATCTGATTGGTACGTTTCATTTGAATTCGAACAAGCTTGGGACGGATATTCATTTTAATTATTTGAGTAAGGAAGAAGTAAAGGACTTGTTTGCAGGTCATGAAGTTTCGGTTCATTCTGCCAATCATCCAAACTTACCCGATGTCTCTAAAAATGAGGTTATTAATGAGGTCGTATCAGATCGAAAAGAATTGGAACGTTTGGTGGGATATCCTGTCAGAGGAATGGCCTATCCTTTTGGAAATACGAATGATCTTGTTGTGTCAACCATAGCCGGGTTAGGAATAGAGTATGCAAGAACCGTAGGTGACTCACATCACTTCGACATTCCAAACGATTTTTTGAGATGGCATCCAACCATTCATCAATTTGCCAAAGCCTATTGGGAGGCCAACCAACCGGAAAAAGACAAACAAGAATTGACTGTTTTTTACAAAACTATTCATGATTTTTTGCAAACTAAAAAACTGGCAGTTTTTGATATTTGGGGTCACAGTTGGGAAATGGGGTCCGATCAGAATAAATGGAATGAAACTGAAAAATTCTTTAAATTGCTGGCAAATAATCCTTCCATTTATTATGCCAAACAAATCGATCTAGTGGATTATATCAATGCATTTCGAAGTTTGAAATATGCAATAGATAAAAAAACAGTAACAAATAATAGTTCATTGAATATCTGTTTAAAAGTTAATGATAAAGTGTACACTGTATTAGCAGGATCAACAATGAAATTAAATTAGTTTCTGAACCCCCGACCCTCCCGATTGCTATGCATCGGGATGCTCTAAACCAACTGAGTTATTAATTAGTTGTTGAATTTTCACTGAAGATTTCCAACGTTTGATTTGTCTTTCATAAGATAAAGCTTCAGTTTTGGTTTCAAATGGTTTTAAGAAGACAATTACCCAATCATTACATTGGTTGGTAAATCCTTTGTTTTTAGCATTATGCTTTTTCAATCGTTCAGAAGGATTCTCTGTAGCACCAATATAGAATTTATTAATAGAATTAGAGTGGAGAATATATGTGTAATACATAGTATAAATTTTTCACAAAAAAAAAGCTTCACATTTCTGTGAAGCTAAAGTGGGAGATGAGGGATTCGAACCCCCGACCCCCTGCTTGTAAGGCAGGTGCTCTAAACCAACTGAGCTAATCTCCCAATAATTAAAACCACGATTGGTTCCTTATTGCGAGTGCAAATATACACTACTTTTTTGTATTTGCAAAAGAATGGATTAAAAAAAATTAAAAATAATCACTAACTAAAAAGAAACTACCCAAAACAAGAATAGTATCTTCTTCTTTTGCAGCTTGTTGTGTAGTTTTTATTGCTGTGTGAATATCTTTAAAAAAAAGTGAATTTGAACCCTGTTTTAGGGCTAAATCCTCTAAAATTGCAGCTGATAAACTTCGCTCACTTGCAAATTGACAAAAATGAACCACTGCATCTTTAGAGAATAACGCTATTATTTCTTCGTAGTTTTTATCTGAACTTGATCCATAAATCACATAAAGTTGCCCTTTGTTGATTTTTTCAATTGTTGCCAACGTTTGTTCAACACCTGCTAAATTGTGCGAAACATCTAAAAGGGTCAACGGTTGCTGCCCAATTACCTGCATTCGACCATAAAATCCTGTGTTTATAACCAAATGATCTAAACCTAATTGAATGGAAGTAGCGTTAATCGTAAACCCGAATTCTTTTAATGTATCTATAACTGTTAGTACCAATTGAAAATTGTTTTCTTGATAACTTCCAAGTAATGGAATTGTGAAATCATGTGATCTATTTTCAACCTGAATAAAGGGCGCTTGTTGAATTTTTGACTGTGCTTCAAAAACAGAGACTGTTTCTGATGGTACATTTCCAATGATTGCCGGAACTTTAAATTTAAAAATTCCAGCCTTTTCGAAAGCAATTGAACTTAATGTATTGCCAAGAAATTGCGTGTGATCAAGTGAAATAGATGTAATAGCTGTTACCAAAGGTATTATACAATTTGTTGCGTCTAATCGTCCGCCTAAACCAGTTTCAATAACACAAATGCTGCAATTTTCTTTTAGAAAGAAAGCTAAAGCCATTGCAAATGTGATTTCAAAAAATGAAGGTTCAAAATCGAGTGTAAGCGATTGAATTTTAGTTGTGAATTCAAGTACCGATTCTTCTGAAATCATTGCACCATTAACGCGAATACGCTCTGTAAATGATTGAATGTGTGGTGAGGTGAATAATCCTACTTTTTCGTTACTTTCAGTTAAAATTGAGGCCAACATGGAGCTTGTAGAACCTTTTCCATTCGTTCCAGCAATGTGAATGAAACGTAATTGATTAATATCTAAAGACAAAACATCAATCAAGCGATTGATGTTTCCTAAATCTGGTTTGTATGCTTTTGACCCAATCGCTTGATACGATGGGAATTGCTGAAACAACCATTCAATGGCAGAAGAATACGTTTTAGTTTGCACTAATACCAATCGTGTAATACTGAATAACTAAACCAGAACCCGGATCTTTGTTATAGCGCACTTGTCGCATAACTGCAGATTTTGCTAAGTTGATGATGCGTTGGTCTGTTGTAGTTGTTTTAGACGTACTTGCAGCAGAAACTACTTCTCCGTTTTCATTAACAGTCAATTTCAAATGAATTTTAACATTCACATTGGTTTTTATATCGTCCACTTTCGCATCGTTCATTCGAATACGATTCTTACCATTTCCACTTCCATTTCCACCACCAGTTCCATCGTTACCATTTCCTTCATCATTTCCAAAACGACCACCAGATCCACTTCCTGAACCGCCACCATCTCCACCAGTTCCAAATGGATTAGTAGATTTTTGTGTGGTTGAACTTGGATTATTGGAATTCGGTGCCGTGTTATTCGATGATTTTCCAGAGTTTACCTTTACATCAGATTTCGATGAGGTAACGTACTGTTGTGTTTGTGGTGCTGGATCTGACACTTTATCGTCAGAAGGTGTGCCTCCACCTCCAGAACTTCCAGCATCGTCTTCCAATTCAACATTATCCAACATGAAAGCTTCAATAACTTCATCAGATTTTAATGGCGGAACATCTTCTGGAAGAGGAGGATCTACTAAAAAAGAGGTGAAAAAAGCCAATAATGCAAGTATCGTTAATGATATGGATGACCAAATAATGGCCATTTTACGGTCTTTACTTTCTTCTAAGTCGTTGTTGTTAATTGCTAACATAGAACAATGTCTTTAAATTGTACGTTTTTGAAACGTTAAATGATTGAATCGTTACGTTTTATTCTTTTGACTTAGTTGCAATAATTACTTTCAAATTGTTTTTGATTCCAACTTGAAGAATATCCACTAAATCTTGAACTTTCAGATCAAAAGGAATGCGAACAATCACTGTATTGTCTTTCAATTTAGCTGTTTCTTGCAATAACAAGGTTTCTAAATCGCCAAACGCAACTTCTTGTTTGTCTACAAAGTATTTTTTCTCTTGGGTTACTGTTAAGGTAACATGTGCTTTTTGTGTTTTCTCGTTATTAGACGATTCTGGAAGCGGAACTTTAATAACATTTGGATTCGCTAAAGTCGAAATAATCAAGAAAAACAGCAATAAAAAGAACATGATATCGCTTAATGCAGAAGTCGCTACTTCCGCATGAAACCTTCTATTTCGTTTTATTGCCATTGTCAGGTCGTTGAATTAAGTTTACAAAATCTAAGTTCAATTGTTGGATTTTCAACAAATAAGCATCAATGATTCCATTTAAAATATGGTAAGCAGCATACGCAATAATACCAACGATCAAACCAGATCCACTACTAATCATTTTCTCATACAAACCACCAGAAATATTTCCGATACTCACGTTTTCAGTTACGGAGATGCTATAGAAAATTTTAATAACCCCTGCAATTGTACCAATGAATCCTAATGTTGGTGCAATACCAGCAATCAACCCTAAATGCCCCATGTTTTTCTCCATCTTACCGATTTCAATGTTCGCCATTTTGTCCATGTTCGATTCTACTTCACTAATTGGTCGACCAATTGTTAAAACACCTTCTTTTAAAACACTTGCATAAGCTGTGTTATCTCTATTTAATGACTCAACTGCTGCTTGTACATTTCCAGCTTCTAAATTTTGCTTGATATCTTGTAAAATATTCTTGTTATATTTTGTTACGCGACTTAAATAGCGGTATTTTTCAATAATAACTACCAACGTGTAAAATAACAAAAGAGCAATTGGAATTAAGAAAAAACCACCTTTCATTAAAAATTCAAGTGCTGACATTTCTTCTGTAACGCTTGTTGGAGCTGGAACAGGTGTTGTACCACTAGCTTCAATTTGAGAAAAGGCCAATGTAGCTGTGAAAACTACCGCCAATGTTAATACATGTTTAAATCGCTTATTCATTTCTAGTAAAATTTTAAGTGTAAAAATAAAGGATACTTGTTCAACTTAAAAATCCAATCTGATTAGATATCCACACGTAAATGTTAACTCGAAAATGAATGATTTAGTATAACGATGAGTAGTTTCAACACTAAAAGTAGGTAGTTGTTATTATTTTAAAGCAAATTTCAGCCATAAATAACCAATGAAACCAGCGGTAATAGAAGAAAATAGTATAATTAATTTAGCAGAATTGATCATTACTTCATCATTAAATGCAAGTAAAGTGACAAAAATCGACATGGTAAATCCAATCCCGCCTAAACAAGCTGCTCCAATGATATGTGACCATTTCACGCCACTTGGTAAATGACAGATTTTTAATTTTACTGCCAACCAAGTAAATAGGGTAATTCCCATTGGTTTGCCAAAAACCAATCCAAAAAAGATGCCTAAACTATAGTTTTCAGTAAGATTTGAAGTCCAATTGGTAGTGACTTCTATTGCAGTATTCGCCATTGCAAATAAAGGTAAAATGATGAATGGAACGGGGAAATGTAATTTTTTCTGTAAGTAATTGGCTAGTGAGCTTTTTGCTGTTGCTCGATTTGGTATGGTTAAAGCCAATAAAAATCCTGTAATTGTTGCATGAACACCAGAAGAATTCATACAATACCACATTCCAATACCACCAAGTATATAGATGAGTAATGAATTGATTTTAAGTTTATTCAACACGATTAAAATGATGAAAATCAACAAGGCACTGCTTAAGTAAATCAAGGAAAGATTACTTGAATAAAAGATTGCAATGACAACAATTGCACCTAAATCATCAATGATTGCGAGTGCTGCTAAAAACACTTTGATAGTAGGTGGAACCTTACTTCCTAACAAAGAAAGAACGCCCAAAGCAAATGCTATATCAGTAGCCATTGGAATACCAAACCCATTTGCAGTGGGAGAATTGTAATTGAAAATACTATAAATAATTGCTGGAACAACCATTCCGCCAAGAGCACTTACAACTGGTAGACTTGCTTTTTTAATGGATGAAAGTTCTCCTTCTACTAATTCGCGTTTTAATTCTAAACCAATGAGTAGAAAAAAGATAGCCATCAAACCATCATTGATCCAATGTTCTAATTTTATTCCAGCAATGGATGTTTCCCAAAAAGTGAGGTAACTTTCGTTAAAAACAGAATTTGCTAAAATGATTGAAATTAAAGTAACAACAATTAATAGGATTCCCCCAGCTTTTTCATTGTGAAAGAAATTTTTAAAAATTGAGGTTAATTTCATTCCGTTTTCACACCAATTGTTTCAATGCAATTTCAAAAGCAGCTTTCGCAATTCCTGTTTTACTTGGGTTAACACTATTTGTTTGAATTAAAGCATTTTTAATTGTTGCACTTGTGTCTTCGAAAATCCCTTTATCAGTAATTGTTTTTAAATCGTTGCTCATTAAATAAGCAAAAACACGTGCCATTCCACAGTTTGAAATAAAATCAGGAATCACAGCAATCGAATGATCTGCTTTATCAGCAATTGGTCCAAAGAAAATTTCTGGATCGGCAAAAGGTACGTTAGCGCCTGAAGAAATCACTTCCATTCCTCCTGAAATCATATCATTTAACTGAGATTCAGTGATCATACGTGAACCTGCACATGGAATGAAAACTTCTGCTTTCAATTTCCAAATACGTGCATTCATTTCATCGTAAGGAATTAAATTTGGATGAGCTAATTCGTTTCCGTTTTTAGATAAGTACAATGCTTTTATTTCTTCAAATGTAAAACCTTCTTCCTTGATTAAACCACCTACACGGTCAATAATACCTATGATTTTTGCACCTTGTTGTGCTAAGTAATATGCGGCAGCTGAACCTACATTTCCCCAACCTTGAACAATTACTTTTTTACCTGTTAAGTTTCCGCCCCAAATCGAATAATAATGTTGAATGGATTGTGCAACACCATATCCTGTAATCATGTCTGCAATAACTAATTTTTTGTTGACATCAGGTGAAAAGGTTTCGTCTTCTATAACTTTTAATACACCGTATCTTAGTTGACCAATTCGATTGATTTTTTGTGCTTCTCTCGGTTGAAAATGCCCATTAAAAACTCCTTCTTGTGGATGCCAAACACCACAATCTTCTGTCATTGGAATAACTTCATGTATTTCGTCGACATTTAAATCGCCACCTGTACCATAATAGTGTTTCAATAAGGGTGTAACAGCTGCATACCATCTTCTTAAAACGCCTTCTTTTCGTGGATCTTTTGGGTCGAAGTTAATTCCAGATTTAGCACCACCAATTGCAGGACCAGCAACCGTAAATTTCACTTCCATTGTTTTTGCCAATGATTCAACTTCTCGTTTATCTAATCCAGCTCGCATTCGTGTTCCACCACCAGCAGCACCGCCTCTTAAAGAATTGATTACAACCCAACCTTCAGCTTCTGTCTCTGCATCTTTCCATTCAAATACAATTTCTGGGCGTTTGTTTTCAAACTTTTCGAGTAAATCTTTCATTTTTGTTGTTTTTAAGAAAGTGCAAATTTAATAAACTAAGTGAATTTTTTAGAGCTTTTCGTTATTAATTCCTTTGTTTTAAAGTAATTGATTGGAATTAAGCAAGATGAAAAACGCCACCAATACTGTCTTTTTTTGCTCCAGTTACGGAAGCAAGTGAGTTGGCTCTTTTTTCTGTGTATAGAAAGCCTAAATAAGCAAATATTAGAGCTTCTTTGAAATCTATTAAATCTGCAGATGGAATCAGGATTTCTCCTTTGAAATAATGTTGGATGCGTTCAATTAAAAAACTGTTTTTTGCACCGCCACCTGTGATGAAAACTTTGTTGCAATTGATACCATTTAAGGTAGAACTGATTTGCAAAGCAATGTGTTCAACAACTGTTCTTAAATTGTTTTCAATTTCTTTATCGAATTTTAATAATGGATAAAAGAATTCGTCTAACCATTCTGTTCCTAAAGATTTGGGGCCATCAAGCGAATAAAAATCTAAACTATTCAATAAATCCAATAAGAAGAAATTGATTTCACCTGCTTTCGCTAAGTCACCATTTTTGTCAAAATCGAGGTTCTTTGCGTTGGCTAATTTATTCAATGGAAGGTTGCCAGGACAAATATCATAGGCAAATATTGTATTGTTTGCTTGATAGCTAAAGTTGGCAAAACCACCAATGTTTAAAAAGGCTTCGGCTTCGTTTTTAAATAATCCAAAATCACCCACAGGAACTAAAGGTGCGCCTTGTCCGCCTTCAACAATGTCACGTGTTCTAAAATCATTGATGACATTGATTCCTGTAATTGATGCGATGGTTGTTCCGCAACCTAATTGCAGTGTGAATCCATTTTTTGGTTGGTGCAAGATGGTTTGTCCATGACTAGCAATAGCAGTAATTGTTGTTGGATTGATGTTGTTAATTGCTAAAAAGTTATTAACTGCTTTTCCAAAAAACTGCCCAATTTCTTTATCTAAAATAAAAATTTGAGCAATTGAAAATTGGTGATACGTTTCTATTTTTGCTTTTAAATCATTAGGGAAATCGACAGATTGAGAGTGTAAAATTTCAAATTTAACTTTAGATACTTCATTTTTAATAAAACTTACATGAACGATATCAAGCCCATCCAATGAGGTTCCTGACATTAAACCGATAAATTCTGATTTTCTCATAAAGCAATAAGTGTAAAAATAAAAATATTCGTTTAAATTTGCAATCATAAAGCTAAAAATTAAAATCAGAATAAGCATGAATTTTGAATTAACTGAAGAACAAATTGCCGTTAAAGAAGCTGCTAGAGATTTTGCACAAAATGTGTTGAAACCAGGTGTAATTGACCGCGATAACAACCAACGTTTTCCTGCTGAAGAAATCAAACAATTAGGTGAGTTAGGTTTTATGGGGATGATGGTAAGCCCTGAATATGGTGGTAGTGGAATGGACACCTTGTCGTATGTGTTGGCAATGGAAGAAATTTCTAAAGTTGATGCTTCTGCTTCTGTATGTATGTCTGTAAACAACTCTTTGGTTTGTTGGGGATTAGAAAAATATGGTTCAGAAGAACAAAAACAAAAATATTTAATACCTCTAGCATCAGGTCAAAAAATTGGAGCTTTTTGTTTATCAGAGCCAGAAGCTGGTTCGGATGCGACTTCTCAAAGCACAACTGCGGTAGATAAAGGAGATCATTACGTTTTAAATGGTACAAAAAACTGGATTACTAACGGTTCTTCTGCTTCTGTTTACTTAGTGATTGCTCAAACAGATGTTGAAGCAGGTCACAAAGGAATCAATGCATTTATTATCGAACGTGGAATGGAAGGTTTTATCGTTGGTGCAAAAGAAGATAAAATGGGAATCCGTGGAAGTGATACGCATACATTGTTATTCAATGATGTGAAAGTTCCTAAAGAAAATAGAATTGGAGAAGATGGTTTTGGATTCACATTTGCAATGAAAGTATTGTCTGGTGGTAGAATTGGAATCGCAGCGCAAGCATTAGGAATTGCTGCTGGAGCTTTTGAATTAGCATTAGCTTATTCTCAAGAACGTAAAGCTTTCGGAAAAGAGATTTTCAAACACCAAGCAATTGCGTTTAAATTAGCAGATATGGCTACTGAAATTGAAGCTGCTAGAATGTTGGTTTATCGTTCAGCTGTTGATAAAGATATGGGAAGAAACTACGATCAATCTTCAGCAATGGCTAAGTTGTATGCTTCTAAAGTAGCAATGGAACAAACAGTTGAAGCAGTTCAAATTCACGGTGGTTATGGTTTCGTAAAAGAATACCATGTAGAACGTTTGATGCGTGATGCAAAAATCACTCAAATTTATGAAGGTACTTCTGAAGTTCAAAAAATAGTTATTTCAAGAGGTTTATTGAAATAAGATGCTATATGTAATTGAAAAGGGAAGTTAATCACTTCCCTTTTTTTAGTTCAATACTTTTTCTAAGCGTTCTAATCCGATTCCGCGTGAACCTTTTAATAAGATCAATTTCTGTTTTAATGGGCGCTGTGAAAAATATATTGCAGCTTCTTCACAATCTGTAAATTGTTGTACAATTTTAGATGATGGAATTGCTTTGAACAAGTTCCCAACACTATAACATATTATATTTTTTGATTCAATAAATGTTACAATGGCTTGGTGTTCTTTAAATGATTCTTCGCCTAATTCTAACATGTCGCCAATGATTGCAACTTTTGAATCGTGTTCAATCATTGCAAAACTTTCTAAAGCTGAAAGCATACTTGTAGGATTAGCATTGTAACAATCTAATATCAAAGTATTGTTTTCTAATTCTTTAACTTGTGAACGATTGTTCTCCGGTTGATAATCAGACAATGCAGCATTAATTAATTCATTTTTCACATTGAAAAGTTGTCCAAATGTGATCGCTGCTAAATAATTGTAAAAATTATACTTACCAACCATTTTAAGCGAAAGAATAGGTGAGGAGTAGTCCTCCGTTTTGTATTTTAGTGAAATAAAAGGGGATAATTTCACCAATTCACCAACTACTGAAGCATTTGAAGTTGTTCCGTAGCTCAATTTTTTTAATTCAGAAGGAAGATTTTTAATCAATACTTCATCATCTGCATTGAACACAATTGTACCATTATTTTTTTCTATTGCTTGGTACAATTCTTTTTTCGTTTTTAACACACCTTCAAAGCTCCCAAATCCTTCTAAATGTGCTTTGCCAATATTGGTAATGATCCCATGGGTTGGTTCGCAAATTGCACATAATTCTTCAATATCTTTGAAACGATTAGCACCCATTTCAATAATGGCAATTTCATGTTCGGTAGTTAATTCTAAGAGCGTTAATGGAACACCAATGTGGTTGTTTAGATTTCCTTTAGTTGCTAATACATTATAGCTTGTTTTTAAAACAGTTGCGATTAACTCTTTTGTACTTGTTTTACCATTACTTCCTGTAATCCCTATAAAAGGAATGTTGAATTTTAAACGATGGTAATTTGCTAATTTTTGTAAGAATTCTAAGGTATTATATACTAGAAAAATAGCATCAGAAGTTTTGTAAGCAGCTTCATCAACTATCACATATTTAGCACCGTTTTGCAGTGCTTGTTCAGCAAAAGAGTTACCATTAAAATTTGTTCCTTTTAGACAAATAAATAAACAGTCTTTTTTAATCGATCTCGTATCTGTGCAAACACCTGAAGTTTCTAAAAATAATAGGTAAAGATTTTCCATATTCGTTTATAGTAAAAAAGCCCGAATCAACGGGCTTTTAAAAATTATAAGTTAGAAATTTATTTTTTCTTTTTCTTGCTATTCATTCCAGTTGGACTTCCAACACGATCCATCGCACATCTGAATCCAATTGCATCAGTTGATTGATCTTCGTCTAAGAATCTTCTGTTACCAATTGCTAACCAGTAAGCTCTGTCTTTCCATGAACCACCTTTGTATACATGTGCTTTGTCAGAAATCAATGTAGTAGGGTGAGCTTTGTTCCCGTTTTGACCGATTGGTTTACCATCAATTCCATATTCTTCGTTTCTACTTTGGTACATAACCAATTTAGGATCACGACTTGCTTGGTTAATTGCATTTTTACGGTCATCATTTTTGAAATAAATAGAAGATTCAATATCTCCATCTAAATAATCAGCGTAATCATCTTTACGGTAATTTAAACGACCGATGTTTTCTTCTTCAGTTACATTTCTGTATTTTAATTTACCAGGTGTATCTGTAATGAATTCATTGAAACCGTCTTTTAACATTGAAACGATTTCGTATGCATATTCTTCACCAGCAGCAGAAGTTCTAGGCTCTGTAAATAAACCTTCAAACAATTCTTCTTGAATTAGCATAGATGCTTCTTGATCAAATTTATCATTTTTCAAAGCTATTGCTCTGTCAATGATTTCATTTGCTTTTCTCAATAAAGAAAGTTCTACTGTATCTTTTGTTTTGTTATGAGACACATAGAAAGGATCTGGTGCAACTCCTCTTTTAACTGGATTTCTTGAGGAAACAGTAGAAGACAAACCTTTTACAACAGTATCACTTAATTTATGTTCATCAGCCGTAATTCGTTGGAAACGCACACGTTCGAATTCATTAATGTATTCTTTCATTCCGTGAACATCGTATTCAACTTGTGCATTTTTGGTTTCAGTCGAACCTTCGTTGTTCAATAATTTTGTTTTGAAGACATTACCTCTGTATGGACGGAATTCATCAAAATCTTCAGAAGATAATGGTCTGTAAACATCCAAAACCCATTCAGAAACGTTACCTGCCATGTTGTATAAACCATAATCGTTTGGCCAATAAGCATCAACAGGAGCAGTTACATCAGCACCATCATTTAAATTTCCAGATACACCCATGTAATCACCTTTTCCTCTAACAAAGTTCGCTCTTATTTGTCCTTGGAATTTTTCATTGTCATTACGAACCCAGTGACCATTCCATGGATAAATTCTACGTTCAGAAATGTTTTCAGTTCCAGCTTCTAAGTTTCCTATTAAACCAGATGCAGCAAATTCCCATTCTGCTTCAGTTGGTAGGCGGTAACGAGGTAAAAGCAATCCATCTTCCATACGGACAATTCGTTCACCTAATTTTTTACCCTCTTTTTTGGAAGGATTTAAGTTTACTAAACTATTTCTAACACCTTCTTCGTATTGACCTGCTAAATATGCTTCAGTGTTAAATGTTTTATCGTCTTTTTGTTCCGTATTCCAATTAAAAATTCCCTCTTTAATTAAGATGTACTCGTTTACACGATCCGTTCTCCATTTGCAAAAATCATTTGCTTGTAACCAAGAAACTCCAACAACTGGATAATCTCTGTAAGCTGGATGTCTTAAATAATATTCAACATATTTCTCATTGAATCCAAGTGGTGATCTCCAACACAACGTGTCTGGTAATGCATTTTTATAAACCATTGGATATGATTCATAAGCTCTAGAAATCCAATATAAGTATTCTAACCAGTGAAAATTAGTCACCTCTGTTTGGTCCATGTAAAAAGAAGATACTGTTACACGAGCAGAACGACTATTCCAATCATCCATTACATCTTGTTCAGATCTTCCCATTGTAAATGAACCACCTTCAACCAATATTAAACCTGGGCCAGTCATTAGATCGGAAGAGCGTCGTGTAG
>ERZ650308.988-NODE-988-length-15208-cov-10.381245_pt1 | contig 15208 bp, 24 predicted proteins | sample MGYA00376244_ERZ650308 | MGnify/ENA primary metagenome ERZ650308 (study PRJEB26733, sample SAMN07839295) | wastewater metagenome | biome: small river; feature: stream; material: water | place: USA: North Carolina | collected 2016-04-26 ...
ACCGCTGCCCCTGCTATGGCTGCGATGGGCATCAGACGGCCATCTCATAGACGCCGTAGGGCTTGCCAAGCGTCTGGATTGTCAGGAGGGTGTGACGCATTCCCATCTCCGTTGCGAAGGCTGATACGTTGAATTGGTCCGGGCTGATTTTCGTCCAGAGACGGTCAGCGCCGCAGCGCTTGGCATAGGCGATGGTTTCAGCCGCCGCCTTGCGCGCCCACTCGCCGCGTCCGCCCTTGGTGATGAAGGTGTGAACCTCGTAAATGCGCGGGCAAGACCATGTGAGAAAGAAACCCCCATGTTTGCCCATCAGCGCAAGGTTCTGTTCGCATCCAACCGCGTCGGATACGTCCAGTTCGCCCAAGTCAGGATCGCCAACAAAGGGACGCACAGATGGATCATTGATGACCGCATTGACGCGCGCGGCGTCGAACGTCCGGCTTAGAATCTCACCTGTTGCAAATTCGATAGGCCGCATGGGCTGTCCAGACAGATGGTTGAGGAAGCGACCATTTCTGTCTGAACTGAGGCGGGCCGGTCATGCACACAAAGCGCCTCGCGCCACCCTATAAACCGAAACCGCTATTCGGGCAAGATGGGAACGCTCAAGTCGTCAGGAGAAAAAAGTAAGGCGAGCCGCCGATTGTAACCGCTATCTTGTGCGTTGAAGGCGTTGCAGCGGAGACAGTTGCCGCCCCTGAGAATTTAAGCCCGTCAAGCGTTGGGGTGGCGGTGAACACCAGCGCGCCTGCCTCCCGTGACAACACTTGATTATTGGCCGTTGCCGCAATGTCCGCAAGATCGCCCGTCGAACCATATTTGCGCCCCAAGATCGACGTGCCAGCGCCTTGGCGGAACATGGCGTTCGTCACGCCGTTGTCGGCAATGCTCAGGGACACGCCGTCAGCGATCGATCCGCCGCCCTGTAGGCCCGATCCGGCTGGCGTGGCAATGTCGCCTGCTGTCACGGTCGCCGTGTCGCGCTCAAGGCTTGAGAACCAGCGATACCAATCTGGATTCATCACGCCGTCATCCATAACGACAGGAATGCGCGCGCCGGGGATTTTGGGATTGGTCATCTGACGTCTGCGTAATAGCCAAGCACAAACCGCCGCGTCTTGCTCTGCAGCGTGAACCTCACCGCAAGCTGACGGAACTCGACATTGGGCCGCCAGACTGCGCGCGTCGTGTAGGCCCCGGTTGCCCCCATGTTGCGCGACATCTGGTTGGAATATGTCCGCCCGCCGTCCCGCGAATATTCCATGATTGCCACGGGGGCAGGTGTTGACGCCGTGCCGACGCCGGTTTCGCAATGCAGCTCTATCGCATACATCGTCACCTTCTCGCGGTCCTTCTCGATTGTCGGGATCTCGACAATCACGTCCATCTGGTCGCCGTCCTCATCGTAGACATCGAGCGATGGCACATAAATCTTGCCGGTGTAAACGTCCTGCATCAGCGTCTTGCCATAGGCCGTTTCACAAAAGGCAATCCGGTGATTTGTGCGCCCGTATGAGGTGCGCTGATGCCAGAGGCTCGTTGCGGCATCGAAAGCGAACGTCCCTACATCGGTTGAAAGCACGTAAAACTTATGCCCGACCTGCGTGTAGGTGTAGCCGATGAACCATGTTGCGGACTCAATCGCCGTTTCGATGGCATGGGTTGAGACGCGCTGCGGGGTATAGCCGTTCAGACGATAGACAATCCGGTCATCGCCTACGAAAAAGACGCTGTTGTCCACCTTGCAGAGCGAATCCCGGCTAAGGCACCCGCGTTCGATAAAGGCATTGCCCTGGCGCTCGAACGGGAACGACGCCGCCCCGGTATTCACCCAAATTTCGACCGTATCGACCCCATACAGGTGCAATTCGCGGTGGTCGTTGATAATCCCCACAATCGCATCCGGATCGCCCTCAGCGGTCGCTACATCCAGCGGGTTATACGAAAGCCCGTCATAAAGCGACGAAATGATGAACTGATCGCTGCTTTGCGCCGACCAGACAAAATAACCGTCAATATAGGCCACGTCCGAAACCGTGGGCAGGTTCGAGATACCGGAGTAGATCACGCCCGTATCCAGCACATAGCCGATGCCGTTCGATGGACAGATGGCAAGCTGTGTGCCGTTGTCCACCATGCGAACCGCGCCCGTGCCGCCTATCGTGCCAAGCGATGTCAGCGCGCCGATACTGGAAACGCTGTAGAGGCTTGTTCCGATCACGGCATAGAGCGTCGTGCCCATGCGGTGGACGCCGCGCCCTTCCGCCGATGACGGCGTGGCAAAGGCGGTCAGGCCGGGGATGGCCATGATCGCGTATGTCTCAACCTTGTCGCCCTCGCTCATCTCTGCAAAGGCGTTCACCAGTTTAGCGCCGGACCACGGTTTCGACCGGCCCTCGCTATATTGTAAGGCGGGGCGTAATTTCTGCATTACGGATACGCGGGCTGGCTTTGAAAGTCCGGCTGCATGTAAAGGCTCGCGGGTTCGTTATCCCACCCCGTCAAAGCCTGATAGAGCGTCGCCGCCTTGCGTTCGATCTTGACCGCCAGACGCGGGTCATTGACCGGGTATTGTGTTTCCAGGTCGTTCGCCAGATTCCAGATGATGGTTTGCAGCCATTCTTGCGGTGCGTCGAGATTGTCCGTTGTCGTGAGAAAATCGGCCATCCGGCGCAGATAGGTCATCGTGACACTACTCGACGAAACAAAGTCCGAAGAAGGCGCGGGCCAAAGGTAGAGCGTGCCCGACGAGACCTGCGGGTCAAAATAGAAGCTGACCGGCGTTGACGGGTTGAGCGTCTTGTTCGGCTGGTCGAAATACTCCTCGCGCGACAATTGGTTGAGCGGAGTGTCGATGCTCGACAAGCGGCGGCGCACGCCTAGAATACGGATCGGCTGCGGGTCGGCAAGCGCATAGGCCGCTTGCCCCGCTACCAGTGCCAGCGAACCCTCCGTGCGCGTCCAGAGGTGGTTCTGGGCCTGCCATGTCTTGACAAGCAGGTTCATGCACTCAAGCCCATCATTATACATGCGGGTTGATATGTCCTCGCCCTCATCCCCCTTGCCGAGAATGTTGAAGGCCCGCGTAATCATCTGCGTAACGGACATTGTGAAGGTGGTGGTGGCCGCGATTGTCATAATGAAGGAATGACCCCCTCCCCGAGAATGATCGAGCCGTCCTGCGCCACGAGATAAAGCCCGCCCTCAAGTTCAATCGGCTGGGCAATGCCCACCTCGGGCGGTTCGGGCCGTGTGAAGGGAAGCGCCATCTTGTCCATGCGGCCCCGCACCAAATCTTGCGGGTGCTTGCGGTCGGCAAAGCGTGCAAGGATCATGTCGCCGGTCTGGCCGTCCCTCACAAGCTCATCAAGGTTGACCTTGAAGCCGGAGCGGGGATCAATCGCCCGCGCCACGGCTAATACAGTGCAACGATATTGGTGGCCGTCGTGTTGGTTGACATGACCTTTGTAACCTGGATCGGAAGCAGCGTTCCCGCCGCAACGCCCACCAGAGTCACCGCCGTAGTGTCCCCGGCAAAGATCACCGCCAGATTGCCCGCTACGCCTACCCAGATGCCGCGTGTGGCTGGCAAGATTGTAGAATCGCCGGGTGTAACCGCTGCCGCCCTGTAGCTGCCCGCTACGTCTGTCGAACGTCCGCTCATTGGGGTATTTCCTCCCATCCGTTCCGCGCAATGGCGGCGCGAAGTTTTGCATCGGAAGCCGCTGCCGCGAGGGGTGTCTGCTGAATGACCGTGCCGTCAAAATCGACGATCACATACATGTCACCCTGCACACGCCCCTCGCGTCGTTGCTTCATTCCTTTTCTTCCGCCTCGGGCTGGGGATCGAGCGCCTCGGGAAGCGACATGCCATTCGCCTTGAGAACGGCGATAAGCAGATCCAGCTTTTCATCGGTCGAGAGTGTTTTTGCCTTGGCCATAGTAAAGTCCTTTCAGATTAGGCGTCGGTTGATGCCGTGGTGTTGATGAGCATCGCCTTCTCGCCAGCAAGGTTGCAGACATAGATCGGGTCGAACGAGTGGAAGGTCGCGCCCGTAACCGCCTCGGTGATGTTCGCGGCGTTGTCTGTAAGCATGAAGTTCAGGTTCGGGCCAATCTTGCCGGTTGAACCCGTTACGGTGTCCTTGATGCACAAGTCGGCGCTATTCTTGGTCCAGATATAGCCGTCATGAATGTCCACATCGACCGCCGCCGTGGTGCGAATTTCAATAGCCGACGCCGAGAAGTTGCCGACAATCTTGAAGTTGCGAATTTCGGGGTTGTCCATGCCGATCAGGTCGATGGCCGAAACCGTGCCCGCCGCAGCCGCGCCGTTGTGGTAGTAACCGTCAATCAGCAAGCGGTCAGCATTCGCATCGCCAACAATGCAGCGGTCAACCTGGCCCGTTACGTCGCGCCATTCGCAGTTGAGCAGCGCAAAGTCAGCCGCGTTCACGTCAATCGGGCCTGTCAGGGCATCAATACCGCCGGTAAACAGGATGTTGATGACCGAGATTGAGGCCGCATCGACGTTCATATCCGCGCCGACAGCCGTGGTGAAGTTGACGGTAGGGCGGGCAGCACCCGAACCAAGGCCGACAACGGCAATGCCTGCAACGTCAAGCGAAATACCGCCCGCCGCCGTTACAGTTTCGGTATGTCCGGCCTTCACCGCGATGATGTCGCCACGGTTGGCGGTGCACTGGCCTACGGCATAGTCAATCGTGCCGAACGGGCGATCAAAGGTGCCCTTGTTGCCGTCGGAACCCGTGCCGGAATGAACCCAGAATACGCGGCCCGGATAGGCCGTCAGAAGGGGAACGCCGCGAACGGTTACGCCATTTGCGAATCCGTTGGGGAAATTGGAAGTTGCCATGAATAGTCTCCAGAATGCTCTTGCGAACGCCCTCGGGCGTCTGGTTGGCATTTTTGACTATTCACGCACATCGCCATTAGTGCGGTCCGTGCGTAATACGCTAATCAGGCGGCTTGCGCAAGCGGGAGAATTTGCGCGGGCGGGACGGGTATATCCGTGATCGTGCCCGCCGGTGCCCCCGCTACAGGCGTCACCGTGCCGGGGCTTTCGATGATGACCGTCAGATATTGATACGTCCGCAAAGTGCCGGAAAGCGTAAAGCTGAACCCCGTCGAACCATCTATCTGGGTAAGCGCGGCGGGAACATCGGCGGTTGCCGACAAGGTGAATGTGATAGGGACCGTGCCAACAAGCGCGCCGGAACCCGTCAGCGTGCCCGCAGGCGTCAATGTGACCGAAGCCGAACCCGATAGGCTTCCCGCGCCCGCCAATGTGCCTGACGGGGCAAATATGAGCGTTGACGAGCCGGTTAAGGCCCCGCGCCCCGTTAATGTGCCCGAAGGCGTGAATACAAGCGCCGAAGTGCCCGCCAAAGCCCCCGCGCCGCTTAAAGTCGCGCTCGGTGTGAATGTGATAGACGCGGTGCCGACCATAGCGCCGGAACCGCCCGTAGCGGGCCACAGGAAGGCTTGCCAGATGGTGACGGCGGCCTCGCCGGTATATGCGGTTATCAGGGGCGCGTAATAGCCCTGTAGACGCCCCCTGCGCCTTACCCACCGCGTATCAAGGCTGAACCCGTCGGCCATCAGCCTTGCGTTTCGGTATAGGCCCCGGAGATATTGGACGCCGTGGTCGTGTTCGGCACAAAGACAAGATAGGGAACGACGCCGTCATAAAGCCTCTGGAATCGCGCCGTGATCGGGTCAAGGTCGTTTGGTATATATGCGCCCGCCAAGGGGAGAGCGGCAAGCACGCGATAGGCCACGAGGTTCATCGTGCCCGATACCCAGCTTACCGAGAGCGTCAGAGACTGGACCGAACGAACGCCCGTGTCGCCCGCCTGCAAGCCGATAGGGAAGAAGGAACCAGCCGCCGGACTGTTGGCGGTCAGCCATAGGTTTGTTGCCGAGCGCGAGCCTGTGCCCGCCTGGTTGGTATAGGCAATCGTGATCGTCGGTGCCGCAGCGCCCGCCGCCGCGCTGATCTCAAGGCCCAAAAGCACGCCGTCGCCGTTGGTCGAACCCGCAACGTCACGCGCGGGCCATGTTGGCGTCGTGCTGTTCTGCGCCGCCGTTGACGTGATCGTATAGCCGCCATTGTGCCAGAGCCTATCGCACAGAAGCAAAGTGCCCGCCTGCGTTGCCGCACCCGTGAAGCCCGCAAGATAGGCGTTACCAGAGCCGGGGTTGACGTGAGCAATCTGGCCGCTGACCATTGCCGACGAGCTGGACAGGACGACACCGTTAAGCGTGGTATCCCAAGACCCCGCGCCGGGATTGCCCGCCAGACCCCATAAGGATTGAGGCTTGCCCGCTACCAACGTTGGCGTGACCGCCTTGGCAAATGGTCGGATAGGCTGCATCCCGGCCAGCGCACCGTCGAGAGTCGTGATCGCCACTATATTACCTCTTCAAGATAAAGTTCGTCGAAGTCGCCAATCTCAAGCGTCCAGCCGTTCGCCACGTCGTTATGGGCAAGCACCTCATAGGTGTCCGGGTATGCCTCATCAAAAGGCGGTTTGACCCGAACGGTTGAGCCGATGCCGATCATCAGTCCGCGGTCGCCGTAAGCGCGCCGATGGCAAACGACGGGGTAATACCCGGCGATACGGCAAGCGATGCAGAAAGAGCGCCCGAAAGGAACAGATCCCCCGCGCCGCTTGAACTTGAGACGATGCTGAAATGCGTAATCGTAGGCGTGCCGACCGTGCAAGCGCCAAACGTCACAACGCCAGCGTTCGAAACGGAGTTGCCAGAAATGGTAAAGCCGCCCGCCGTCCGCGCAACCGCAACCCGCGCATAGCCGGTATAGCTTGTTTCACTGGTAGTCGGTGAGCCAGCTTCGCCAGGGTCGGCGGTATGCAGGCCGATATAGAACGAACCCGCCGTAGTTGAGCCGCGCAAGCCCGTTGCGTCGCCAATGTTGGCAAGGTTTGTGTTATTAAAGATGAGTGTGAGAAGCGAAGTCTCAAAAGCATTTGAAGCGGACATGTGCGCCCCTCAAGGAAGTGGGCGGGACCGTGAAGCCCCGCCCTAGTTGTTACGCGCCTGCCGATGAATACAGGCCGCGCCAGTCGCTCCACCCTGTGGAAAAACGTTCGTAAGCCTTGTATTTCAGGTTCGCGGTATCGAAGTCTTCATCCTGCGAAAATTCGATCTCGTTGCGCTGAAACAGCTTCAAGCCATTTTCAGCATTCGTGCGGATGAACCATCCGTCGGTATCGGTCAGGTAGTGGTTTACCTTGATGCCGTCCGGGAACATGCCCATTGCCTTCAGGGCATTGATCGCGTTGTTTGCCGTGTCGTTCTGGCCAACCGACTTGAGGATGCGAGCAGCCTCAAACTGGAGTTGGATGGGAACGATGAGCGACTTCGGCATGATCGAGATTTTCATGCCGCGCGAGTTGACCGCAGAGCCAATCTGCACGCAAAGGTCTTCAATCGAGGCTTCCGACATATCCGCCGCCGTTGCGAGAATGTTCGACTGGTTGCCCGCAAGTGACGGATGGGCGGTCGAACCCAAAGCAACGCCATCAGCGCCAAGGTATGAACCGGAGATAACCCGGTTATACATGTTGGCAACGACGTTCTCCTTGGTCTGGCGGAACGAAAACGCAAGGCTACCCGTGCGCTGCATCCCGATCTTCTCGTAGAGATTGTCGTCAATGGCTTCCTTCGTGATGACGAAGCCAAGGCCGTAAGCAATATGCGTGTAGCGGGTCGTAACCCCCTGCCCCTGCGTATCATACGAAACCGACGCGCCTTGAGTCTTCACAGGGGCTAGACCGAAGCCGGTCAGTTCCTGGTCTTCCTCGTAAGCCTTGTCGGACGAAGCTACGTCCACCAAGTCTTTCCATTCGGCGGGGTGTTCGTTGTATTTCTGGCCCCAGCGGGCGTTGAGGCCGGGCCAGAGCAGTTTGGCAATCTGGCCGGTTGTGATCGTGGGTGCGCTCATGGTTTAGACCCCCGCTACTTGGTTGGAGAACTGATGACGGTTGATCCGCACCAGGAAGCGAAGCGGCGAAGAGGTGTTGTCCACATCCGCGCGGTTCACGACGTCAACGAGCTTGAGATCAAGCGTGTTGGTCGAGGCCTCGGTGGTGTTATCCAGCGTGGTGCCGGACTGGTTGGTGTAGGTGCTGCCCGCCGCAACGACGAAGTTGGCGTTCAAGCCGACGTCATTGACCGTAAGCGCCGTGCCGCTGTTGACGTCCTGGACCTCGAAAAGCGAGTTTGGATCGTCATCAACGAATAGCGTGTAGGCCGTCGATGCGGGGCCGTAACCAAGCGTGTCGCGGGAAGTCGGGTTGATCCCAACCACAACGCCAACAATCACGTCACCCGTTGCCGCGCGAACGACGTCGGGCGTTGTAACGCCGTTGATGGTCTGGGCCGTGCCCGCCAGCTTGACAAGATCCCCAATGTAGAGGGCCGTGCCATCGCCGGAAGCGTGGGAGTAAAGTCGGGGCGCGCCGGTCACAACTTGACCGTTGACCCCCTTTGCGGGACGAAGCCCGAATGGTGCGTTATAGTTAGGCATAGTGCCGTCCTTTGTTGCGCGGGCGCGCTAGGACGTCATAAACAGCCTACCGATCCCGCTCGATGGAACCTCGGCCTGCATGTGTATCCGGATGCTGGCCTGTGGAATCTCGACCTGCGGCGATGGCGTCATCGACCTGTCGGTTCTTGGCTTCCTTCTCTGCGAGACCCTCCTGATAATACTCGTCAGGGGTTTCCATGAGATAGGCGCGGAGCGGTTCGCCGTTTTCCCCCGATCCTACTATGCGGGAGATGCGCGAACTGGGGTCAGTTGACTTAACACCCTTATCCGTAACGAAGTCATACGCTAATTCCTCGCCTTCCGCAATACGGTTCTTGTGATCGTTGAACCAGCGCCTCACAAAGCCCGGACGCGGCGGTGCATCAAGCTTCATGGCGAACTCGCCAATCTTGGCGCGGCGGCGGCGCGTGGGCAATTCCGGGGCGTCTGGCGCAGCTGTTTCGGCCTCTACAGGCGGGCGGCCACGGCGGCGGGGGGCAAGTGTATTGTCTACCATGCGTAATCCTTCACATATTGGGCTTTTGTCATCAGGCCCTGCTTTTCCCATTTCTCGGCCATGCGCTGCGCATCGGGCGGCAGGTCGGCAAATGTCTTGCCGCGCTGGCCAGAACCGCGATTGGTGACGCCCTCGACGGGATTGCGGGGCTTGATGCGCTCGGCCTTGGGCTTGTCCACCTCGGGATAGCGTTCGCGCACCTTGTCACCGATCATCTTGAAAAACTCATCCGGCGGCGTGGTCTGTGCCAAGTCCTTGTGCTCATCGGCAACCAAAGCGGCGTAATCGGCATATTTGCCGCCTTCGTCATACCAGGGGTTTGCGTCCCGAAAGTCGATCAGGGCGCGCGTCACCTGCTGTTGTGTGAATTGCACGGGGGCTGGCGTTGGCTTGGCAATCTCGCGCATTTCCTTGGCAATCTCACGCGCCTTAGCGGTGTCGCCTTCCTCGATTGCGTCCTCGTGCCGCGCCTCAAGGTCGGCAATGGCCCGCGCATAGGCTCGTTCCTCGGCCTTGGTTGCGAACTCGTTGACCTGCTTGATCGACTTCTTGAGCTGTTCAATCTCGCTACGCAAAGCCTGATTCTGCTTCTTGATGAGCGGCGTAATCTCCTCGGCGCGGCGGACGAAGGTTTCCGCGTCAACGAACTTGCTTTCGTCCCCCTTGAACTCTTCCCTCGGCGTCCAGCCTTGCGCACGGGCCTCGGCCTCGTAATCGCGCGGGGCATTGTCGTTCGCCTCAAGATCGGTCGTGTCGTCTGCATCGGTTTCAATCGGTGCCGTTGCCATGTCAGTCCTCCAGCCTAGCAGTCACATCTTCGTCGTTTATCATCCGGTAATCGCCGCCATCCTTGGGGCCTTTCAGCCGCATCCCCGCGTATTTTCCGATGATGACCCTGTCGCCGGGTGCGGGTGCGTTGAACTCAAGCCCGTAACGCGCCGCTTCCGCCGCTGCCTCGCCCCATGCCGTCTCGCCTACCGCGATCACAGTCGCGAGCGTTTGGGCATATTCTTCCTTTTCCTTGTGCGTCTCAGGGATAAAGATGCTGCCGATCTTGTCCGATACGGGGTCCGGCATGACCAAAACCCGCTTGTCGATAGGAACGATTCCGCTGTTATTCTGTGTCATAAAATTCCCTCACATCATCCGACGACAGGTTGAGGATGCGCAACATCAGCACCGAGGCCGCCTGTTCCTCCACCGATAGGGACTTCCCCTCCCCCCATGCTTCCATCAGGCGTTGGCGTCGGTCCGCCAGGTAGTTCAGGAACGCCGCCGTCAGGGGGTTGCCCTTCCAGTCCGCCAGCTTCTCCGGGTCCGTCAGTGGGTTCGGGTCCATCTATCTCTCCAATCAATGCAACAGCGGCTTGTGCGAGCGCGGCGGCGTCGGTCAGCAAGCCCTTCTCCTCGGCAATGGCGACGGCATCCATGAGCGCCTTGATGGCCATTGCGTTCATGCTGCTGACCTTCGCCTCGCTTTCCTTCTTGGCGAGCGCCAGTTTCGCGCCTTCGATAATGACCTTGGGGTCAACCGGCGGCGGGCCTTCGGGGGCCATGAGTGACTTGATGTCGTTCTGCCCCGTTGCCTCGAAGAAGCGCCGGTAAAGTTCTTGCTGGTTAACCGCCGGATCGCCGCGAAACACCATGATCGCCTCGGCCTTGGCCAGCTTCTGCATGTCGCTGATCGCGGTAGGGTCGGACATCGGTATGACGTCCAGATCCTCGTCGAAATAATCTTCGCGCTCGACGTTTTGTGCATCCTCCGCGTCGTTAAGCTGGAAATATTCCTTCTCATCCAGATAATCGCGATTGAGGCGACGCAGGATTTTCAGTTCATTGAAGAACGCCCGGTAAATGCGCTTGAATATGGCCGTCATGACCTTCTGCGCCTGCTCAATACGGGCAAGCAGCGTCGTTGGCTGTTCCGTGCCCGATGAAACACCGGACAAGGCATCAGACGCCGACGCGATCTTTTCGGCCTCGGTAATCAGCAATTGCAGCATATTGAACAGCACTTGCGAAGGCCCCGGCAAGGCAAGCGGAACGATATTCTCGCGCAATGTCCCGCCCACTACGTCAACGCGCTTCCATTCGCCGGACTTGAACGACATGTTGCCGGACTTGATGGTCACACCGCTACCGATGAACCCGCCCTGCGCATTCTGGAGCGTGCCCGCGTCAAGCAGTTGCCGGACAACGGTGTTGATGCCCTCGGTCGGGTCGGCCAGCAGTGTGCCAAAGCCGATGTCATAGAACGAACCGTCGGGGGCCGGAATAAAGCCGTATTTGGTGAAATACTGGCGGCGGTCGATCTTGATGATGTCGCCAAGCGGGGCCTGCTTTTCAAGCAAGTCCTGCAGCTTCGCCGTCTTGTTATCCGGCCCCATGACCGTGACGTCCTCAATCCCGAAGCATGGCACAAGCCGCGCGACCTCGCCCTCTTTCGTGCATGTCACCACATAGGGTTCGGGGTAGCCGTCGCCGTCCAGATCAATCAGGCGGTGCTGCTCGTAGAAGTCTACGATTGCGTCCTCGTCCTGGTTGTTCTCGCCCTCGACGCGGACCTTCAACCATTTGCCCGCCTGTATGCGTTCGCTGGCCTCATGCGGGTAAAGGTGGATGATATGCGTGTAGCGCGGAGCGGATTCGATGGACTTGGCCCAGTAATCAATCACGAAGTCCTTGCCCGTCACCATGTCGCTACGGTTGCAGGCGCTGATTGCGTCGTAATAGGTCTTGCGGAACACGCAGCCGAGAATGGGCAGCATCAGCAACAGCCGGTCGGTGTCTTCCTCCCAGCCGTTCATCTTGTAGAGCAACTGCCATGTCATGTGCGCGGCAATACGGTCGGCCCTTGCGCGCTTTTGTCCATCGGGGTCAGGCCCAAGCACACGGCCTTTGACGAGGTTTGCGCCGTCCACGATCACGGGATAGGCGCGGGCCTGAAACTGGACGGACGCAACCGTCAACAGCGGGTGGCAATAGTTTGACGCATTGGGCCACGGGAATGACTTGGGCGAACGTATCTGCATGGCGGCTTGCAAGGCTTTCTCGCTTGCCTTCATCCAGTCGTCGCGGCTTGCCTCGTCCAGTGCCAGATCGCGGATGACGTCCTGCCCGATGCGGTTGAGCGTGTTGGCGTCAAGCATTTCCGCAAGGTTTTCGTTATCGGGGTCGATGATCTCGTGGAAGTCGAGTTTTGAGCGCAGTTCAGGCGCTTGTTCCTCGATACCCGTTTCGTCAAATGCGGTGGCCAACTTAGTATCCTCCAGCTTCCGAGCGGCCTTCGTCGCCAACCCATTCGTCTTCATCTTCGTATGACGGCAGCACCGGCACAGCGAACGTCAGCGCAAGCCCGTCGCCATCGTCAGGCGATGCAAGTCCGCGCGCTTTCATGTGATCTTTGCGCTCAAGTTGAATTTCGTCGCGGGAGTTGAACGAATACTCCACGCCGGTCAGATCGTCGGCCAAAGTCTGGTCATCGGGTATTGCCCCGCCCTGCAACCATTCGCGCATGATGGCCCATATCTCGGCACGGCGATTCGCAACCTTGACGCCATCTTGCAGGCGGACAGCACCCAAAGGCTTGCCGCCGAACTGGACACCGACAACGGGCAGGCCCAATTGCTTCAAGCGGTCCACAACGCCCGCGCCGATGCCGCCCTCGTCAACGCATATAACGGTCGCCCCGTGCGTCCGGTGTTCTTCCGCTACCCTTGCCGCCAGTTGCATCGTATCGACGCCTGACAGCCTTATGGGGGGGATTGAGCGGGCATCGCGGCCCCGGCGGAAGTAGATCGTGCTGCTATCGTCACCGAAGCGGGCAACGTCCACGCCCATCGCAAGCGGTTCGTATGGTTCAACATCGACGATCTCGGCACGCGCCTTGTCCACGGCGGCGGATGAAATGAACTGCATTGACGAGGCGGAAGGAAACAGCCCGCGAACGCGAACCTTTACGATGTCGCTGTCCTCGCCATAGGTCGCAACCAGTTCGTCGAGGTATTTCTTGTTCGTGCCCTCAACCGTGCGGCTGTCGATGTGGCGGGTTTTCCAAAGATGCCGGAATCGTCCGAAGCACTCGCGGAAACGCCCCGTGTTGCGCGTCGGGTTGCCGAATGCGATCCAGATCAGTTCGGTGCGCTCGTCGGTCAGCGCGCCCTCAATGACCTCCCACACCTTGTCGGCAATGGTCGAGCTTTCGTCCGTGATGACAACGATGCGCTTGCCGACGTTATGCAAACCGGCAAAGGCTTCCGTGTTGTTTTCTGACCAAGTAACGGCATCAACGCGCCAGTTTTCGTCATGTCCTGGCGCGAGCGAGAATATGCCTGTCTTTGTTGGCCGCCACCAATCCCGCGTGATCGAGAGATTGCGCCATTTCAGCACCTCGGGCCATGTCTTCGTGCGAAGCTGCTGTTCAGTGTTCGCCGTGATGACAATCCGCGTGTCTTCGATTGTGTCGCTCGCCCATGCAATCAGCATGGAGATCAATGCCGACTTGCCGATGCCGTGACCGCTTGCAACCGCAATGCGCAGCGGCTCGTAACGTGTCGCCGGATTGGAAAGATGTTCGCGAATGTCCTCCATGACTTCGCATTGCCAGCGTCTCGGCCCCGTTTCCGCCAGCTTGGAGCTTTCCCAAGGAAACGCGAGCATCGCATAACCAAGCGGATCGCGTCTCTTATCGACCAGTTCGTCGATCAGTTCGTCGATGGGGTCGATTGGTTTACTCGCCATTTTCGAGCCTATCCAAGCGAGCACGCCCTGCGGCCAATCGTTCAGCCAGTTCTGAAAGCCCGGTGTGTTCAATTTCCTGCTTGTCGCGCCACTTGTCGCCGCGCCGGTTCTTGAGCCATGACATTTGCGCGCCGGGATCGGGCGGGACGTGTTCAATGGTGTCGGCCCGGATGATTTGGCCCTGGAATTGGTAAATCTTTTCGCTGTTGAAGCTGTAGCCGACCGCCCTTTGGTAAAGGCTGCGCTCTACGCGATCATCGCAAGCATCTTTTCCGTCAACGAGTGCCTTGAAAAATTCGGGCTGTGAATGCTTCCATGAATAGATTGTTCCGACGTTGACGCCAAACTCTTGCGCCAGTTCCATGTCGGTTGCGCCCTTTTCGCAAAGGCTTTTGGCTAGCTCGGCATACTCGGGGCGATAGAGTGTCGGGCGACCGCGCTTCGGTGCTTCCGCTTCATCCGTGGCTGTTGACTTTGCGCCCATAGGGCAATTCAGTTAGGGCATGAAAAGGGGCTTGTGACGGGGGTATTAAATGGCGCCCATCTTTTTCAAATCCCGCGCAATCCGCTTTGCATCACGAAAGTCATATAACCCGCAGCGCCGTGCTATCTCGGCCCATGTTGGCGGCGTGTCGCGCTCGCACAGGTGTTCCAATACCTGGCGGCGTCTGTGTGTCATGGTGTAGGCTGGGCGCCCCCTAGCCATTCCCGCCCTCCCCTAGTGCTGCGTCGAGAAGTGTTTTCCAGATGTCATCCGGTGCGCCGCGCATTTCGTGAACGACCTTCCCGTTGTCGAGGTAGACCAGCGTTTGTGAGCGCATTTCCTCAATCGCAGCGCGGGCGAGCATAAGTCCGCCGTCCTCAAAGCCGATTCCGCCGGCATACCATTCAATTAATTTGACGCGCAGCGCCTCGCCCACTCTCTCCACCATTTCGCTCATGCGTCGATCTTGTCGCTCGGGTCGCCAATCAGCATCTCCCCGAAATTCTCCAATTTCAAATCAGCTTCGCGCCGGAACATCGCTATTTTGGTTTCCGAATAAAGGCTGTCGCTGATATTCTTGGCGAGCTTGTGAAGGGCTAGGGCCTTGTCCAGATCAAGCTGCCCTTGCATGACGCCTTTTGCAGCATTCGCAAGCATAGTCCGAAGCTGGCCCGTCGTCTTCAGTTCTCCGAGTTTCTTTTCGTTTGTCATAAATAGCCCTTTGCAAGTTGTTGTTGAAGTAATTAACCAGTGCAATATCTGCGAACTTTGATACCCACGGCGTAAGATGTTTTGCGCATGGTAAGCAGAGATCAGATGGGAAGTTGTTTGGCAGAATAAGACGACGGGACCGCCCGCTTGGTAGACGAAAAAATTCTGGCCAATATGAATA
>ERZ650308.989-NODE-989-length-15207-cov-4.546529_pt1 | contig 15207 bp, 9 predicted proteins | sample MGYA00376244_ERZ650308 | MGnify/ENA primary metagenome ERZ650308 (study PRJEB26733, sample SAMN07839295) | wastewater metagenome | biome: small river; feature: stream; material: water | place: USA: North Carolina | collected 2016-04-26 ...
TCAGGAGAAAAACATACAAAATTATCATTTTCATTTTGAAATCTTAGTTTAAATTTTGATTGAACTAAATCATAAATTTCATCAAGTGTTACAGAAGTTTTTATTTTTGTTTTTGCAGTTAAATTACAAAGATATGTGTTCCCATTCTTTATTTGTTCCTGTAAAAAATCAAATTTTATTTTAAAACTCCCCTGCTGATCACCAGTTTTTGAATTTCGCTGGTACCTTCACCAATAGTACATAATTTAGAATCTCTATAAAATTTCTCGACTGGGTAATCTTTAGTATATCCATACCCTCCATGAATTTGAACGGCATCATTCGCAACTTTCACACAAACTTCCGAAGCATACATTTTAGCCATAGCACCAAGCGTAGTTACCGGTCTATGTTGTTGCTTCAAGAAAGCGGCTTTATGAATCAACAATTCTGACGCTTCAATTTCGGTTATCATATCGGCAAGTTTAAACGAAATCCCCTGGAAATTGCTGATCGACTGTCCGAATTGGTGACGTTCTTTTGAATATTTCAATGCAGCTTCATAGGCACCTTTGGCAATTCCTAATGAAAGTGCCCCAATCGAAATTCGTCCCCCATCCAATATTTTCATAGCTTGTACAAATCCTTCGCCAACTTCACCCAATCGGTGAGAATCGGGAACGCGGCAATTATCAAAAATAAGTTCGGCCGTTTCGCTGGCGCGCATACCTAATTTGTTTTCTTTTTTTCCAGATGTAAAACCTTGCATTCCTTTTTCGAGTACAAAGGCTGTTGTTCCTTTAGAACTTCCTTTATCGCCTGTTCGTACAATGACAACTGCAATATCACCCGAAATGGCATGTGTAATAAAATTCTTCGCTCCGTTAATGATCCAGTCATTCCCGTCTTTCACAGCAGTTGTGTTCATTCCTCCAGCATCAGAACCTGTATTGTGTTCCGTCAAACCCCAAGCACCAATGTGCTCACCGGTAGCGAGTTTTGGAATCCATTTTTTCTTTTGCTCTTCGTTTCCGAAAGACAAAATATGATTGGTACACAATGAGTTATGCGCCGCAACCGACAGACCTATCGAAGAATCTACTTTAGAAATCTCTTCGATGATGGTAATGTATTCATGATATCCCAATCCGGATCCACCCAGTTCTTCGGGTACCAAAACGCCCATAAATCCCATTTCGCCCAGTTTTTTAAACAAGGGAACCGGAAAAATTTGCGCCTCGTCCCATTCCATGATAAAGGGTCGAATATGCTGTTCTGCAAAATCTCGAATTGATTGCGCAATCATGGATTGCGTTTCGTTATATGAAAAGTCCATAAAATGTAGATTACTTTAATATTCCAAATATAAGACTATTATTTTTAATTTATCAACAGGAAACTGCTTTATTTTTGACAAATCCTCAATTTTTAGACTTCCATTCATACTTCTGAAAACAACAATATTTTTAGAAATTGGATATTTAAAATAAGGGAAAGCACCCAACTCTTTTATTGTTGCTGTATTGATGTTGATTTTTTTGACTGCAGTTGCGGAAGAAACCGTAAAACGATCGCGTAATTTCTGAACGACGTCGGGTGATACGCCCCAAACATCTTCCATTTGATCCATGGAAACAAAACCACCTAATACAGATTTTTGTTGCAAAATCCGATCAGAAATCACATCGCCAATTCCGTACACCGCCATCAAATCTTCTTTGGTTGCACTATTGATGTCCTTAACTATTATGGCTTCTTTCTTTGGAAATGTGTTCCAATTTTTATGCGCGTCAAATTTCTTGTGCTCAGGATGTGTTACCCAATCCGGGAACTTAAAATAGGGACGCATAACACGCAATAAGGAATCGGAAATGCCCGTTACTACTTGAAATTCTTGAGCCGAATTGACGTATTTACCCGTTTTTCTAAAAGCAAGCAATCGTTGAATTTCATTGGGTTTCATGCCCAATTTGTAGCCTTTAAAATCAGTAATGAAATTAGGATTATAGGGATGTATTTGATACGACGTAGCGGGTTGTTCCAATTTCAACGCGTCTATCTCTTTTTGCAGCACAAGCCAGTCTTGAGGTGGTAAACGCTCTTTCTCGAGGCGAAAATCGACAAAAAAATACACACATTGCAGCACCAGGACGATTGAAAAAAGCAGGAGTAACCCTCTTTTTTGTCCAATGGAAAAGGAAAAAATAGTTCGGAAGAAAGAATTTTTTTTTGGCATATATTTTTAGTTACAAATCAAATACAGAAGTACGTTTGGCTCGAATTAAATCTTTCAGACGCATCCAAAAAGCCAAAGTCAAATAAACCCCAAACCAGAGTCCCACTGTTACAAATGAAATGTAAATAAAAAAAAGGCGCACGCTCGTTGCTCGCATACCTAGCTTATCTGCTAGCCGAGAGGAAACATGAAATCCATGTTTTTCAAAAAAATAACGAAGATTCGTAATGATGTTCATCTTTATTGTTTTAAAAAAAACATTCCCAAACCACATTGAAGACAGCGTTTTTGATTACAATATTCATTTTTTAATTGTAATAACGCTTGCGTTTCCATTGCGTTGGTTGCCTTAACTCCAAAAGTAGCAAATTTTTCGATGATGGTGTTCTTTTCTGGTTTACATTTTGTCATAAACGGAATGAATTGCTCTGAAATATCTTTTCCCATTGCTTTTGCATACGCAAATTGAATCGGAACGATGGTATTGATGATCAACAAATCGATGAACGGTTTTGATATTTTTTTTTCTTTTTTGGGACTTGTTGCATCAAAAGTATAATGGGTTTTCCAATAGGAACTCACCGAACTATTCAAGAGTTGGTACATCTCATTTGGATGATTGGCGGCAATGATCTGTGAAAACAAATTCCGATGTAGGTGGTACACCATAGCCAATTGGGCCAGTCGAATGGTAGGGAAATTATCTGGCCGGTGTTTGAAAAAAGTAATTGGTGCGATCATCGGTGGCTCTAAATGGTATTTTACTTTGAGGTAAGCGTACCTTTCTTTTAGTTCTATCACATAATTATCTTCAGGTGCATCGGGCAACATCATGGCTTGACCAAAAAACAAAGCTTCAAGGTGGCGCACCTCTAAAGCCTCTTTTCGAACAAGGCTAAAAGGTATGGATTGAGCTACATTAAAGAATGACACTCCGTTGGTATTGAGTCCGAAATTTTTGGTAAGCAGACCAAACAAAACGGCTTCCCAATCATTTTCTGTTTGCTGCAACAGTTCCTGAATATCGACAGATTTTCGCTCCAAGCGTTCAAAGAACAATCGTTCTAACCAATTATGGAGAACGAATGGATCGCAGGAACTAAGTTCTTTTTCACAAAAAATCCATGACTTTGCAGCCATCAACTCTTCGTATTTTTGGATTGCAAATTCATCTACATATTTGGACAACTCCAAAACAGGTAATTCTGAGTTGTCTTTTCTAAAAACAGGTGCGTCATGCCGCCAAACCACATGCAGAATAACATTGTCATACGCTGGATCTTTTTCGTGCTGATGCAAATACCAATCTGAGGATTGCAGATGAATTTCAATAGTCCCGGCCCACTTTTGATTGTTCAGCACAATTTGTGCGTTGAAAAAATCCGGACCGGCAAGTTGGGTATATTGACCGGTAGTAAGTATCACTAAGCTTTCACCCTGACTTGTAAGTAAGTCGAGAAAACTAAATTTTTTGTATTGCCATACGTAATGTAAAAAATCTTCTTTCATATTTTTCTAATTGCGTGTGGGTGTACTAAATTACTAAAAATAGTTTTATGTTAATCAATATTTTATATTTGTAATCAAACATTTTTATATGAAGACACTACTTTACTTAGGAATCGTCCTTTTTTCAAGTTTTTCGTTGGCTCAAAATAGTTACAAAATAACGTATGAAAAATATTCCAACGGAACCTTAATAGAAAATCAAGACCCTATTATTGTGTTTACAAATGAAAAAGTGACCCAAGTACTAGCCAAAAGTATTTTTGAAAATAAGGCTCTATTTCCTTCCGAATATTTTTGGGTCAATAGAAGCAATTCACATGTGATTCAAGAGGCCAAATTAACTCCAAACCGTTCCGTTCAAACTGTAGACAGCACTTCATTGGACAAACAATCTTTTGAATTATTGCCTGAAACAAAGAAAATTTTAGGCTATTTGTGTAAAAAAGCAAAGACCATAATCAATTCAAATACGATTGAAATTTGGTACACAAATGAATTGAACGTACAAGGATCACCTAGTATTTTGGGTCAGAAATTAGGTCTTGTTCTTGAACTAAATCGCAACGGCAATGCAATTACATTGGCTCATAAAATTGAAAAAATCAAAACCATTCCTTTAGTGAATCAAAATTATGAAAAGGCAAAAGGCATGGATATGTTGACCTATAAAGATGTGGTCTGGAAAAGTCGCTTTACCACCATTCCGATTTTTAAAGAGGAAATCATTTGTTTTTCGGGAGATTCAAAATCCAATGATAGCATTTTACGGTATGCGAATGGAACCCTGATTTTGAAAAAAATCAAATTCCCAGAGATTCAAAAAGGGAGTCAAATTTTTGTGGATGCGACCGAAAGATCAAATGGGGACGCATACGATAGAACAGGTTCTGTATTTATGATTCCGCAGAACACTCCTCTCAGTTTCTTAAACGGATTACAAGATGGAATCAAAACCCTTCCGGTATACGAAAATGGAAACTCCAAACAATACCAAGGAATTGTGAAAACAGAACATTACACTCCTTTATTAGAATTCATGCGCTTTTTTACTCCTTTTGGAATCCACCATTATAATTACATCGAGTTAAAAGATAAAAACTGGGAAGATGCGGTGCATTATCGTCAAGACATCTCCGAATTTACAACTTCCTTATCCAATCAAGAGGTGTATGTAGGCGCATTCATAGGTAATTATGACAAAGGCGGCCATCAATTGAGCGTGAACATTACGATCCATAAAGAAGAAAATGCGAAAGAAAAATCCAACTTCAATCTCCCTTTGTTCAATACCACCAATGTAATGGAAATGGCGGGGCAAGAATACGGAACCCTATTCAATTCTGAAAAAGGATTGATGGTCTCATTTGAACTTGAAAAAGACATAGAAAACGCCCAACTTCGTTATATCGCTACCGGTCATGGTGGATGGGAAAATGGGGATGAATTTGTACCTAAGAAAAATACGTTATTACTGGATGAAAAGGAAGTATTCCATTTTACCCCTTGGCGTGAAGATTGTGGTGCATTCCGTCTCTATAATCCAGCTTCGGGTAATTTTCAAAACGGGTTATCCTCTTCAGATTACAGCAGATCCAACTGGTGTCCTGGTACGGCAACCAACCCAATTTATATCGAATTAGGCACCCTCAAAGCAGGAAAACATACGCTACAAGTTCTTATCCCGCAAGGGAAACCTGAAGGTACCAGTTTTAGTTCTTGGAATGTTTCGGGTGTGTTAATCGGAAATATAAAGTAAAAAAAAAGCCTCAATTTTGATTGAGGCTTTTTTATATTATTTAATGGAACCAATTATATCCGATTTGGTAATAATATGGTGTTTACCATTTTCTAAGTCGACTAATACGGCTTGGGTTTCTCGGGTAAAAAGCTTAGATACTTCTTCAATTGGAGTTGATAATTTGACTATTGGATATGGTTTTCCCATCACTTCTTTAATCGGTTTATCGGATACATTTTTGTCTAAGACATAACTTTGAAACAAGTCGGTTTCATCCACAGAACCTACAAATCCATTCACATCAATGACAGGAATTTGAGAAATTTTGTATTGTCTCATTCTGTCAATCGCATGCGAAACAAGTTCTTCAGTTCTCACAATGATTAAATTTTTAGTAACATGGTCTTTGATAATGTCTGCAGCCGTTGTAATTTCTTCGTCTAAGAAACCACGTTCACGCATCCAATCATCATTAAACATCTTACCTACATACCTACTTCCCGAATCGTGGAATAAAACCACCACCACATCTTCTGGCTTGAAATGCTCCTTCAATTGATGCAGTCCTTTGATGCATGATCCAGCTGAATTTCCTACAAAAATACCTTCTTCAAGGGCAATTCTTCGTGTGTAAACGGCAGCATCTTTGTCGGTAACTTTGGTAAAACCGTCGATTAAAGAAAAATCAACGTTTTTTGGAAGTATATCCTCTCCAATACCTTCGGTGATGTACGAATAAATTTCATTCTCATCAAATATTCCGGTTTCGTGGTATTTTTTAAACACAGAACCATAGGTATCGATTCCCCAGATCTTGATGTTTGGGTTTTTCTCTTTCAAATATTTTGCAACTCCCGAAATTGTTCCTCCGGTTCCTACTCCTACTACAAAATGCGTGATTTTACCGTTGGTTTGTTCCCAAATTTCAGGTCCAGTTTGTTCGTAATGCGCCAATGCATTGGATGGATTATCATATTGATTAACGTACCATGAATTTGGAATTTCGGTACCTAATCGTTTGGAAACAGAATAATAAGAACGCGGATCGGTAGGTTCCACATCGGTTGGACAAACAATTACTTTGGCTCCAACAGCGCGAAGAATGTCCATTTTTTCTTTGGACTGCTTATCGGTAATTACAAAAATACATTTGTATCCTTTTACGATAGCTGCTAGGGCAAGTCCCATACCTGTATTTCCAGAGGTACCCTCGATAATTGTTCCTCCTGGTTTCAATCTACCGTCGGCTTCAGCGTCTTCAACCATTTTAAGGGCCATTCTGTCCTTGGTTGAATTTCCTGGATTGAAGGTTTCCACTTTAGCTAATACCAAAGCATCGATGCCTTTAATCACTTTATTTAATTTTACTAAAGGTGTATTTCCGATAGTACCTAATATATTTTCTGAGTAATTCATAGTTTGTTTGTAAAAGACAAATGTAGGGAGAATAATTGAAAAGCCCGAGCTTGATGTGGCTGATTCTACTGAAAAAAGTTCCACGCAATTCCAAAACGGATGACAAAATCGCGGTAAGGCAATGTTGGCGTAGTGTAAAAACTATTTCCCGTCATGGATGAATTGAAATGTTCTGCCTTAAAGAAAATTCGGGTTTGACGAATTCTTCCATTCACAAAGAAATCAATCAACGGGAAATTGCCAATTTGCGTTTGGTTTTGCACAAAAAATTCAGAAACCACAGGATTAAACTCATTGGCATAAAAAGAGGTAAAATAATTGATTGTAAAACCTGTCTGTAGTTGAAGATTGCTTTTAAAAAATTTATTTTTATAGTAAATTGTAGAACGCAAAGTCACTTCTGGAAGGTTAAGAACCGCATCACTTTGATCTACTTTTTGATATAAAACAGTTGCATCTAAACCAAACTTACGAAAAGTAATTTCTTTATTGATGCGCGCTGATACATAATTGATGGCTTTATTGTATTGAAAAGGCTTGATGATTTGTTGGTTTTCAAGTACTGCACTGTCTTTAAAATACAAGAAATTATCGATGGTTGTGAGTTGAACCGATGCATTCAACCATTTTGTATCTACAGCCGCTTGGAGGGTATTTGTAAGCACGTTGGAAAAATCGTTACTCCAGTTATATTGGATGTAACTACTTTGTAACAGATTAAAATTGTTGTTGGGTGCCTTACTGCTGTTGTGGTATTCTAATTTAATCTGATTTTCAGGAGTCATTTTATAAACCAGAACAGCATCTACATCTCTTCTTTGTTGGGTAGAAATGGCATTCGAAAACAAAAATTTACCGGACCATTTTGTTTTTTGGTAATTGTATTGCCCGCCGATAGTATGGATCGTGTTTGAAATCGCATTAGGAATTAATTGCGCATCGAGCTGAAGTACTTTATCGTAGTATTGATTGTTTCTGTAGTCATCAATAAAAAATGTGAAACGTCCTACGGTTTTATTTTCATAGGTTACACCAACTTTATTATACATCGTATTAAAGTTTGTTCTATCTTGGATGTTCGCTGCTAGATAGGAATCACCAAATCGATTGAAAAAATTGGTCGAACCATCTATCGAAGATTTTACGGTCTTTTGATCGTATGCATAATATTTGTTTTCGTACACAAATTGATGCGTTAGATACAAGTTGTTTTGTTGGTTTTTTGAATTAATTCGTAGCGTTTGATCGTAAAAAAAACGTTTCCCTTTCAGCATGGACTTAGCGTCTTTTAAAAACACCTGAAGTCGAGCTCTTTTGGTGTAATCTGGATCGCCACTTTCAAAATTTTCGACAGAAGTAATTCCGCCGTTTTCTCCATTACTTAAATCTTGGCCTGTAAAATGGAAATTAGAAACATACCGTTTATTCAATGCAGTATAACTTGCAGTAAACTTAAAATTTCCAGAAGTAGATTGCTCATTGATGTAGTTTCCTAACGAACGCATACCTCTATATTCAAGAGAAAAATTAAATTGAGGTGATGTATTTACGGTGATGAGTACATCGGTGTTTTGCCCTTGCTGTTGTGTTGTTTTGAAATACAAATCGGTTAAGGGTGTCGCAACCGAATAATAATTTACATCTTCTATTTGCACATAATTGAGGTGCTTGGCGGTAAACCCCATACTGGGCATAGTTGAAGTGGGATGACTACCAAAATCTAGCGTTGTGTAATATCCTCCGTCATTTGCAAAAGGAAGTAACCCAAACATATCTTTTTTGAGGTAATTCAATTTGTAATCGCTTTTCAGGGATAAGGAGGTATCAACATATGACGTGTCTCGGTCTAATGTAATGATTGCGTATTGATTTATTTTGGCTTTATTTAATGTATCATTCGTTTCTTTACGTAAGGATTTTGGCTTTTTGTCTTGCGAAAAACTTTGTAAAGTAACTACGAAAAATAAAAAGGTCAGTAAATATTTCATTGGAATCATTTAGACAGCAAAAATATTGAATTGAAATCAATTAAATCATAAAGTAATGTAAAAAAAAAACACCCAATAAAGGGTGTTTCATTTCTAGTTTCAAAAACATTAGTTTTTGATCAGTTTTTGAGAATAATTGATATCATCCCCTAATACTTTAACGATATACATACCTGATTGGAAAGCACTTAAATTAATAGTTTGTGCATCAGAACCATTTTGAACCGTTTGCTCTAAAACAATTCGTCCATTTAAATCAATCACTTTAATGTCAAGTTTTCCAGCATACCCATTTACTTTGACATTGAATATTGAGTTCGTTGGATTTGGATATATATAAATATCGTTTGTATTAAACGTATCTGTTCCCATTGAACAACCAACATATGGTGTAAAATCTTCCACTTGATCTTCAGGATCTTGATTACTTCCAGAAGAAGCGTTTAGTCCTACTCCACGTCTTCTGAATACTTCAGTGATCAAGCATTTGTTTGCACCTCCTGTTGAAGCCAAATCAGCAGCGATCAAAGCATCTCTACCGTCAACAATTGTAGGTTGGCAAGGTTGTGCTTTCAATCCATCCAAAACCAATTTCATCACTTTGTTATTTCCACCTGTACCTGTATATTTATTATCATCATAACCGTAGGTTTCGATATATTTCCACGCTAAATCCCAAAGAACAGTTGCCCAGAAATCTCCTGTCACATAACGGTAACTTGTATTTGCCGGATCATCTGGAATTGGAGAATTAGAATCTGCAAAAGTCAATGGATTCACCGTCATGTCTGTTGTGTACGGATACGAACGTAAACCACCACCTGTTGTTTCTTGATTGATCACAAAAGTAGCAAGTCCTCTAGGAGTAGTACCAACATCTCCAGGTTTGATTTGCATCATCATAGCAAACCAATCTGACCAACCTTCTCCCATTTGATCATAATTATTAAGACAGCTAGAATTTAATCTTCCTCCTGCTAAACGTGTAGAAATACCGTGCCCAAATTCGTGTGCAATAACTCCGTTATCTAAATCTCCATCTGTATTCACAAATAGCTCAAGAGCTGTTGGAGATTGTATTTTTGCATTCACCACAATACCTGCTTTCAATTTAGCAATTATAGCTTCCCCTGTATTCAAGGAAACACTTATAGCTGGAATAGAAATTGTTGAAGTTGCAGCCCCCGACATCCCTAAATACGTATTGGGAGCCGTAGTATCATTGTTCACAATAATTACCCCAACGGCATTGGCTGCTTGGGCAAACTGTACTTTTTCAATAAAACTACATGGAGTCCCACCATTTGCAACCGAAGTAGATCTTCTAATTACAACAATTTTTCCACTGATCGCAGCAGCATTTAAAGCACCTGTACATGCGTCTGCATTATCCGTTTGACCCACATCTGGTGTTCCATCATCAAACAATACCAAATCCGTTTGAATAGCATTAGGAGCTACAGGTACATTCACATGGCCTGGGTTAAACAAATTATCACCCGCATATTTTAATCCAGCAATATCACTTGGAGAGGTAACATTTAATAATTGGGTTACTTTTCTGTAACTCCATAAATACATTTGCATTCTAGGACTATTAGAACCGTTTGAAAGTCCTGCATCAGTAGGCGTAGAAAAATTGGCGTTATTTGCAGAAGGAGTTGGTGAAATATCAGACCCATCTTGTGCATCCGCCCATACAAAGTCATAAGCGCCAGCAGTACCCGGAGTGGAAGCATAATTGGTTTTTTGAAAATTACCATTTACTTCATTAAAACCAGCAAAATACCACACGTCATGCATGATGTTTGTCATGTAGAACAGATTAGTTGCAGCAGCATCAATATACGTTTTTGCAGCAACCGAAGTTCCTGGATAGGTATAATCAAAATTTAAGGTAGCACCTCCGTTTGGAGCATATCCCGTAGCAGTAGAAGCGGTTGTAGCTGAATATGAACTAGGATCATTTCCAGCGTAATCAGCACGAGCCCATGAATTATTTCCTCTTGTATACGTATATTTTAATGTTGTATTTGCTCCGGCTAAAGTATTGGTATCGTGCCACCCTTTTGGAGATGCCGTTGCATTTTCTGGATTTGAAATTAACTGTCTAGCTGTATGATTTGGACTTTCATAGTTAAAAGGAACCACGCGGTAAGCTCCACCCTGTGTTTCTAATAAACTACTTGATTTATCAAATACATTAGAGGTGAAATTAAAATGGGAATCAAAATGAACATCCGATGGCAAACAAGATCTTGAAGTAGAAAAATCACAAGAAATCACCATATCATTTACTTCCAAAACCGCACCAGTTTGCGCATCAATACGAACGGACCACAAATGATCGTGCTTAGGAGTGTCGATTGTGAAATCCCAAGCTAATTTTAATGATTTATCCGTTAGATTTTGATAAACCAAACATGCTTGCACCTCTGCTGTTAAGTTCATACCATTACTGATCACCATATGTTTGTCATCCGTTGAGCTGATGATAGAAAAGGGAGTAGTATTGATCAATCCAAAATGAGTGTATGCTTTTGCCAATGCTTGAATGGCTGAAAGTGAAGGCAAACTAGAATTGGCTCTATTTGAAATAGCTGGTTCAAAACGGTTAGCAAAATAAATCACTTCATTGTTTTTTACAGAAAAAGTAGAAACAGCTCTAAACAACTCAACGCCATGAAATCGTTGAATTACATAGTAGTAATTTACCGATTCATCTGCAGAAGTCCCTGTACTTTGAATGTCCCAATCGCTAATATCATTGGTAGACAAACCTAGCTTTTGCTTATTAGCTTCTAAATAATTTTTTATCAATACGCGTTCGTTTTGAGAAAAACCAATCACAGAAACGAACAACATAAAAAATAGTACTATTTTTTTCATAATGTTTTATTTTTTTTCAAATATAACAAAAATAAAACAAAAAAAAACCACTCTTTTGCAAGAGTGGTTTAATTTATTTAAGCTGTAATAAAACTATTGTTTCCAGAAAGGAGTTTTAGAATTAATTACAAATACATCTGCAGCAACCATAGCTGGAACATTTGCAGAGTTTGCAATGTACTCAGAAGTTGGGTAGATCAATCTGTAAGGTTTACGAGCTTGAGTAGCAACTGTAGGTAGTGGCGTTAATGGATAACCTGTACGTGTATAGTCAATATATGACTCAATCGCGTGAAGACCCATGTTAGCAACCCATTTTTGATACATAATTGCATGTAATTTTTGAGCTGTAGTTGTTGAAGCAGCTAATCCAAAGTTAGGTTTTGTATTGATTGTAGCAATATAAGAACCAGGAGTAGCAACTCTTAAATACATATTATCTAAGATACCTTCGTCAAAGAAGTATTGCTCATTAGAGAATAAAGCTGGGTAACGAACAGCAGCTTCAGCTTGTAAGAAACAAGCTTCAGAATACGTCATTACGAAACTATCAATAGCACTGTACTCACCAATTGTTTGGTTAGGAGCCATAGCGTATGGATTGAAGTTTCCAATCAAACCTAAACGACATGGTAAACCTGGATAAGTACCAGGAGCTCCAACAGTAACGAAAGAAGCACCTTGAGTAACCGCTCTTCTAATTGGTTGACTAGCACCTGCAGTAAACAAACGACCAGAACGAGGGTCAGTTACGTTAGGGTAGTTTACACCTGAACCTGCAATAATTTCTTGAGAACCTGCAGCTGGGTAGTTAGTAGTAGCATATGATTGTAATGCTTTGTAAGCATGTCCAGTCATAGTGATAAAGTTTCTGTTTCCACGAGCATTACCAGCTACATCAATAGCGAATGTATTGAAAGCAGGATTAGCAGAAGCATCTGTAGATGAATTGTAACCAGGATTGATTGCAACGTTATCAGATAAGAATGGACCAGCAGCGATATCAGCTAATTTAGAATCTCTGTATGTTGCTACAGCACCTGTAGTTTCAGATAATCTCAACATCATACGTAATTGAATCGTGTTAGCGAATTCAATCCATCTGTCTGTATCACCTTGTAACATTACATCAACACCTGACATGTCTTCAGCAACAGCTGGATCAGCATTGTTGATTAAGTCTCTAGCATCTTCTAAGTTAGCAACAAGATCTTGGTAGATTGCATAATCATCATCATATTTTGGGGTAGTGTTAGAATTACCTTCCCAAGCTTCAGAATAAGGAGCATCTCCATATAAATCCACGATGTATTGCATATAATGTGCTTTACAGATTTTTGCAGCAGCTACATAATAATCGTATTTTCCATCTGGATTTGGATACTTGATGATTGCATCAAAGTTTTTCAAGTTACGGAATAAACCATCCCAAATACCACTATAAAAAGCATTTGACATATTTAATTGCAATTCATTATCGAATCCATTTCCGTATGATTGTACGTTACGTGTCCATGAGTTCATGAATACGTTACCCAATTGGTTCATAGTAGTTACTTGTACTCTAAAAGTAGTAACTTCAGCTCCAGGTAATAATTGTCTTGGAGTAACTTGATCAAACTCTAAGTTATTAGTAGTTTCATTGATATCCAAGTAATCGTTACAAGAGAACAATGAGAATGCCAATATTGGCACTATAAATTTTATATTTTTCATAAACATTATAAATTAGAATGTTAAATTAATACTAGCACCAAATGTTCTAGTAGTTGGATATTGACCAATGTTAGTATACCCTTGCGCATTTCCAGAAGAATATGCTGCTTCAGGATCTAAATAACCTCTGTTTTCGTTACCGTTTTTAGCTTTCAATAAAGAACCGTCAGCTAAGAATACGAAAGGATTACGAGCATTAACACCAATTCTGAACGACTCTAAACCTGCTTTTTCAATGAATTTTTTAGGTAAAGAATAGCTTAAAGAGATCTCTCTAATTTTTAATGCCGCAGCATCAACAATATTAGCCTCTCCTGTAGTTCTGTAAGTTGTAGTGAAATAGTTCAATACACCTGCATAACTAGATCCTAAAGCTGGAGTTGTGTTAGTTACATAAGTATTAGTAACTGGATCTAAGATTACAGAGTTTGGAACAACAATACCTTGATTTCTATCGAAACCAGCAGCATCCATATCACCTCCTGTAAACAACATCAATCTTCTCATTTCAGAATAAGTAGAAGCACCTGTTCTGTAATCAGCAACAACTGTTAATTTCAAACCTTTGTAATCGAAAGAGTTTGTTAAACCAACAATATAGTCTGGAGTACCTTTTCCTAATTTTTCAAAAGTAGACGTTTTTTGTGGAGTACCATTAGCATTCACAATAATGTGACCTTCAGCATCTCTTACAAAAGCAGTACCTTTGATCAATGGAAATTGCTCACCAACTTCAGCAAAAACACCAACTTCAGAGTTTGATAACAAGTTCACACTTGTTGCTCCTTCAGCTAAAGCAATTACTTTTGTTTTGAACGTTGTATAGTTCGTTCTTAAATCCCATTTGAAATCATTTGTTTTCACTGGAACAAAACCTAGATCAATTTCAAAACCTTTGTTAGATAAATCACCAATATTTGTTAATAATGACGCATTTCCTGAAGCAGAAGATGAAGTTGCATTAGTAATCAAATCTTTTGTTTTAGCAGAGTAGTAAGAAGCTTCAACAGTTACTCTATCATTAAAGAAACCTAATTGAGCACCTACTTCAAATGTATTTACGAACTCTGGACGGATGTTTGGATCTGTTGGAGTTGAGTTGTATTGGTAAGCATTTAAATCTCCATAAGGGAAACCAGATGGAATTCTAGCTAAATTTTGAGTATCATAAGGAGAAACTGCAGAAGTATTACCTACAGATGTATATGATGCATTGATTTTAGCATAGTTAAATTTATCTGATTTTAATCCTTCAAATGCTTTAGTTGGGATAAATGAAACCCCTACAGATGGATAGAAATAAGAATTTTTTACAGCAGAATACTCTTCAGCACGAGCTGTAGCATTCAAGAATAAATAATCTTTGTAGTTTAAATCAGCATTTGCAAACAATGCAACTCTTCTAGAATTAACCAATCTATTATCTAAAGTAGATGGATTAGAAGGATTCAATACGTTTGAAATATGGTAGAAACCAGCTACATCTAAATTGTTACCTCCTTGAGATGTAATTCTGTAAGAACTATCTTGGATGTTGTTACCTAAGTTGAATTTTAAATTCAAATCTTTGTTTAAATCGTAATCAAAATTCACGATAAAATCAGAGTAGATATTTCTAGAAGAAGTTTGGTTTGCGAAATAGTAAGAACCAACTGCAGTTCTTCCCAAAGCATCAGCAGCTAAAACTACATCACCATAGTAATTGTAAGGACCGAAATCGTACTCATATGCTACAT
>ERZ650308.990-NODE-990-length-15206-cov-6.750710_pt1 | contig 15206 bp, 6 predicted proteins | sample MGYA00376244_ERZ650308 | MGnify/ENA primary metagenome ERZ650308 (study PRJEB26733, sample SAMN07839295) | wastewater metagenome | biome: small river; feature: stream; material: water | place: USA: North Carolina | collected 2016-04-26 ...
TGCCAAAAGAAAAAGTCGAGGGTACAAAATTCAGGGTCGAAGTCCCGAACTGAATCGTATCTAGGTGTTGATATTGTGCAAAAACAAACGCGTTCTGATTTACTTTCTTTTCTAGTTCCAGCGAGAAGCCCACGAAATAACGGAGACCTGTAAACTGATCATCCTCGGCTAAATCCACATAGCGGTTTTGCAAGAATTGGTTTCCATTCACCATCGTCTGAACTGCACCACGTGCTTTGAGCATGAGCGTGAAATCATTTCTGAATTCAAGCTTAGGACCGATGCCCCCAGCAAGACCTAGAAAATCTGTGTTGTAAGAAAATGGGATATTTTGAACATCGCCCACCGCGTTATATTGCGAATAAGAAAGACCTAGATCGTATTGAAAACGACGAGACATCGCTTTCTCATAACCAAGGGTCATGTTCAATCCAGTTCCGGGTTTCAGGTAGGTAGGATTAACGCCTTGCGAATTCGTGTAAACAAAATTCGTGGTATTCGCACCGACAGAGAGATTCCACGTTTGAGCTTGACTACTAAAAAAGAGCCCTAAACTTAATATTACACTACCAATAGATTTTTTCATATTCAAATTTCGATTTGAGAAAAAGGGGAAAACCCCAAACAAATATGAAAATATCTACTCGCAAGAATTGATTAAGTGGCAAAAAGCTAGTCCAAGAAAAAAATCCTTGGACTAAAAAAACAAAAAAGACCTAGAGAATCCTCCAGGCCTTTCGTCAATTTCTGCGTTATGTTTATTTTACTTAATCACTTTAATCTCTACTCGTCTGTTTAGCTTCTTGCCCGCTTGCGTTCTGTTGCTGTGGGCTGGCTTTGCCTCTCCATAATAAGACGATTCGATTCTTGCAGCTTCGATACCTTTCTTCTTTAAGTATTTGCTCACTCGTGCCGCACGGTTTCTGGATACCTTGATGTTGTTTTTCTTTGTTCCAAAGTTATCTGTGTGACCTTCTACTTTTACCTTCGCTGTCGGGTTGGCTTGCAACGCCGCTACCACCTCATCCGCTTGCGCCTTTGCAGCCGGTAACATCACCGCTGAATCATCATTGAAGATCAAAGTGCGATCTTGTAATAGGCTCTCCTTGGCTTTTTGCTCCTCTGCTGCTTTTGTTTCAGCCGCTTGCATGGCTGCCGCTTCCGCCTCTGCCTTTGCTTTTGCTTCCGCTGCATAACGTGCCGCTACTACAGCCTCTGCTTTTGCCATCGCCTCTTTCTCTAATTTAGCTAATGCGGCTGCTTGTAAAGCTGGGTCGATGCAACCATTGTTTGATACACTTCCAAATACACCCGGACATTGATCTAAGCGATCTACTACCCCGTCGCCGTCTGTATCCACATCCACTGGTGCTGTTGACTTTGCTACCGCTTTCGTCTCTTCGCATCCTTTCCCAAACGAATAAGAAATACCAAAGGAGTTCAGAAAATAAGAACCTCGAACATCAAATGCATTTGATCCTAAGTGGCTAGTTTGATAAAACGGTGAACCAATGGATACTTGGTACACTAAACCTACTTGCTTTGTAATCGCTGCCTTTAAGCCTAAACCCGCTGATCCAATCACATCAACGTTGTGGTTGGTCTGAGTTGTGTTTTTTCTAGCTAAGGCGCTTGCCTCGATGCTGGCAAATGGAGTAAATATGTTTACAATTGGCTTCGCAAGCATATAACGTAAGCCTAGGCCTGCACTTAAATACTTCATGTCTACCCCTTTTCTCACCGCATTAAAACTAGGCGAAGTTGTATATCCTCCTAAGCCTGTTAATACCACTTCGATGGTCGGCTTGAGTTGATGTGTAATTTGTAATCCGCCGTGAGAATATACCGGACGCTGGCCCGATTCAATGGCTGAGTTTGTTAGCCATAAATTAGAGCTACCGCCTACCACACTTACGCTACTCTTATACGTCTGTGCACTTACTTGTGCGAACATCGCGCACGCTACTACTAATCCTACTATTACCTTTTTCATATTTAGTTTATATTATTTCTCTGCTTTATTAAATACATAAAAACGAAGGGCAATCTCATGGGTATTGCTAGCCATCTTACTTAATGCGGATCTGGGTACTTCATATACGTATCCCATATATAGTTTAGGGCTAACTTGTACACCAAATCTGGCACCATAACTATCTTGCGAACGTAAGCTGGCTCCCACATCGAATTTGTTCATTATGTTTGCTGTCACATTCACGTCCCAGGTGGTAGGTGCATCAGGTGATAATCTAGCAAGCGCACTTGGGTATAAATTCACCGCATCGTTTAGCTTCACTTTCGTTCCCGCCATAGCGTAGTAAAATGCAACGTCTTTGTAGGCTCCGTTATGTGCACCAAAATCGTAATTCAACACCCTCGGTTGTGCGATGCTGAAAAACAAACCATCTTGGCCTTTGCTTAACTTAATACCCCAGCCCGTATTCGTCTTCATACCTGTAGAGCGATCCCCTTGGAACAAAGGATCCACGGTACTCACTAAGCGTAAAGCTGAAAAATTCACGCTCATGCTTGACATACCTAAGCGAACTCCTCCGGATAGATTCCAGTCTTGACTTAACTTGATATGGTAGGCAAAGTCTCCAGCTATCGTAGCCGTTTTTACCGGGCCCGCCTGATCATTAATCAAGACGATACCGATTCCTTTATTCTGACCATACTTGATGTTTCCTGTCAATGAAACTGTCTGAGGAGATCCTTCCATGCCCATCCATTGCTGGCGGTTAATCAAAATGAACTCTGAATTCGCCGTGCTTCCTGACTGACTCGGATTAATCACTTGCGGATTAAAACGATACAGCGAATACATCGACTCTAACTGTGCTTGAGCCGTTTGCACGAACAGCACTAAAACCAAAAATATATTTATCCTTTTCATATTTATTGTGCTAAACGATTAATGTAAACGAACGTATTAACCGTAGGTTTTGCCCCAAAGAAATCAACAATATAATAATAAACACCGTCCGGTAAGGCTACACCTGATTGGTTCGTTCCTGCCCAATCATTTTGGTAATTATTCTTTTCAAAAACGACAATCCCTGCGCGATCATACACGGTTAATCTATTCGGTTGTATTGCCATCACTCCCGGAACTAATAAGACATCATTTTCACCATCCCCATTAGGAGAAATACCCTGCGGCGTGAAAGTTACACATACATCTCTGTCTAGGCGATTCGATACGCCATCACCGTCGCAGTCAGGCAATGCTCCTAAATTCAGGTTATCTTCATTAATATCTAGAATGCCATCACCGTCACTATCTACATCTCGGTAATCTGGAGTTCCATCACCATCTGTATCAGGGATATTTGAACCAACAATTCGACTATATCCTTCAGCCACATCCGAATAACCATCTCCATCTACGTCCCCAAAACTTGAAGCACTATTTGGATTAGTACCTTGATAAATTTCGATATAATCTGGCACACCATCTCCATCTGAATCTTTAGCATCAGATACATTTGTTGGGGATGTTCCTTGGCGAGTCTCTACGTAATCAGGTACTCCATCGCCATCAGTATCAATTACAGAACTTGCATCTTTTGGATCAGTTTTCGCTAATAATTCTAGGTAGTTAGGCACACCATCCCCGTCGGAATCCTGCTGATCATCTGAAGCTACATCAGGATTTGTAACAGCAAGACCTAGATTCGAGAATAAAATACTTTCCACATAATTAGGAACTCCACCTTGATCACTATCGATAAATTTAGTAGCATCATTCGGATTTGTTCCATCAGCTAATTCAACAAAATCAGGGACACGATCACCATCTAAATCTTTATAACTTAACGGATCAGCCGGATTAGTTCCTTCGGCAATTTCCGTGTTATCTGGGACTCCATCCCCATCAGAATCTCCTATAATAACGGTTAATATGGCTGTAATACTAGCCGCTTCATAATTTGCATCAGCTGCCTGATTAGCTGTTATGATAGCAGTACCTACACCTACTATCGTTACCTGATTTCCTACAATTGTAGCCACAGCAGGATTACTCGATGTGTAGGTAACAGCGCCTGAACTAGGACTTAAAGGAGCAACTAAATTAAACGGTGCATCAGAAGTCGTTTTATCGAATGGGCCAAAGCCTGATAAAGCAGGGCTCTCCTTAGTTACCGTAATTGTTGTCGAAATCGTACCGCCTTCATAATTGGCATTAGCGACTTGAGTAGCTGTAATCACTGCCGTACCTACACCAATAATGGTCACTTGATTGCCTATAATTGAAACTACAGCTGGATCACTAGATAAATAAGTGAACGCTCCAGTACTTGATGTGACTGGTGCAACTATTATAAATGGTGCATCTCCCTTCTTTTTAGTAATAGCGCCAAAGCCACTTAAACTTACGTTCGACTTTGCAACACTAACAGCAATCGAAACAGATCCGGCATTATACGTAGCATCTGCAGCCTGAGTAATGGTAATAGTGACTGTTCCAGCTCCTACTATGGTAGCGGTAGATCCTGAAATAGAAACAATCGCAGGATTAGAGGAGCTAAACGTAAAGGCTCCTGTGCTGGTAGATGATGGGGCCGTTAGGGTAAACGAAGGGTCTCCAAACATCTTGACTAGATTTGCCGTTGTCGAAATTGTTGGATTCCGTTTATCTACTGTTAAAGTTACTGTAGCAGAAGTAGAACCCCCCACATTTGTAGCTGTAATGGTGAACGTCGTTTGAGCTAATGCCTCTGTAGGAGTTCCTGAAATGGCACCTGTACTCGTATTGAAAACAAGTCCTGCTGGTAAAGTAGGGCTAATACTGTAAGATAATATACTTCCTCCAGACGAAGTTGGAATAATAGGTGTAATTGCCGTTCCTATCACGTAGTTCGAAGCAGGTGCAGTATAAGTTAAACCAGCAGGCCCTGCAGATGCAGTTACTACAGCAATACTTGCTCTTGGCCCTTCACATCCTGTCGCTGTATTCACTTGACTTACATAATAAGTCACTGTTCCAGCTGATGATGTAGAAGGAATCGGAGCAGTAGTGGTAGCTGTAGCCCCCGTAGATACTGTATACCATTGTAATGTATGGTTAGCTAATGCTGTCGCAGTCAAGGCAGACGCAGTTGCGCCTGTAGCATAATTCACATTCGCCGTGATAGGAGCTGCAGGTAGTGCGTTAACCGTCACCGCTAAAGTAGCTCTTGGGCTTTCACAACCCGCCGCATTTGTTTGACTCACATAATACGTATAGGTGCCAGCAGTTGATGTATTTAGTGATGGCGCCATTGAGCCACCCGTTCCCCCAGTTGCTGCAGAATACCATTTAAGAGTATGATTTGCTAAAGCAGTAGCTGTCAAGGCTGTAGGCGCAGAACCAGAAGCAAAAGTCCAACTAGTCGAAGCTGTATATCTACCAGATGGAGCTGCATAATTAGACACAGTATGAACTTGCGTCCAATTAACATTGTCATTAGACATATACACAATCCAAGATCTAGGATCTCTTTCTTCTGAATCATTTGCAGTTACAAATGAATAGCCCGTTAAAGTTGGTCCTGTTCCAGGGAAAGTAAATATAAGCGAAGCCGTATTATTACCTGACTTGATATTAAAGTCTAACCACTTAGAATAAGTAGACCCATCATAGATATTCTGAGGCTCCTCTCCTCCCGGATTACTTCCTCCTGGGTTTGTAACTGTAACGCCGGTTCTTGAAACCTCATTGGCGCCATTAAACCATTTCCATTCTGCCACCTGTATACTATTCGCGGCATTAAATGTTTTCGTATTGCTGAATACTACTTTAGCGTACTTATAAGCTGTAACGCTAGGCTGTACACAATAGTCTGTTTGAAATTGAACAACTGGAGCTACAGGAGCACCTGTTGTTATTACCTCAGCTACTGTACTCGTTGTTGTTTGAGAACACGTGCCAGAAACAATAACATAATAATATCCTGAACCAATAGTCGAGGTAGTAAAAGTATATGTTGCAGCAGTTGCCCCTGTAATAGCTGTACCACCTGTTGTGCTTGCTGAACTATTCGTATACCATTGATAGGTTAATTGTGGCCCCACTGCTGTGGCAGTCAAGGTAGCGACAGTACCTGCGCAAACTGTCGATGTCGGTGCAGGTTGTGTAATCACTACTGGCCAAACACCCGCAACAAAGTTAGAACTAGCACCTGTTTTTGCTATGTTAGTTAATGTTGCATTTAAGTTCGCAGTAGGTGTTAAATTTTGGACAGTTGTAATTGCCGTATTTGAACCACCTGCAATCCCCTGATTAAAGTTATAGTAAGCAATTAAACCTGTTTCATTGCCCACTTGCTCCGATCCCATGCCAGCTAAAATCTGTTGAGCAGTACGCTCAGAATTCCAGGCTTTTAACTCATCAATGGCACCTTTAAATGAACCATACAAAGTGCTTCCTACTAATTTTCCGCCTATAACACGTGAATTAGTGTTTTGACCTGTTAATGCAAGCGTAGCGGTACTTGCATCCAGCACTCCGTTAATATATAATTTAACTAAACCTGAAGCACTACGTGTCACAGCTACGTGAGTCCACTTATTCAGCGGAATCGATGTAGTAGAATTCACGCCAGCACCCCAAGAGGAACCATTACCAAAGTTTGCGTGTAATTTATTGGTATTCGTTATAGCAAAAGCACTAACCGTTTCCTTCGTAAAAATTTCACTATAATCTGTTGAAGACCCTTTCCAATATACCCAAGCTTCTTGTGAGAAGGCCCCCAAACTTTCAATTTGATCTCCTATAACCGCATGGTCATTTGACCCATCAAAGTCTAAAGCATTATTACTACAATCAAATGTGAAATTTGTTGCAGAAGTTGTTCCTGCGGCCGTAGTAAGTAATACTGTAGTATTTAAGGTGGCTGCACTCGGTACAATTGCGCGAACCTCAGTAGCTGAAATTATAGTAAAGCTTCTTGCATCTACTCCACCAAATTTCAAATTACTTGTAGAGCCTAAATTCGTTCCCGTAATAGTTACCATTTCCCCGCTCATGGCCGAAGTCGGCGTAAAGGAGGTAATAGTAGGAAGTGGTAATTGAGTAACTTGTTGAATTTGTGTAGCCGTTAGCGACTTGTCAATAATAATAAACTCATCGATACATCCATTAAATCCAAACCATCCATCAATCGGGTCCCCTGTCCAAACCCCAGCTGTATTAGCCGCCCCTAACTGGTTAAAACTCATGGTTAAGTGATCAATTGTACCATTACTTGTCCCTGCTAACACACCGTCAATATACACGGTGATAGACCCTGGTGCAGCGGAGAATTCTACTTTATGCCAATTGCCGTCGTCCACACGGTTAGCACTTAAAACATTTAGTGGACCAAAACCTTGCCATAAGTTTGCAGATAATTTCCCGTCTGATTGTACATATAAAATTGGTACATAATATCCGCCACTAGGATTTTTAACCCCGGCATTTTGGTATCCAAGAATTGCCCCAAAGGAAGTCGTCTTGAACCGAAGTGAAATTGTGAAATTCGTGCCTCGTCCTCTAATTAAATCACTAGGTAGAGTCAAGTAATTAGGTACAGCAGATGAACTATTTACGTTAGGACTTGTAAAACAAATGGCTTGCCCGCTAGCTCCCGCACCATAAGTAAGTGTCCCTGAAACAACTCCATCTCGGTGAGCTGCTGTCTGATCTAATACATTGCCTTCAAACTTTAATTCGACAACCTTAAATAAGAATCCAGTTTTCGAATTATTTCCTGATGGATTTTGAACATAAACGTCGCCAGATGCCGCAGCTCCTACCACTGCTGAAATTTGTGTATCAGAATCAACGGTGAATGAGGTGGCCACCACATTACCGAACTTAACTATTGTGACTCCTGTAAACCCAGAGCCTGTAATTACCACTGTCTCGCCATTACCCGCTGTGCTTGGAGAGAATGAGGTAATACTAGGGGTAACTGTGGATAAAGCCGTTCTATATAATGCAAATATGCCCCTTGCTCCTAAACTAGGGGAGTAGTTTGAACTCGTTTCATCAGCTCCATTTCTCGTATTTGAAACTCCACCTACCAATGTTGTTAGGCCAGTACTTCCTGCATCAGATCCACTGAATAATTTTGCTATTCCACCCGTTCCGGTACTTACCGTAGGAGTTCCAGAAACTAGGATATTTCCACCTGATGTTGTCCCTATTGCCGATGATTTTCCGGCATTCAAAAAAATAGCATTTGATGTCGTATTTGTTGTAGAAACATTACCTGCTAAAGTCAAGTCCCCTAATAAAGTCTCCACTAAAATTGTTCCACTGGAAGTTAATCCGACTGTTGAACTAACGGTTCCAATAGTTAATCCACCACTTGCATCAGTAAAACTTACGCTTCCTAATAGTGTAGAATTATCACCCCCTGCAATGGTAGCAATGTTGTTCGAGGTATTTGTCAAAGTGAAAGTCCCAATACCAGCCAAGTTTAAATTGCTAGCGGTGATTGCTGCTGATTGAGTTACCGCCCCATTCGAATTTAAATTGATTGTATTATTCGTTGCTGTTAAAGCTGCATTAACTGCTAAAGCTCCACCATAGAAAGTAACTGGACCTGCGATCGTTGCTGCAGATCCTAAAGTAATACCTGCTGTGTTACCTGATTTGCCTAGATTTAAAGCTGTGATAGTGTTTGCAAAAGTTACATTAGAAATCGTTTGAGCTGACCCAAAACTTGTACTAAACGGCTCAATTGTTACGGTTCCACTCGTATTAAAGCTAATAGGCTTAGCAGCCGTATTCAATACATTTGTTCTCAAAAGTATATTTCCGGTTGCAGATGTAACTAAACTTCCTGTTTTTTGACCTAAAAACAGGCCATCCCCAATGCTCCAGCCCGTTGAAGAAATGGATGTTCCTGTCGTTCCTTCACCCACGACCGAGATATTTCCTGTCGAAGCCAATAAATCAACATTTGTTAAGCGTACATCAAGTGGATTTGTCCCTGTTGCCAGGCCTTTAATGGTAATATTTCCACTTCCAGTAGCAGCAAATATATTCCGGTTATTTCCCATCCCATCTATCGCTATTGCTAAATTTCCACTGGACCCACCATTTGCTCTTGATATTACATCAATGTTACCATTCGTAGTTTTAACTAAACCGTTTGAAGTATAAGCTGAACCATCTCTCCAGGCTGCAAAATCTAAACCTATACCCCAAGAGCCTGAGGTGAGATTTGCATTTCCTAACAAGACTACATTTCCATTAGTCCCTGCATTAATGTTATATCCATGGAAGAACAATAAACCTGTAGGGCCGTTACCCGCATTAGTACTATTGTTCGAAGCTAGACCATGTAATCTGACATCTCCACCACCAGAAAAAATAGTAATGTTTGAATTGTGTCCTGTAGCTGCTGTACTTGTGCCTAAGACAATACCTGTTTGTGTGATAGTGCTACCTGAATTTACTGCATAACCATCAGGGTAGCCATCAGCTGAAACTAAATTTGTAGTTAATGAACTTGTACCTGAAGCAACTCCAGCATCATCTAAACCTCCAGCTAAAATAATATTACCTCCACCCGTTGTATGAGTGTTAGCTGTTCTGTCTGTTTGGGTACGAGAATCAAAATCAGAATTATCATCGACTCTGACACCCCCAGTTCCATTCGCATCAGCATCTGTCCAAAGTGTGATATCTCCACCATTTGTTTTTATATCAGCTGATATAATTGCTGACCCTTTCGATTTAATTAAAACGTCGCTACCCAATGTAGTAGTAGAAATTGCTCCTGAAACAGTAATATCTGTACCATAAAGTGAAACTGGGCCTGCGATTGTGGTGGCCGTGCCCAAAGTAAGATTTGAGGTAGATGTCGATTTTCCAATAATCAAACTAGACATAGTTTGATTATTTTCATTAAATGACCAACCTGTTGCAGTACTTAATCCAACTACCTGATCAGGCGCAGCGGTATAATCAGTAAAACTATTTCCAAATGCTTCAATTACAACTGCTCCAGTCGTAGCAATTCTTGTCAGTTTTCCTGATGCAACTGAATAATCGTCTATTGAAAATTGAATTGGTGAAGAACTTGATGTAATGGCTGTTCCACTTTTAGAGCCTAAATATAGATCCCCTTCCAAAAAAACCGCTTCTTTCTCAGAATTTATGGTGATAGGCCCTGAAACGGCTAGAATATTGCCGCCTCCCCAAGCAATTTGTGGATGATCATTTCCGTCAAATGTTTTTCCAGTTAAAGTAATTCCTCCTCCTATCCCTGTTGCAGTAATAGAGGATGCGTTACTAAAAAAGCGAAGACCATTCTTATATCGCTGTCCATTAATCGTGTTTTCGGTGTTTCCTAAAATTTGAATTGCATCCGACGCCGTATTCGCTGAGGTGATAGTTAATGGTTGTGTACCATTTTGATCCCATCCATTAAATATTACCCCCGATGAATTCGAATTCGAACCACTTGGATTTCTTGCCCAGCCTTCAATTAAAATCTTTCCCGTTCCACTGTCCAAGGAAACGGAAGCTGAACCGGAAATCAAAGAACCTGTTCCTAGTCCTACTCCCCAAACAGGAACATTGATTACTGTAGGTGAAGCATTCGCTGCATATCCTCGAATAGATATGTCTCCATTTCCTGAGTTAAAAGAGACAGCACCTCTAATCCAGATACCAGTAGTTTGATCATTCAAAATAGAACTAGAAGTTCCCATTCCATAGGCAAATTCTCTAGCATTTACACCGCCACCTAGCAAAATAGCACCACCATTCGAATTGATGGTTAATGCTCCATCAGAAATAATATTACCTGAATTGTTCGCATCATAATCAGATGACAAAATTACATCCCCTCCTTGCGTTTGTAAGGTGATACCTGCATTACCAAAGCGTAGACCGCTTTTCGCAAATAGCGAAATAGCCGAAGAGTTAGACGTAGCTAAATTCGAACTTATTGTTATTAGACCACCTTGAATAACTAAAGGGGCTGCTGTTGAAATAGCACCAGAAATGGTTACAGCATTCGTATTTGTAGCTGATCCTACCGTCAAAGTATTCGTACTTGTAGATGAAATGGCCGCAGTAATAGAAATCGCTTGCCCACCTGTCCCGGCTTCAATCGCAACATTATCAGTCGCAAGAAGACCTTCAATTACCGATTTGTTAATCGATGCTGTTCCTGTAAATATAATTTTAACCGGACTAGAACCAGAGGTCGTCCAATTAGTTCCTGAAGATCCGGTATCCCCGGCAGAACCTATTGTTAAGGTTTGCGATAGAGCATTTAGGGATAGTCCGAGAAGTAAAAAAACGAATAGACTAGTACCTTTTAATCGTTTCAGGTTTGAAACAGTTGATGAAATTCGAATGAGGTGGTTTAACATCTTCATATAGATATGATTAAACTTAAAACTTGCCTAAATTAAGACAATACATAAACTAGGTTTTACCGCTAAATACACGCTTATTCAACAAATAAACAATGAGTGCTGTTTAGCTAAGTTGAATATGCTTTAATTAACAAGCAAAGAAACAAAATACTATGACTGCGGTTGGTCTGTGTGTTACGCCTCCTAGTCCATAATTTTTATTTTTTGGACTAGTTCAAAAAATAGGAAATGTAAGACTTGAGTTAAAGGATATTACTTATTACCTTTGAATAGCAATAATTTCTGTTCTAAAATTTATTAAATGGTATTATACCTCTCTCTTTTTTCTATAGGAGTTTCCATTTTATTAGCCATTTATAATTGGAAAATAAATAGAAACGCCATTTTGCTTTCGGGTATATTTATCATTTTTTCCTCTTACACATTAACCCATCATTTTACGGTTTATTCAAATAATGATTATTGGTTAGCCTTTTTTTACGGCAATCTATCTCCATTTTGGTACTTGCCTGGGCCATTGCTCTATTTTTACGTAAGAAGTACAATTACAGATAAGAAGGCGATTAATTCATGGAAAGACGGCATTCACTTTATCCCATTTCTAATCCATTTTGCTAATTCCTTACCGTATATCATTCTACCGTTTTCTGAAAAACTAGCTTGGGTTTCACAAATACATACGAATCTGAATGTAATTCTGAATAACCCATATAATTGGCTGTATTCAACCGCTATTGCATTTATCACCAGACCGACCTTAGTAATTATCTACAGCTTGATTTGTATCAAACTACTTTTAAAACAACGAAAAAAAGTTTATCCAGAAAACTCTATTACAGAAAACCAAATTAGAATATCTTATAAATGGCTCTATATTCTTGTTATTAGCCTATTACTAGTATGTCTTGGTTTTTTATTCTTGATTATTGAATTAATGGATCAAGACATTACAAGACTAGCCATTGAATCTAAGTTTGCTCACTTATTTTCAGGAGTAGTCATTTTCTTGTTGCCTACCTGTTTGATATTATTCTTTCCAAAAGTGCTATATGGAATGCCTGAACCAATTCATGCAAGTAAAATAAAAACTAAAAAGATCAATACTCAAAATGAGGAGATAGACGAAAATGATCCATTTAAAGAAGTCGCTGAAGAAATCATTCAATACATTCAAAAAGAAAAGCCATTTATAAACCCAGAGTTTCAAATTGCAGACTTGTCATTCGCCCTGCAAATTCCACAACACCATATTGCTTATTGCTTTTCAAGCATATTGGACACAAAATTTACAGCCTACAGAACGAAACTACGCGTAGAATATGCGCAAGAATTACTTCGTGAAGGCTTAACAGATAGCCTATCTATCGACGGAATTGGAGCTAAAGCAGGCTTCCCTTCCCGTTCTAGCTTCTATGCCTCGTTTAAAAGCGAAACGGGCATGACACCGAGCCAGTATTTGGAAAGTTTATAAAAAAAGGGGCTTCGTTTCTGAAGCCCCCCTTTATCTATTTGCGTACCTGTAATTCCACTCGTCGATTCAGCTTCATGCCGTCCACTGTCTTGTTCGGTGCAGCTGGTACTAACTCGGAGAACCAAGCCAGCTTCATGCGCTTCGCTTTCACTCCATTCTTAATCAAATACTTGCGTGTCTCGAATACCCGGTTCTTCGAAAGCTCCACGTTGTATTGTACTGTTTGGCGGGAATCCGTGTGACCCGTTAACTTCAACTTCAAGCTAGGCTGTGCTGTCAGTAATTTAACCATCACATCTACGATAGAAGTAGATTCAGCCGTTAAGTCGAACTTATCTGTATCGAAGTAAATAATCACATTCTCCGGTACTCCTTGTAGGGCTACTAAACCGGCTACGTTTGGCATTAAGTCTTCTGTATCGATCACACCGTCTCCATCCGCATCGGCTGGACATCCTTTATTTGCACGCACACCTGGTACCGTAGGACAAGCATCTTCGCTATCAATCACGCCGTCTCCGTCCGCATCTGCAGGACAACCTTGATTCGCTTTTACGCCTGCCACTGTAGGACAGCGATCCTCTGTATCGATGATGCCATCGCCGTCTGTGTCTGCTGGACAACCTTGGTTTTCCTTAACACCTGCTACCGTAGGGCACTTATCTTCTGCGTCGATGATGCCATCGTGATCTGTATCTAATGGGCAACCATTATTCGCCTTCACTCCTTTTACCGTAGGACATTTATCTTCTTTATCTACGATGCCGTCTCCGTCTGTATCGATCGATACTGGCTCTGCAACCTTCGCGGGTGCAGGTGCTGGTTTAGGCTTGTTGCCCCATTCGTATACTAACCCTCCCGTATAATGGGCGTAGGTTCCACGACCATCGGTGAAGTCTACTTTGCCTATTTGGAAGAATGGAAAACCTAAGTTAACCATGGCGCGTCCGTACAGAGAGCCTAAAATTTTAAAGTCAAAACCTGTTCCAATGGATCCTGTTAGGTCGACATCACTGTAAGTAGAACGGGTCGAATTATCTGCCATTACCTCACCACTGAAGTTCGCAAAAGGTCTAAAGTTTTTGTGCTTCTCACGGTCTAAGAGATAATAACGTAAACCTAATCCGGCAGAGGCCATATCTTTTGCTCCTCGAATACCATATATAAGGGTTCCATACACATCTACATTAGGTTTCACTTCTGCTGCATATTGAATACCAAAATGCGTGTAGCTCTGCACGTAATCTCTTCGCGTAGGATAGTTTTGATACCACATATCAGAAGTCCCTAGGAGAACGCCAAAAGACTGGCGTTTAGGTGATTTTACTTCTGTCGTATCTTGTGCAAATGCGCTGCCTAAAAAACAAGTCAGCAATAGTAGTAGTAATATATTCTTCATGGGATTATTGCTTTGCGGTTTGGGCTTCTTTCTTAAAAATAGATAAGCGAATCGCGATCTCGTGTGATTGCGCAGTCACTTTGCTTAAAGCCGAAATAGGCAGTTCATAGATGTAGCCTAGGTAAATTTTTGGACTAGCTTGAATCCCTAGTCTTGCACCGTAACTATCCTTGTGGCGATACGAAACGCCGGCCTCAAACGAATTGCCAAAACGCGACATCACATTCGCATCCCAGCTCACCGGAACATCCTTCGCGATACGCGCCATAAACGATGGCATTAACGTAATAAAGTTCGACAGCTTCATCGTCGTTCCCGCATTCACATAGTGATAGGTCACATCCTTATAGCCTCCATTCACATTGCCAAAATCATAGCTAATCACCCTCGGCTGTGAAATCGCCACAAACGTGCCTTTCGCATTGCCTAAGCGCAATCCCCAACCCGTGTTAAACTTCACACCAGTCGAGCGATCACCTTGAAAAACCGGGTCAGATGGATCCACCACCTGAATGCCGTCGTAGTCCAAACTTAAACTAGAAGCGCCCACGCGAACACCGCCAGACACCTTCCAATTGTCATTCAATTTTACTTGGTAAGCAAAGTCTCCCGCCACCGTCGAAATCTTCAACGGACCAGCGATATCAGACATCGCTAAAATCGCCAAACCCGTCTTCGGTTTCCACTTAAAATTACCCGTAAAGGCCATCGTACGTGGCGCTCCTTGGATACCAATCCATTGCTGGCGATTCATCGCCGTAATTTCAGCCTGGTGCTCCACCTCACCCGCAAAAGCTGGCGAAGTAATCACGGGGTTTAAACGATACATCGAATACATCGTCTCAATCTGCGCCTGAACCACGAAAGTCCCTATAAGTAGGCCAGCTAGTAGTATATATCTTATCTTTTTCATCTCTATTTAATCGTGCGGTCTACTGATAAATAATTACTGATCGTTGGTTTTTTGCC
>ERZ650308.991-NODE-991-length-15192-cov-5.678206_pt1 | contig 15192 bp, 16 predicted proteins | sample MGYA00376244_ERZ650308 | MGnify/ENA primary metagenome ERZ650308 (study PRJEB26733, sample SAMN07839295) | wastewater metagenome | biome: small river; feature: stream; material: water | place: USA: North Carolina | collected 2016-04-26 ...
GAGAGATACTTTGTCACCGAGTTCATTGAGATGTCGGCACCGAGTTCTATTGGTAGCTGGTTGAGCGGTGTCGCAAAAGTGTTATCTACTGCAACTCCCATATTGCGCTTCTTTGCTTCACCGATAATGACCGCCATCTCAGCAATCTCAAGTCCAGGATTTGTAGGAGACTCAATCCACAGAAATGCTGCGCCGATCAGCGCTTCAAAAACATCTTTTGTATTTGCAATATCAACAAAGCGAACATCAAGACGCCCCTGCTCATGATATTTCTTAAGAAGCGCCATCGTTCCGCTATATCCCTGATTTGAAGCAACAACCGGCGCTCCATGAGGAAGTAGCGAGAAGACTGCAGAGATTGCAGCCATTCCAGAGGAGAAGGCGAGGGTCGATGTTCCGTGTTCGAGCAGAGTGATCGCCTCTTCGAGTGCGCTCCAGCTCTCGTTGCCGAATCGTCCATAACCCAGATCACCATTGGCGACAAATGTTGAGTTAAGTGAGATCGGCGCGTTCATACCAGCGCCAGGTGCATGTGCAGGGCGACCTGCACTAATTGCGTTGGTCTCTGGGTGCTGTGATTGCATTTGGAAAGGATAGTCGCTTAATGCAGTGCTTTTGCTACTCGATTTATTGCTTCGGTGATTATTTCGGGTGAGGTTGCAAAGTTCAGGCGTATATAGCCAGCGAACTTTTCACCAAAACGAAAACCTGGCACAAATGCCACCTTTGCATTTTCAAGGAGGTAACCAGCAGGATCGTCGCCGATTCCATAGGCGCTGAAATCAATCCAGGCGAGGTAGGAACAATGCGGCATGTGAGTCTTCGCCTTTGGCAACTTCTCTGCAACTAAGTCGAAGACTTGACGCAGTTTGAAACCGTTCGCTAGGGCGATTTCTGTTGCCTCTTGAATTACCGGGCCGTCCATGACCGGGTCGCTGTACGGAACGCCAAGTTCTAAGATGTCCACACCCGAATTGCACATGGTCACACATGCTTCAAGCGACTCGTCAAAAGTAGGAAACCCTGCTGGGAAGTAGCCAATAAGCGTTTTTCTCCCCTGTTGCTTATTCGACTTAATGATTTGCGCTACTGAACTCATTTGCTATCCAACAATCCAAAGTATTTAGCGGCTGTTTCCATGTCTTTGTCGCCTCGACCGGAAAGATTTACCAAAATGGTTGCCTCAGGACCCAACTCGACACCTAGCTTTAGCGCACCCGCTAAGGCATGGGCGGACTCGATTGCAGGAATGATGCCTTCTGTTCTGGCAAGTAGGCGAAGTGCGTCCATTGCCTCTGCATCGCTGATGCCACGATACTGGGCACGACCGATGTCCTTCAACCAAGAGTGCTCAGGCCCTACACCTGGATAGTCGAGACCAGCACTGATTGAGTGGCTCTCGATGGTTTGTCCGTCTTCATCCTGAAGCATGTAGCTCTTCGCGCCATGAAGCACACCCGGACGTCCGTAGTTCAAAGTGGCGGCATGACGATCCGTATCCATTCCGTCACCGGCTGCTTCAAAACCATAAATCGCCACATCACTGTCATCCAGGAATGCGTGGAATAGACCGATGGCATTTGAACCACCACCTACACAAGCAGCCAGAGCGGTAGGAAGAGCGCCAAACTCCGAGAGCATCTGCTCACGCGCTTCGATGCCGATAACCGAGTGGAAATCGCGAACCATTTCAGGGAATGGATGTGGACCTGCAACGGTACCAAGCAGGTAGTGGGTTTCATCCACATTGGCAACCCAATCACGAAGTGCCTCGTTGATCGCATCCTTAAGAGTTCGGGATCCAGTCTTGACAGGAATTACTTTCGCGCCAAGGAGCTCCATTCTGGCAACGTTCAACGCTTGTCTTTGGGTATCTACTTCACCCATGTAGACGACACACTCCAAACCAAACAACGCTGCCGCTGTGGCACTAGCCACACCGTGTTGACCGGCTCCAGTTTCGGCGATGATGCGGGTTTTGCCCATGCGCTTGGTTAGCAGCGCTTGACCTAGAACGTTATTGATCTTGTGCGAACCAGTGTGGTTGAGGTCCTCACGCTTCAAGATAATTCGAGCATTTCCAGCGTGTTCGGCAAATCGCTTTACCTCGGTAAGGATGGATGGACGACCGGTATAGGTGCGGTGCAGCTCAGCCAATTCAGTGTGGAAGCTCGGATCGGCTTGGGCTTCACGGTATGTAGCCTCCAACTGATCAAGGGCAGCTACCAGACTCTCTGGAACAAAGCGTCCACCAAAGTCTCCGAAGTATGGACCTTGTTGTGCTCGCAGATTAGTAGGCAAAGTCATACGTCTATTAAACCTCCAGGAAACTAGCTAAGGATTTCAAAGGATCCGAAGTGACTAGGGCTTCACCAACTAGAACCACGTCTGCCCCAGACCGACGGTAATGGGCAACATCTTCTGCGCTTCGAACGGCCGATTCAGCTACCTTGATGACCTGCGGCGGGAAAAGTTCAACAAGTCGCCCGAAAAGATCTCGGTCGGTTTCAAAAGTTGAAAGGTCTCGTGCGTTTACACCTACAAAACGTCCATCGACATCTAAGGCTCGCAACACTTCATCGTGGCTGTGAGTCTCGATGAAGGCCGTCATTCCCAATTGTTCGGTGAACTCTTTCAAACGAATCAAGGTTTTCTGTTCAAGCCCTGCAACGATCAGTAAAGCGATGTCTGCTCCTGCCGCGCGCGCCTCAAGTAATTGGTACTCGTTGGCAATGAAGTCTTTACGTAGCAGTGGAACTCCCACCCTTGAACGAACTTCTCGTAGGTCTTGCAGAGACCCCTTGAACTTTCGCTCTTCGGTAAGCACACTGATGCCAGTTGCGCCGCCCTGTTCATAAAGTGACGCCAAATCGGAAGGGTTCTCAATCTTGGCTAAGTCGCCTCTTGAAGGACTTGCTCTCTTCACTTCGGCAAGGACGTGAATCTGATCGCGAGGTGCAAACGCGTCGAGAGCATTAATAGCCGGCGACATCTCAGAAATTTTGCGTTCAAGAGCGCTTGAAGATACAACTTCTAAGCGACTTGCGGCGTCTTCAAGAGCGCCAGCGTACAGTGCGTCAAGCACCGGCAGTTAGTTCTTCTTTTTGCCAAGCCCAAATGCTGCAAGCACAGGACCTAACACCGCACCAACGGCGATAACGCCGATTGATGCCCAGGTTAGGGCCTCATTGCCCACATAGAAAAAAGCAACCAGACCTGCAAAACCAAGCATGATTACAGTTACCGAAGTCCAAGACGCTACGGTGTCACCGTGGTTGGTGTCTTCTGGGTGATCTGCCGACATGACAGCCTCTCTTTCGAAACTCAGGTTTAGTTTACCAAGAGCTAACTACCAACTCGGCAAATTGTCGATTCGAGTGGCGAATTTTGGCGAATTACTACCCGCGCGTCGGCTCCAAAGGAGTGTTACAGAACTCAATAACCAACCGATAAGAACCAAGATGAAGATGTCTGAGGCGAGATGGTTGTAGGTACTGTTTGTAATCAGTTCTGATTGGCCAAGCCAGTCGTTCACGCCAGTTCGCTTGGTGATTTGAGGCGAAAGAATATTTAGTGAACCAGCAGCCGAATCAAACCAAACAGGAGCAGCTGCCGCGAAAAGAAAAAGAACGATGGCGCTACCCAGGAACCTTGCAAATACTGCCTCAAGATATCGACTTACCCAAGTAACCAACAATCCAGCACAGAACACAACCACTAACTGCGGATAGGCTTCGGTAGCAGAGATACTCAGTGTCTCTTGGCTGTCGATTAGAGTCGCGGTAGCCCACACTTGCGAAGCACAGATCCATGAAGCAGCGATAAAAACAAGGTTGAGTAAGAGCGCGATACGACGAACCACTAGATGGCACTCTCTGCCTGATTCGCGGCTGACACGGCACGTAGTGGCGCTCTCGCCTTACTCTTGGTTTCTTCGTACTCGGAATCAGGGTTCGAATCGAGGACGATCCCAGCACCTGCTTGAACGGTAGCGATTCCGTTGCGTACTACCGCAGTGCGAATAGCGATTGCAAGATCGGAGTTTCCAGCAAAATCGAAATAGCCGGCTACCCCACCATAAATTCCTCTTGCCGTTGGCTCTAGTTCAGTGATGATTTCTAGTGCCCTAGGCTTAGGGGCCCCGGAAAGTGTGCCAGCAGGAAAAGTCGCTTTGAATACATCGATCGGGGTTTTTCCTGCAGCAAGTTGCCCTTCAACGGTTGAAACCAGATGCATGATGTGACTAAAGCGGTGAACCTGCATGAATTCGGTAACTGCAACCGATGCTGGTTCACAGACTTTGAGAAGATCATTTCGCGCCAAGTCGACCAACATCAAATGTTCGGCAGTCTCTTTTCGATCCTGAACAAGGTCCAGTTCGAGCGAATGATCCGAATCCCAGTCTTTGCCTCGCGGCCTCGACCCAGCGATTGGGTGAGTAGTAACGCGATTCCCAGAGACGGTAACCAAAGACTCTGGTGATGAACCAACCACGGCATAATCTCCGTGGGAGTCCGAGCCATTTAGTAAATACATGTACGGGCTGGGATTTAGAGCGCGCAGGACTCGATAAATCTCGAGCGGAGTGGCCGAGACCTCTGTCTGAAAAGCCTGCGATAGAACAACTTGAAAAACATCACCAATGCGAACGAATTCTTTGGCAGCAAGCACCGATTCTACAAACTCGGGTTTCGTTTGATTAGCTACAACTTCCGGTTCCACATCAAGATCAACCTGCGAAAGATAGGGTGCGATGGGCTTACGTAGTTTTGCTTTCATTTCGGCAAGGTGACCTTGGGCCACATCGAACTCTTTGCGCAATTCCTGCTCGGTTTGCCCCTCTAAAAATACGTTCGAAATAAACAGGAGTGAAGCCGATTGATGGTCGATGACTACCAGGTCGCGAATCATGGAGAACGCAAGAATCGGAGTTCCATGGGAATCGGTTGGGCCTGCTGGCAACTTTTCAAGTTCGCGAACAATGTCCCAACCAAGAGTTCCAACCAGGCCTGAGGTTAGCGGAATCTGCTCCAACGCTGGTTTGGTATACCAAGCGCTCTGCAGAGCTTCAAGAGCTTCAAGCGGCGTTTTGGGAAGCTCCAAACCAAGATCAGCCGGAAGCGCATTCGCACCACTAGCCGAAGTCCACACCGCCTCACCTCCAGTCTCCTGAATGATGCGCCCGCGAATGTTTACTCCAACAAACGAAAACCGTGACCAAACACCCTGTTCCGCAGATTCGAGTAGGAATGACCCTTCGTTACCTTCGGCAAGTGCTTGGAAAATCATGAGTGGTGACTGCATGTCAGTGAAGACCTCTTGCACAACCGGAACCACTCGATGTGATTTACATTGTTCTAAGAATTCTGGCAGTGCGGTATCTAAATAAGTCATTCTTCACTCCCCAAGACACCGTTGTCGAAACACGACTCGGAACCCGTGTGGCAGGCAGGCCCGGCTGCAATGACCTCGATTAATAAAACGTCTTGGTCACAGTCGACTTCAATGCCGACAATCTTCTGAGTGTTACCACTGGTTGCACCCTTGTGCCATAACTCGGATCGACTTCGCGAGTAGAAAACGGTCTCCCCTAGCTTCAAACTCAGTTCTAGCGACTCGGCGTTCATCCAAGCGAACATAAGGACGCGCTTTGTAGTTGAATCTTGAACAATTGCGGGGACGAGACCACTTGCATCGAACTTTAGCGAGGCTAGTTGAACTGGGCGAGTCATCGAATTGGGAACCCTTCACTGACGAGCGCCGCTTTGACGGCATGAATGCTCACGGTGCGATTGTGAAAAATTGATGCGGCTAGTGTTGCATCTGCCCCTGCGCGAGCGGCATGAGCAAAGTGCTCGGAACTGCCCGCACCTCCAGAGGCGATCACCGGAAGCTTAGTCACTGATCGCACCGCAGAGATCAACGGCAAGTCGAATCCGGCCTGAGTGCCGTCGGCATCGATGCTATTAACTAGCAACTCACCAACACCCAAGGATTCACACTTGGAGATCCATTCAATTGCATCAATATCGGTCTCGGTTCGTCCACCATGACTAGTGACTATCCAAGCTTCTGAACTATTTGCACGAAGCTTAAGATCTAAAGAAAGTACCAGCACCTGGTTGCCGTAACGATCAGCGATTCTGGACAAAAGGCTTGGGTCAGCAATTGCCGCGGAAGACACGCTCACCTTGTCGGCACCAGCCTTTAGGAGATTCCCCACATCCTCGACGCTTCTTACTCCTCCACCAACCGTGAGTGGGATGAAAACTTGCTCAGCTGTCTTGGTAACCAAGTCATACATGGTCGAGCGGTTGTCTACGGTAGCCTTCACATCCAGAAAGGTAAGTTCGTCGGCACCGTCTCGGTAATAGAGATTTGCCAATTCAACAGGATCCCCAGCATCACGAAGGTTCTCGAAATTCACTCCCTTGACGACGCGACCATCGGCCACATCCAAACACGGAATGACTCGAACAGTGAGCGACATTAGATTCTGGCCGCGTGAATTGCACTAACTAGGATGGCTCGTGCTCCCAGTTCATATAGTGCGTCCATAGTCGCATTGGTATCGGTCGATTTGACCAGGGCTCGAACTGCAACCCAATCTTTGTCTCTTAGAGGGGAAACCGTAGGCGACTCGATACCTGGAGTGATATTTGAGGCTTGCTCAACAAGTTCGGCAGGACAGTCGTAGTCAAAAATCACGTATTCGCGTGCCACAACCACACCGCGAAGACGCCTCAGAAGAGTCGAAGCTTGGTCTGCCTTCCCCGGAGCGCTAATCAAGTGTGCTGTGGACTTCAAGAGAATTGGACCGAAGATTTCCAAGCCGGCTTGGCGCAAGGTATTCCCGGTTGAAACAACGTCGGCAACCGCGTCGGCAACGCCAAGTCGCACAGCGACTTCTACGGCGCCATCGAGCTGAACTAGGTCAACCGAAACGCCTTCGGCTTTTAGGAAGTCTTCAACAAGGTGTGGGTAAGCGGTGGCAACCCGCTTTCCGGCCAAATCTTGGAGGGTCTTGAACTGACCTACCGGGCCGGCAAAGCGAAAGGTTGAACCGCCAAAACCGAGGTCGGCAACGCTCTCTGCCTTCGATCGGCTGTCTAGCAATAGGTCGAGGCCGGTGAAACCGACATCCAGCGAACCTGCGCCTACGTAGGTTGCAATGTCGCGAGGGCGAAGGTAGAAGAACTCAATGCCGTGAGCCTGATCGACCACGTGTAGGTCTTTTGGATCGCGACGAACGGTGTAGCCAGCCTCTTTGAGCATGAGGATCGCGGAGTCTGAAAGGATGCCCTTATTTGGGACGGCAACTCTAAGCAATGTCGTCTCTTTCGTAGTTGTTAAAAGCTTTTAGAAGAATTTTTCGAGGTCTTGAAGTGTGATGCCCTTTGCGGCCATCATGACCTGGAGATGGTAGATCAGCTGAGAAATCTCTTCAGCGGTGCGCTCGTTACCCTCATGCTCGGCGGCCATCCAGACTTCGGCTGCCTCTTCGACAACCTTCTTACCGATGGTGTGCACGCCAGCATCCAGCCACTTAACGGTTTCTGAACCGGCTGGGCGGGTGGCTGCCTTCTCGCTAATTTCTGCGAAAAGCTGATCAAACGACTTCATGCTTCTAGGTTACCCTGTGCCAGAGCCCCGATTGCCCTTTTAGAATCTAGAAATTGGCTCTAGATAGTCGCTTTAGTGGCGGTGGCTGATGCCAGAATTTGCCAGGTTGCGCAGGTTTTCAATTTGCTTGGCACGGTCGTCGGCTTTGAACACAGCACTGCCGGCGACAAATGTGTCTGCGCCCAGAGAGGCAACCCGTTCGATGTTGGTTTCATCGATTCCGCCATCTACCTGAAGCCATATGTCCAGTTTTTCGGAATCAATGCGTCGACGAGCCTTGGCGACCTTCTGCAAGGTATCTTCGATCAGACTCTGCCCACCGAAACCAGGTTCGACGGTCATCACCAAGAGCTGGTCAAACTCGCTCAAGACCTCGAGAAACGGTTCGACATCCGTGCCAGGTTTGATGGCAACACCGGCGCGTGCGCCAATTGCGCGAAGTCTGCGAGCTAGCTCGACAGGGTTTTCGGAGGCCTCCGCGTGAAAGGTGACCGAGTATGCTCCAGCTTCTGCATAGCCAGGGGCCCACTTGTCGACGTTGCTGATCATCAGGTGCACGTCGAGCGGCTTTGGAGTGATTTGCTGCATGCGCGAAACCATCGGCAAACCAAAGGTTAGGTTTGGCACGAAGTTGTTATCCATCACGTCGACGTGAATTAGGTCGGAGTTGGCGATGGTGCCGAAATCGCGTTCGAAGTTTACGAAGTCGGCCGAAAGGATGCTCGGGTTGATGCGTGCAGACATGACTTCAGCCTACTTAGCCTTCTGAATCAATGCGATGAACATGGCGTCGGTTTGATTCAAGTCTGGCCAAAGTTGAGCCGTCTTGCGGTTGCGATTCAGGTGCAGGTTCGGGTTGATTTCGGCCAGCACGGCATTGGTATCGAGCAGAGTGAAACCCTCACCCAACTTCTTCTGTCCCCAGTCGATGATCGCGGTGGTCTCCCCCTGATGCGGTGAACAGGTCACGTAGGCAAGGATGCCGCCAGGTTTTAGTGCCGCCCAAGCGCTGGCAAGAAGTTCTTGCTGAAGTGAGGCAAGTTCGGCCACATCGCTCTGCTGCTTGCGCCAGCGCGCTTCAGGACGACGACGCAGCGCACCCAGGCCTGTGCAAGGAGCATCGAGCAAGATGCGGTCGTATTTCTCGGCGGCCGAAGCGCCGATGCCGCGACCGTCCTCTACCGTCACCTTGATGTGCGGGTCAATGGTTTCGAGCGCTTGACGCACGAGCTTGGCGCGGTGCGGCTGAAGTTCGTTGGCGATGAACTGGATGTTGTTCAGTTTCGCTTCGGCTGCCATGAGAGCGGCCTTACCGCCAGGTCCGGCACACATGTCTAACCAAATCTCACCTGCGGTTACCGGTGCCGCGTCGACCAAAGCCAAAGCCGCCAGCTGCGAACCCTGATCTTGAACACGGATGCGACCCTCGCGGAAAGCCACCAACTGGTTCGGGTCTCCGCCATCGAGCATGGTTCCGATCGGGCTGGCCGGGCCGACCTCGAGGTCTTCGAAGTCACGCTTCGTGGCTAATCCTGGCAGGGCAACGAGACTCACCAGAGGTGCGATGTTGTCGGCAAGCAGTAGGTCGCGAAGCGCATCCTTGCGGCCATCGACTCGAAGCGCCTGCTCGAGGGCACGAACCACCCAAATCGGGTGTGAAAATTCAACGGCCAGACGCTCGTAGGGGTCCTTTATGTGGCTTAGAACAATGTCTTCCCATTCGTCTCGGGTGCGTTCGCTAACGCGACGCAGGACACCGTTTACGAACCCCTCGGCACCTCGGCTGAGGTGCCCCTTGGTTAGATTCACAGTTTCGCTCAGTGCTGCGTGCGATGGAACACGCATGCCCAGAATCTGATGAGCACCCAAACGCAAGACAATCAGGGCTTCGATGTCGATCTCGTCGCTGTAGCGTTGGGCACACTCTTCGATCACGCGGTCGTAGAACAGTTGCCAGCGCAGAGTTCCGAAGGCCATTTCCTGAGCGAATCCGGTGTCGCGCGAATCAAGTTTTGAGTTAGCCAGCAGCTTCGGCAACAAGAGGTTGGCATAGGCGTCATTCAGCTCGACTGCGCGAAGCAGGTCGAGGGCAATGGTTCTTGCCGTGGTCTTCTTGTTATACATAAATCACTCTCTTGCCAGCGGTCAATCCCCTGGCCCAGTCGACAGAACTCATCGGCTTTTTACCGGCTGGTTGAACCAGCTTCAGTTCAAGTAGCGTGCCGTTGCCGCAGACTACAAAGGTGCGAGCACTCTCGATTTTCAGTGCGCCAATCTCAAGTGCATCACCGGATAGCGATTGCCAATCGGTTACGCCCAGGGCACGTGCTTCAAGGATGCGGAACGTTTCGTCTTCCAGCGTTGTCCAGGCCATCGGTTCTGGGTTTAAACCGCGAATTTGGTGCTCGATTTCGACTGCGTTCTTTAGCCAGTCAATGCGAGCATCTTCGCGAGTCAGTTTGTCTGCGGTCGGCAAAGATTTGAGCAGCTCAGGATCTTGTGGCTGCGGGTTAGCCATTCCTGCGGCAACTCGTGGCAAGAGTTCGGCGAGCCCGGTGATGCCCAGCTCGGTAAGCCTCGGCAACAAGTCTGCGGTGGTCTCGGTTGGTTCGATGACCGTAGGAATCTGAAGATGGATCGGGCCGGTGTCCATTCCCGTGTCGAGTTGAAATAGCGTGACGCCGGTGTCGCGGTCGCCCGCCATGATCGCGCGTTGCACAGGGGCTGCGCCGCGCCACTTTGGCAACATGCTGTAGTGCAGGTTGATCCAGCCCATTGGCAGTGCGTCAAGGGCCGCTTGGTCAAGCAGGGCGCCGTAGGCGACGATCACGCCTAGATCTGCGCCGGTGGCTTCGATTTCGGCGCGAACATCGGCGTCGACACGGTTTGCCTTAATTATTGGAATGCCCAGTTCTATAGCCGCCTCGGCAACTGGCGATGGGGTAAGAATCTTCTTGCGACCCACCGGGGCATCGGTGCGGGTAAGTACCGCAACTACTTCAAAGGCCGAGCCCGCCAAAGCCCGCAAGGTTTGCGCCGCATTTGCGGGCGTTCCTGCGAAGACTATTTTCAAAAACCGACCAAACCTTTCAAAGGTCTAGATTACTGTGTCCATCTTGATTTGAATCGGACGCTGGGCTCGCCCAGACTTGGCGCTCACTCGCTTCGAACCGGCGGTTGCCAAGAGCACCTGCGTCTTCAAGGTTGCAGCCAGACTTGCCCCTTGGGCGTACTCATAGCGGATTAGTGCGCGCCAATCATCGACGGCAGCTCCCTTTGCGGTTACCGGCATTGGGCCAAGTACCTCGATCTCCGCCGGCAAGGCCTCGAGCACCTTGTTCAGAAGTTCTCGCTCACCGGTCAAGGAAGCCATTCGAATGAACGGAGGGAACCTGAGTTCGGCTCTCGAGTGATATTCGTGGTGCGCGATCTCGGCTTGAGACCAAAGTGCCAGCTTTTGCCCCAGAAACCCCTGTAAGCCGACCGCCACACCCAATCCCCCAGACTTCATGAGTGCGATGGTGTTAGACCAAATGCGAACCGCATCCTCGCTGGCTCGCAAGTTGTCGCGAGAGAGCATCTCGTTGCAGTCCAAGAGAACTACCGCACCATAACCACCTTCAACGCGTGGTTCGGCACCCGGAGTGGATACGACAATCTTTTTGCCCGCCGGCACACTCTCGAGGCGATTGTCACCGTTTGATTCGATGATCTTGGTGCCCGGAAATGCTTTGCCGAACTCGGCTGAAGTTCTAGTTGCTCCGGCCCGACCCTGTTTGAGAGTTCGGTTACCGCAGGCCGTGCAGCTGAATGCCAGGTTGTGAGCATTGCACCAGCGACAACGCGGCTGACCCTGCGAGTCAACCCATAGTGGGCCGGCGCAGTTGGTGCATTTCGCTCGGTCTCCACAGCCCCCGCAATAGACCGAAACCGATTGACCTCTTGAAGCCACCTGCACCAAAACCGCGTCGCCCTGTTCTAGTGCGCGTCTGATTGCCTGCCAGGCAAGCGAATCGACCCTCGCATTGGTTTCAGAAATCGCCAGTTTCGGAACAGCGAAGGGAATTGTGACGTCAGTTAGGTAGCCGATCTCGACCAGGCGCTCGACCTCGCAAGACCTAGCGTGTGCTGCAAAGAAGATGCTGCAGCCCGATTGGCTCTGTCGAATCAGTGCCACATCACGAGCATTTGTATAAGGCGAGGTGGGTTCTTGCAAGTTGCTATCGCCGTCATCCCAGATGATGATTTCACCGAGATTCGCCACCGGCGCGTAAAGCGCGGCACGACTACCCACAACGACGACCGGTTCACCGGTAAGGCAGCGCAAGAAAGCGGTGTAGCGAAGCGAGTTGGTTTGCTGCGAGGTGTAATCGACTATCGCGGTTTCGGCGACCTTAGCTCGCAAAGCTTCAAGGATGACGGCCTGGTCGCGAAAGTCTGGAACCACCAGGATGGTCGACTGCCCGGCTTCCAGCGCTGCCACTGTACGGCTGGTTAGCTGTTGAACCCAAATCGGGCCGAGCTCGTTGCTTCGCGGCTCTACGAAAGCGAAAGTACGAGCGCCGGTCGGTTTGACCTTATCTGGTCGCGGAGTCGGTAGAACCGCTGCCTCGGCCATTGCGGCCTGCCACTTTTTTTCAACGGCAACCGAGCGCGTCGGGATAGCGAGCTTGAAAACATCGGCGATGGTTACCGCTTGGCGGTCGGCGACTGCGCGACAAAGTGCGTAAATCTCTGGGGTTAGCACCGACACGCTCGAAACGAGTTCGTCTAGCCGAGCGAGTTTGCCGGCAAAGTCAGATGATTCGACCAGTTCGACGATAAAGCCATCCGAAAGCCCTGCTCCGCGGCCGAATGGCACACGAACTCGTGAGCCGACGGTGATGGTGCCACGCAACGATTCGGCAATCTCATAATCGAAAAGTCGATCGAGTTGCGGAAGCGGTGAGTCGATTGCGACTCTGGCGACACCAAAGCCCGTCATGTTAGGCCTAGGCGTTTACTGCCGCGCGCAATGCGTCCGCGCGGTCGATTGCTTCCCAGGTGAACTCTGGAAGCTCGCGACCGAAGTGGCCGTAGGCTGCGGTCTTCGAATAGATCGGGCGCAGTAGCTGCAGACTCTCGATGATCGCCTTAGGGCGAAGGTCAAATACCTCGTTGATGGCAGCAACGATCGCCTCGTCGGCAACCTTGCCGGTGCCGAAAGTCTCGACATACAACCCAACCGGGCGCGCAACACCGATCGCATAGGCAACCTGCACCTCAACACGGTCGGCGAGGCCAGCGGCAACGACGTTCTTTGCCACGTGACGCAAGGCGTAGGCAGCCGAACGGTCTACCTTCGATGGGTCCTTACCTGAGAATGCACCTCCGCCGTGACGGCTAGCGCCACCGTAGGTGTCGACGATGATCTTGCGACCGGTTAGGCCGGCATCACCCATTGGGCCACCAACTTCAAATTTTCCGGTCGGGTTAATGAACAGCTTCACGCCAGAGAAATCAAGACCAGTCTGCTCGAGAATCGGGTTGATGACGCTTTCGCGCATCGCTTCGACGATCTCGGCGTGGGTCACGCCTGGGTTGTGCTGCGTGGAAAGCACAACGGCCTCGATGGTCTTCGGAACGGTTCCCTCGTAGCCAACGGTGACCTGAGTCTTGCCATCCGGGCGGAGGAAAGAAACCTCGCCAGACTTGCGAACTGCCGAAAGGCGCTCTGACAGGCGGTGCGAAATGTGAATCGCGGTAGGCATCAGGGTCTTGGTCTCGTTGGTTGCATAACCAAACATGATTCCCTGGTCGCCGGCGCCTTGAGAGTCAAAACGGTCGGCCGAGCCGCCTTCGCGGGTTTCAAAGCCGGTGTCGACGCCCTGGGCGATGTCTGGAGACTGCTGACCGATCGAGATCGAAACGCCACAGCTGGCGCCATCGAAACCGATGTCTGAAGACGTGTAGCCAATCTTCTGCACGGTTTCGCGAACGATGCGAGGGATCTCAACATAACCCTCGGTGGTGACCTCGCCGGCAACGTGCACCAGACCGGTGGTAACCATGGTCTCTACGGCAACACGCGAGTTCGGGTCTTGCTCGAGCATCGCGTCAAGAATCGCGTCCGAAATCTGGTCACAGATCTTGTCTGGGTGACCCTCGGTTACTGATTCTGAAGTGAAAAGTCTTAGCTCGCTCATCCGTCAATCATATCTCTTGACCTAGGACATCAAGGATGTGAGCGGCAATTGCTCGCTTTGAACCGTCACGCGCGGTAACACTCCCCGATTTGGTGAGCACGAGTACCGAGTTCTCATCGGCACCAAATACCGCGCCTGCAGAGACGTTATTGGCAACCAGGATGTCGCAACCCTTTGCTTCGAGCTTGTTCTCAGCCAGCTTCTGAAGTTCGTTTTGCGACGCCGAAGTCTCGGCGGCGAAGCCCACGGTGGTCACTTCAAGACCCTCGGCTTCGACTCGTTTTACCAATCCGGCAAGGATGTCTGGGTTCGCGACCAACTTTAGATTGATCTCATTGCCCAGTTCGCTTCTCTTTAGCTTGGTTTCGGCCGCGGATTCGACTCTGAAGTCGGCAACTGCAGCGGCCATGATGACCGCATCGCTGTTGGCTAGCTCGACAGAAACCGCTTGAGCCAATTCAGCTGCCGTTGAAACTCGAACCAGTTTGTGTAGAGCCGGGATTGGCTCGCTTACGTTTGCTGCAATTAGGGTCACCGCTGCTCCACGAGCCGACGCCTCGGTTGCCAGTGCGATTCCCTGTTTGCCGCTCGAATGGTTTCCCAGAAAACGAACCGGGTCAATTGGCTCTTGGGTGCCGCCAGCGGTAATCAGAAGTCGCTTGCCGGCAAGGTCTTGCGGCGCAGCCAGGGCGAGAGCGGCCGCAACGATTTCTTCTGGTTCAGGCAGGCGGCCCGGGCCGCTGTCGGCTCCGGTGAGGCGTCCAACCGCTGGTTCAAGCACTTCGATGCCTCGAGAACGCAAGGTGGCAACATTTGCCATGGTCGCGCCGTTCTGCCACATTTCGGTGTGCATCGCCGGGGCAACCAAAATCGGTGCCTTAGAGGCCAGGATGGTGTTCATCAGCAGGTCGTCGGCGAGGCCGGAGGCCATCCGTGCCAGAAAAGCCGCGGTGGCTGGTGCGACGATGATGAGATCTGCCGATTGACCGAGTTCGACGTGTTTTACCGATTCAACGTCGGTGTAAAGGTCTGGGTCAACGCTGTTGTGTGAAAGTGCCTCGAGCGTGGTCGCGCCAATAAAACGCAATGCGTTTGCGGTTGGAATGACTTTGACGTCGTGACCGGCTTCGGTCAGTTGGCGAATGATGCCCGTGGCTTTATAGGCGGCAATGCCACCGGTAACGCCAAGGACTACGCGCATGATTCTCTAGAAGAGAAGGGCCGAATTACTCGGCTGCGTGCTTCTCTAGCTTGTTCTGGTCGATCTCGTGCATCGCGATGGTTAGCGGCTTCTCGTCAACGGTTGCGTCAACTAGTGGACCAACGTTGTTGAAAAGTGAACCCTCGTGAAGAGCTGAGTAGTAGTCGTTGATCTGACGAGCAC
>ERZ650308.992-NODE-992-length-15187-cov-5.121795_pt1 | contig 15187 bp, 19 predicted proteins | sample MGYA00376244_ERZ650308 | MGnify/ENA primary metagenome ERZ650308 (study PRJEB26733, sample SAMN07839295) | wastewater metagenome | biome: small river; feature: stream; material: water | place: USA: North Carolina | collected 2016-04-26 ...
CGCGCCCCGGACCTGCATTATAAGCGGCCCACATCTTCCCGAGATCGCCGCCGTAGCGCTTCTGCATCACGCGGCGGTACTCCTTGCCCACGCGGTCCAAATCCGCTTGAGAGCCGTTCCACGGGCGAATACCGAACCCCGGATCGCGGGCGGTCGCTGGCATTACCTGAAACCGCCCCATCGCCCCCTTTGGTGAAACCGCATTCGGGTCGCCACGGCTCTCGCTATAGACAGTGATCCGGTCGAGACGGTCAGCGGGGAAAGTTGCCAGCCGGGGCGACCGACTGACCTCCTGCCTTGCGAGGGTCGGCAACCACCGCGCCGATGGCTGGCCTGCCGCCACCGCCGACGACCGCGTTGTCGAACGTGCCGTCAGGACGGACATTGTTGGGCACCGGAACCTGAATGAGACGCTGCGAGCCGTCAGGGTCGGTGACGACTTGCTGCACATATTTCTGTGTCGGGTCGCGGAATGCTAGCTTAGGCTGCCCGTCAGCGCCGATGGCCCAGCGGTTACCGGCATTGTCATCGAAATAGGTCGGCGCTCGGTTTTCAGCCTCAAACTTCTGCCGCGCCTGCCAGTCGGTATTCTCGTCCTGTCGGCGGCGCTGGTACTGCTGCTCGGCATAGGCCTGTGCCTGTTGCCGCTGGCGCTGCTCGATCAGGCTCGGCACATATTGCGCCTGCCCCCCGCCTGCGATCGCCAGACTGTCCCCGACCACGCCGAGTAGCTTGCGCCAGTCGAATCCGGGCTTCTGGGGCTGCTCCACTGCCGTCATGGCTGGCTGCTGCACGGCGGACCCGAACAGACCACCGCGACGGCGCGGACCCATAAGCCCTTGGGGCGTTCCCCAAGGCTGCTCGGGGTTTTGCCCCTGTCCAGTCCAAGGCATGATCGTCATTATCAGCCCCCCATCGAATAAGCTTGGGCAGCATTACCGGCCATCTGGGCCAAGAGCCCAGCCAAGCTGCCCTTTTGGGTCGTTTTCGTGTTCTGATACTGTCCGAGGAGGCCGCCGATCGAACTGCCGTAGCCCGCCGCCGCGCGAACTGGAGCCTGCATCGCGTCATATGCCTGGAATGCCGGGTCCAGAATGCCGTTCTCTGCCGCGATGATCCCCGGAACCTGAGACACCGCCTGCCCCATCCGGTCGCGCTCCGTGTTGTAGTTGTTGAACCGAAGGCCCGTGCTATTCTTCGCCAGCTCGCGCGCGATGATCCCCGCGTAATCGCTCCCACCCGTAAGCCCGCGCGTGCCGAGCGATGCGGACACCCCGTTGCGCACGTCGCCGCCGGTCATGTCGATCATGTCCTGAAGGTACGGATTGCCGCTATCGAGATATTTCCCGCTCAGGACGTCCGTGTTGTAGCCACGCGCCGCTGCGATATTGGGATCACCCTGATTGTAGCGGTTGACCACGCTGTCGAGAATGCCGCCGAACTTGGTCGCGCCAGCCTGCAAGCCCGGTGCGGCCTGATTATAGGCGTTCGTCACCGTGTTCGCCGCGCCAGTAATCTGGCCCTCGTACACCGGCTTATTGGTGGATTTGCTCTTCGATTTCATGGCAACGGTAACTCCAAATCATCGCCCACGCGCGTCCAGTGCGGCAAAATCCTCTGCCAGCCCTTCCGCCCTTCAATTTTCAGTCTGTTGCAGCCGATGGCCCGTGCGAACTCGCTCACCCGCGCTTCTGCCTCGCCGCACCAATTGCGGACACCCTTTCCCACGCCGATCCAGATCAAGAGGGCGTCATCATGGGTGCGCGCCAGCAGCAGGTAGCCGTCACGAACAGGCCACCCGACAGCCTTGCCGGTTGCTACTTCCTCGATAATCTCCGCTGCCGTGTGTCCGCCGCGTTCCGCTGTCTTTACTATCAGTGGCCACCATTCAGATGACCAAGGCGTCACGCCGCGAAACTCTGCGCGAAGGGCTGCCACATGCGTCCAGTCTTTCCGAAAGCCTCTGGCGGGATCGGTCCGCGCGCCTTTCCTCCCCTGATCGAATAGACCACCGAAAGAGCGGCGCCCGGCGCGCTGCCATCCCCAACCGACGATGCCGCGCCAGCAACCAGTGACAGGCTGACCGTTCGCGCTGCGCCCCCGGCATTGGCCCCGCCTGTTGCTGCCCCCGCGTTGATCGACCGCGACACCGACAGGTTAGCGCCCGTCGCCGCGCCTTGTCCGGTCGCCGTCCCGCCGACCAGCGTAAGGCCGACCGATAGACTTGCCCCGCCCGCATTCCCGTTGACCGCTGAACTCGCCGCACCGCCCGAAAGGCTGTGAGTGATCGACAAGGCCGAACCAGTTGCCGACGCATTGCCCGTAGCAGCGCCGCCAGACACAGAGCGCGTCTGAGATAGGCTCGCACCTGTCGCGGACGCCGATCCCGTCCCTGCGCCGCCTGAAACCGACCGCGTGACCGTTAGAGCGGCACCTGTAGCCGTCGCGGTGCCGGTTGCGGCTCCCCCCGAAACACTCCTGCTTGTCGTTAGAGCCGCACCGGTTGCACTCGCCGCACCCGTAGCCGCTCCGGTCGATGCGGAAATCGTGACCGAAAGGCTCGCGCCCGTCGCGTTGCCGTTGCCCCCACCAGACGACGCCGCACCACCGACCAGCGAAAGCGTTATCGATTGCGCAGCGCCCGTTGCAGTCGCGGTCCCTGTCGCAGCCCCCGCCGCAAGGGACAGGGTGACCGTTAGGCCTGCGCCGGGGGAGTTTGCGTTTCCACCCGGGCTAGGCGGAAAGTAATCCTGCCACACCAAGTCGCCAGCCAGGGTGTCGTCAAAAAATGTCTTCCCCTCGTTAGCGCCCCAAAATGCCACGGTCTATCTCCTAGCCGTGGGCGATTTTGCCCGTTGCTCGAACGGCCCCGGTTGTCGTGGTTCCCGGCACAACGATGGGGAACAGGCAGCTTTCGTTCGGGATTTCAGGGATGCCGAGGTCATCCCATTTTGCGGTAAAGCGAGCGTTTGCAACCGGCATGAATATCGCGCCGCGATAGCGAGTGGCTGTGAAACCGAAATTGCCCGCCGTGCCGGTGGTTGCCGAAAGCGTGACGGTGTTGATGTCGCGGATAAACTTACCGCTGTCCGCTGCCGGAATTAGACTGTTGAGCGGGATCATCAGGCTTGCGCGGCGGGTTGAGGTGAGGGTGACATTGCTCAAGTTTCCACTGGTGCCGTCGTTATAGGTGACGTTGACCGTCGCAACGACGGCGGAAGCGCCGGTGTCCGTGTACCATTCCATCCACCACTGAACGTCGGAATAATTGCTGTCTCCGATGCGGGTGACAATGTTGTCGTTCGCAATGTTGGCGTCAACGTCGAGTCCGACTGTCTGCGCCGATGTCAGCGTACCGTTGAGGCCTCCCATGTGCATAAGGCGATCATGGATTTCGAGCGTCGTGCTGGCGTTTGAGCACATAGATTCCAAGATGCTGAGGTAGCTGGTGGCTGGGGCGGTTTGCTGATTGAATTGCAGCGCGCCAGTCAGGGTGTTGTCACACGTCGCGGCAGTCGTCGGGATTGCTCCTTGCCCTGGCTGTCCGGTTGCGCGCCAGAGCGAATGAAATTGCGTCGCCGCCACGTTTGACACGCTGGCCTTGTCGATGATGAGGCGCGACGAATTGTTCGCCATCGCATTGAAAAAGTCGTCGCGCGTCGTGATGGTCATCTTAGTTCTGCTTCGTGTACGTCGAAGCAGCGACCGTGAACGTGCCAGCGGTCGAAGTGATGTCAGCGCCGAAATCGTCGTAAAACCAAAGCTCGTCAGCAGACGAAGCGCCACCGCGGCGCTTGTAATAGACGCAGCCCCGCGCCGTGATCGTCGATGAAGTCCAGTTGTGGGAGGCGACTGTAATGACGACGCGGTCGTTAGCCGTGTCCACAGCCGCCACGGAAACCGAGACGGCCATGCCGCCCGCCGTATAACCTGTGCCGGTCACCTCGTTGGTCACATCGCTGCGCTTGGTGTGCGTGTCCTTGTTCGGTGTATAGGTCGAGGTGACCAGCATTCCGTAAAAGGTGTCAGTGTCGAAATCGATGTTGCCAACGGCTTCGTCACGTACCGCGCTGTTGTAAATCAGGGATGCCATTAGCTATCTTCCTCTATGCCGTTCACATTGAAGGACACATCGCCAGTGTCCGAAAAACCACGAATGACGTCCCCACCGGTCACCGTGAACCGGGCGGTTGTTTTCGTCTCGCCAGTGTCGATTGCGGCCTCGTAGAGCAGGTATTGGATCGCATTATCCGCTGCGCCAGCGGGGGCTTGGGACAGGCTAACCAGCGCCGCTGCCCCGACGTTGCACATGATGACCTCGACCGTACCGCGCTTGGCGGCTGGAACGGTGTAGATGTCAGTCAATGCCCCTGGAGAGGCCTGCGCCAGTGCGCCCCATGTATCGCTCACGCGACGAACCTCAGCTTCGCGCGGCTAGGAACCGCGTTGATCGCCTTGTTCTGCGCATCGACCGCCTGCTTCACCTTGCGCGGCCAGTCTGCATTACGGTACGTCTCGGGAATGGTCGGCATCGTCATCGCTTGCCCCCCGGCTCCGTCTCGAACTCGAACGCACGCACGATGCTCCACAGAACCCCGGCGGGGATCGTGAAGCGCGTTGCGACATATTTCCCGCTCGCCCTCACCGGCATGAGCCCGCTGTCCCTCAGCGAACTTGCCGTGCGAAGATTCTCGGCATCCCCCAGCCGCTGGCGGCAGTCCAGCACGCAGCTCGCGCTCGTCATGTCGCCCACCGGACGAAACGCCCTGATCCGCGACACAAGGTCTTTCGTGAACTCCACGAACCCGAGCCAGAGGCTCGCCTGAACCGGCGTCCCGCTCTCCGTCCCCAGCTTCCCGCCCTTGATGACGTAAAGGCTCGGGTTGCCGCCGCTGAACTCGGGGTCGTCAACCGTCCGCGTGTCGGCGTCGATATCGGTAACCCCGGTGTTGTCAGTGTCGGTCGAAGAGGTGAAGCCCGAGAAAACCCCCTCGAACGTGTATCTAGGTGTGGACCAGCGTTTCAGCGTCCAGTTGTAGAGCCACTGTTTGCCGGGTGTCCCCGGAAGCGCCCAGCGAACCACTGCATTGACCGGATCGACCGTTGCGTAAAGTCGTTCCCAATCGTCGCGGGGGACTTCTTTCAGGAACGTCCGGTCAACGCTTTCGTTACCGATCGGAACCGGCAACTGCCCATCCTCGCAGGCCATGAAACCCCTGTCCGAGAGGAAGAACACAGACCGACCGGCCTGTGCGATACTCCCTTTTGAGGCGCACCCGACATTGGGCGTGATCTCGTCGAACTGGAACGGTGCGTCAGCATCCCCAGTCCGCGACATGCGAACCAGTCGCCCGCGCTGGAGGATGATGCCATACTCGCCCCCGGCGATCCCCATGATCTCGCCGCCGGTGAGCATCGGCTGGAAACCGCTTTGATCGACCCCTGCCGTCCAGCCCGTGTGATCGTTGAACGCCGACCACTTCACCAGCAGGATATTTTCGTCGGCCTGCCCGATGACCACCTGATCGCCAACGACCGTGATACACGTCCCTTTGGGCGCGCCCGTCAGATTCCCCGCTGTCCCGGCGTTGAGGTCCACAACCTTGGTATCGCCGCCATTGACCGCAACCACATAATCGCCGAACTGCGTGAACTGCCACCGCTTCGTGACTGTCAGGCCTGTGAGAAGATTGCTCCACCCGCCCGCCGACCACCGGCAGAGCTTCGCAGTCGTCCCCGCCAGCAGATACGCCGTACCGTTCGTCGAGATGAAGGCCGCACCCCCGTTGAACGTCTCCGCCAATGCAGAACCCGAGGTGACAATATCGAGGATCGGCCGATACCCGTCGGCGGCAGGCTCGACATTCTCCGCTATCTGCAAGACCCCGCTGTTGATGGACTGATCCGGCGCAAAGACCGGGAGGTCGATCCTCACACGACCCCGATCATCACCGGCTTGAGCGGTGCGCCGCTTTCACGATAGCGCTCGCTCTCCCGGATCATCTGGTCGATTACCGTTTCAAACATAGAGCGATAGCGCCCGATCTTGGCCACATCCTCGATAAAGTCTGCGGCCTGGACCAATGCCCCGTAAAAATAGGCGTCGGGATGTTGGGCGAGAATCCAGTTGCTCGGGGCGGTCTCGGTCAGCGGCGTGATCTTGCGCTCATAGACCAGTGTGCCGCTGTAGGCTCCGGCAGGGACAGGCGAGACCCACAACTGCCCCGCAATCACCGCATAAGTATCGGGAATGCCCGACGTCGATTGCAGCGACGACGGAGCCCCAAGGCTCAATGGCCATTCGCGTCCGATGTCGATCTTGATATGCCTGACCGCCTTGAAATCGGTAGGCAAGGTAACCGTTCGCGAGTTGATCGTTAGCGCGGTCGTCAGTTCGCGAGCCGCCACAGGAAGGATGCGCTCCATCTCGCGCTCTGCAAGATAGATAAAATCGTTGAGGTCGTCGTCGTCGAACGTGCGATCAAGGCGCGCGGAAATCGAATCCTTGAGACCCGCCAATGTCTGAAACCGAATGTTGTCTTCGGTCGAAATCACAATCGTCATAGCGACCTCATATGATGAAGTGACGGACGCGGAGGTAACGATACTCCGACGAGTTCAACAGCTTGCGCACCCCGTCCTTGTGCGCGGGGTTCCACATCTGGACCCCGTATTTCGTCAGCCACTCCATCGCGACGACGTTGGGCACCTTGGCGGCGTGCCACATGTCCGATCGCTTATCGAAGCTCTCGGCCTGCATTTCCTTGTTGTAATCGAGGATCGGCGAAACATCCTGCTCATAGCGGATGAAGGTTTCTCCGGTCTCTTCGTCGGTGCTGATCCACTCCGTCATGCCCGAGATGGGGTCATGATCGAGTAGCAGCTCGTCAGGCATGAGCGAGACGCTCCGCCGAGACGTAATTCTTCGCCTCTTCCACCGTCAACTCATCGCCGATGCTGATCGTCTGATCGCGGACCAGAACGGTCCCGCTGGCAAGCGGCAGGCGGTCGCACGTCACCACATAATCGCCCGTGGTCTTTTTGGCAGGCGCTTTGGCCATTGTCTTTCTCCCGAAAGAAAGGGGCGCCCCGAAAGACGCCCCTCTATGGTCAGGTAAGGTCGGCAACTACGCCGGAGCCGGCCTCGTTGTTGCACTTGAGCGCAACTTCCGTGAAAAGCGCATCGCGGTCGGCAAGGCCGGTGGCCGCCAGCGCCTTCTTCTTCATCGGATCGAGGACCGCGATCTCCCACATCGCCGGATCGACGATGAGGCAGTCACGGGTCGAGCAGAAGCGATCCGGCACAAGCTGGACCTCGCCGGTGTCCGACACGTAAACGTCGGCGCCCGCGATGATCTTGAGCTTCTTGTCGCCGGTTTCGCGGCGGCTCTGGGCAAGACCGGCGAAGGCCGCCGCAATCTGCTTCTGGGTCAGCGACATGATGGCCATCGACGGCTCACCGCCGCTGTTCCATGCCGACGCGATGACGGTTTTCAGAAGCGTTTCGGTGAACGCGCGCTGCGTGCCGTTGGCGGCCGCCGCGACGATGCCCGCCGAGAAACCACCGTTTGCACCCGTAGCGCCACGCGATACGTTGGTCGTGAGCCACGCCAGCGCGCCCGCCGTCTGCCCTGCGACCCCAGCCGTGGCAGCAACCGAGGCCTTGTTCTGGGTGAAACGCGCTTCCATGTCGCGCTTCAATTCCTTACCGGCCTTGGCGAGCTGCAACGCATGTTCATTCTTGCGGCCAGCCTGCTTGACGGCCTGAACGGTCGTCGAGGTGCCAACCACCTTCTTGAAAATCTGCGTGTGCGTACCGACGCGGGTCGTGTTCGGGCGGCTTTCGTTCGCCAGATCGTCGCCCTGAATCGTGTAGTTGTCGGCATTCGCCGCAACGAGCGTGTCGGTCTGCCATTCGACATAGGTCGCGTCGGCAGAGCCGCGCGAGATCGCCGAAACGAACGGGGTGTCAGTCGGCGAGATGTTGTAGATGATGTCCGAAAGGTCTTCGCGGTTACCCACGCGGCCGACGGACTGGATCGTATTGCTGGGAACAGCCATTTCGATTGGTCCTTATAAAATGTTGGCGAGTGCGGCGGCTGCGTCCTGGAGGCTTCCAGTCTCTTTCAGGCGCCGTGCTGATTGTTCGGCTGCTCGGGCTGTGCTGCTGCCTCTCGGCTGGGCTGCACCCGGCTTTGCGGTTCGTGCATCGCGCACACGCTGCATCTGCTTCGCCATGAGGGCGTCGTATTTTGCAGCTTTTTCGCGCCATTCATGCGCGGCATGCAGGGCTTTAAAGTCCTGAGCATGGCCATTCTTGAACAGCGTCTCTTCGTCGTATCCCAATGATTGTGCGACATCCTGCACACGCTGGAAGAAAGCTTCTCGCGTTGCTTCGTTGGCGACCTCGGGGATTGCCCGAAGTTCGCGGGCGCGGGTCGCGATGAACGCTTGGTCCATTTCTTCCCCGGCCTCGTCGCCGAGCGCCACAACTTGCTGCACGAATTGATCGTGCTGGGCTTTGTGGGCGTCGTATTGGGCTTTCTGCGCGATATATTCCGCAGGATTGTGCCGAGCCAGTTCAGGATCGGGCGCCTGCGGGGCATAGGCGCTCGCGAAATGTGCGAGCTGTTCGGCGAATACCGCTTTCGCCTTGCTGTGCGCCTCGGCTGCGCTCGCTTCTGCGGAGCGCTGGGCGTGGGCGGCTTTCGTGGTGGCCTCTTGGACCTGTGCGTTGCGGCGGGTTTCACTGGCGGCCCATGCCTGCTGGGCTTCCGGGGGAAGCTGCGCAAAGACTGCCTTTTCCTCCGCGTTCAGGCTGACGGGCGCGTCGATGACCGTTTCCGGTTCGCCTGCCTCGTCGTCCTGATCCTCGTCCGCAGCTTCGGGCTCTTCGCCTTGGTCCGCGTCGTCGGATTCTTCCTCGTCGTTTTCCTCGTCGAGATAATTTTCAAGAGCCGCGAGCGCGTCGTCCTCCGAAGAGACGGGCGCGTCAACGGCTTCCGGGGTTTCCGGATGGGCCGATATAGACATAAAAATTCCTTGATTTTGGCGCCAAATGTCCCCACAAATGGCCCCATGAAAACTCGCGGTCTTCCGAGCCAAAAAAGGCTCAAAGAGCTTCTGAATTACGATCCAGAAACGGGGAAACTTTTTTGGCGGACGAAGGCTGAATGCGCTGACGTTTTCAGTCGCGTCGCGGGAAAGGAAGCCTTCACCGCTCTAACAGAAAAGGGGTATCGAAGAGGGATGATTAAGGGCGAGCAGTTCCGCGCTCACCGCATCATCTTTAAATGGGTCCACAACGAAGAGCCGGAAGAAATCGACCACATCAACGGCATCCGTGATGACAATCGAATCGAAAACTTGAGGGCCTGCTCGCGGAGAGAAAATCTCCTAAACAGCGTTGTTTCGAAGCGAGCCAAAATTCGGCATCTACCGAACGTGAAGCCGACAGACAGCGGATATAGCGGCGTAATCAGCTTCGGCGGTCAAAATCGCTATTTGGGAACTTACAATACGGAAGAAGAGGCCGCAGCAGCGGTCAATGGAGCGCTTTACCTAATCAAAGTTCTTTAGCTCACCAAAAGCGCCCGACCTTCTCGATGCGGGCGAGGTGCTCTTTCTGCTGTCCGGCGATGTCGCCCGACGCGATGATGTTCTGTGCGTGCCGGTCCATCTCTTCGACCAGCTTCGATGCGATGGAGAGCTTTTGCAGGCCTGCCGTGTCCTTGACGCCCAACTCGGCAGCGCGCTCGAAATAGGCCCGTCTGAGGATGGTCAGGCAATCGCGTAACCCGCCCTCTTCCTCGTAGAAGGCACGCCAGCGATCGGCGCGATGCTTGGCGTCCATCATGCCGCCAAGCTCCCACCGGGGCGATTCTTGCTGATCTCGACCTGCGCAGCCGCGTCAGTGCGCGCCTTTTCCCGCGCCATCTGAGCCTCGAACATCATGCGCGCTTCTGCCTGCTCCCGCTCGAACTGAAACTTGCGCTCGGCAAGCTGCGCTTCGAACTCAGCTTCATCGCGGGCCAATTCCATCTTTTGCGCCGATTCCTCGCGCTGTAGCTGCAACTTGAGAGCGGCGGCCTGCTGATCCCCGGCGATCTTCGCCTGCTGCGCCTCAGCGTCCATCTGCGCTTTCACAATCTCGGGATCAGGCTGATCTTCCTGCGGCGGCGCGTTGCGCGGATCGACGAAATATTCGTCAGGCTGGCCGATGTTCATGTCCTTCACGATCCCGGCGGCGCCGTTGAACAGCGTCTCCTTGTCGGTCAGGCCGATATCGTAACCCTCGCGCTGGATGCCGAGCAGTTGCATCCGCATGGCGATGCGCTGGTCCTTGCGGTTCGTCCCCAAGCCGGTGCGAATGACCATGTCGGGCTCGTCGGGCCATTGGCTCGGGTCCACCTGCGCGAACGTGCCGCCGATCTTGACCTCGAACGGCTCCCCGGCATCCTTGATCAGGCGATACTTGCGCCAGAACATGCGCGAGACGCATTCCGCAAAGTTGCGGGCGATGAACTCCTCGTATTGCTGGCCCTGCGCCTGCATGAGCGCCGTACCTGTTGCCGTCTTGTTCAGCGTATCGGCGTCGAGCCCCTGGTTCATCCGCGTGATGCCGGTGCGGCTCTCGCGCTCGCCGTTCCAGAACTCCAGCACCCCAAGCGACTTGCCGATGTCGAACCCGCTGTTCAATGCCGTCGGTGCATCGCCCTTGCCGCGCACCGGAGCGCCGGGGATGACCGTCAGCAAGTCGGAGATGGTGTTTTCATTCGTGCTGCTCTCGGGCAGCCAGTACCTCGGCATGTTCGACAGGTACATGCCGTTCATGAGCTGGCGCGCGACAACCGAGCGAATGCGCTGAATGTCCATCGCCTTGTCGGCAAGCCCGTCCCCTACCAGCCTATGCGGGCGCGGGAACGGGCAAAACACCGTGAAGGGATGCTCTTCGACAATCTCGCTCGACAGGAGCTTGTCGCCGACGCGAAAGCATTTCAGCAATTCGGCAATGCCATCGCCGTCAGCGTCGATGCGGATATACTCTTCCCAAAGCTCGACCTCCTGCATGGAGGCCTGACGGTTGGCGAGCCACTGCGGATCGTAATCCTCGTCCCGCGCAATCCCCCGCCCGTCGGTCAGGAGAACATCGTCCCCCATCGGAAGCTCATAGACCGTATCGACATCGAACCCCATCTCGACAAGATCGGAGCGGGTCTTGCGGCAGACATGGGCGAGATAGTCGGCGCTGTCCTCATGGCGCGCACGACGGGAAAAACGGAATTCCTCGCTCGGTACGGTGTAATCGTAGAAATAGCGGCTCTGGCGCGGCTCGCGAACCACGACGCGGAACGTCCCGTCGCCGTTGTCGGTGATCTCGGCGTTGTCGGGAGCAAGCGCAAGATCCTCTTCGCTCTCCGCCAAATAAACCTTCTCCGAAACGGACTCTTCCGAGACCATCACCGACTTGACCACGCCGATCTTCTCGATCAACCCCGACTTGAGCCAGTCGTGCAAGACGCGATAGCCGTCCTGGTGCTGCATGAAGATTTGCTGGACCGCCTCGGTCGCCTCTTCCAGCGCGCCCTCGTCGTCCGCCCGCTTGGCCTGAAACTCGACGACGCGATCCCCCGACACAAACAGCCGCAGGACGCTGATCGTCATGTAATCGACCGCCTCTGCAACATCGGGCAGCACAATCTGCGACAGCCCATCAACCTCGTCGCCGAAGGGCTTGCCGTCGTAATATTCGATGGCCTTTTCCTGCTCGTCGGCGATGACCGTCTCGTAATAGTTGCAGGCGCTTTCACCCTCTGCCTTCAAGGCGTGGACAAGCTCATCCTCGGTAAGGGGTTCTGGCTTCATGCTACCCCTTTCATCAGTCTGGACAGGTCGAGCGCTTTTGGCGCGTGGACATCGTTCGGCTTGCCGATCGCGAAGGTGCGAAAGGCATCGGCAGGATCGCTCGCCCAATCGTGAAGCGGCGTGTCCCTGTAGGATTTGAGCTTTTCGTCCCAAACGCGGCGGTAGGAACGGAGAGCATCAACCCCCTTTTCGGTCTTTTCCTTGTCGAAGCGGCATAGCGGCAGGATTTGCCGCACCTCGTTGATGTCGTTCGCCACGCTCTTCGTGCGCGGGACTACCCGAACGCCCTTAAGCCCCATGCTCTCGACCGTTTCGGCAATCGAACCAGTCGTGCTTACCAGATGCTCGTTATCGGCATCGTGGGGCAGCAGATGCTCGCCGTAATTATATGGCTTGGCGCGGACCTCTTTCACATACCAGTCGATGCCGACGCTTGTGCCGGCGAGATAGTCGATAACATCCCAACCGCCGCCGTTGGCCTGAACAAACCAGATTGCCGTCTGGTCATTGCGGCCCAAGTCCCAAGCCGTGTGGACTTGCCGCTGCGGATTGTACGGGACGAACCCGATGCGACCGTCGGCGTCCAGACGGTCGATGATCTTGGCATAATATGCCCCCGGCAGGCCTGCCGAGAAGCTCGTCATGTACTCCTGCTGGAAGATGGCCTCGCCATCCTCCTCGCCACGCTCGTCCTTCAATTCGGCCAATTCTGTGGCCAGCGTTTCGGCGGAAAACACTCCCGTTTTGTCGGCCGTCAGGCGCTCGGCGAACCAATCCTCCGACTTCTGCGCCATCTCGAACATGCGGTGCGCGTGATTGCGACCGCGCGGCGTCGTGATGAACAGCGACCACCCGCCGTTCTCTGCGAGGATTGGGCGAACCAGCGACCAAGCCTGCGGGTTACTCAAAGCCCACTCAGAAAACACCACGCCGACTGGCGGCGTGCCGACCAGAGCGTCATAATTGTCAGATCCGATAACCTGCCACGTCGAACCGCATTTGAAGCGGATCATCATATCCTGTTCGCGTGTCGTCTCACGAAGCGCCTGCGGGAATGCGTCATCAATGCGGCGGCGCCCGGTGTGCGGGTTCACCGCGTCCCAGATAGCCTTGCGCGCCTGATTCTGCTGCGGCAGCAAGTGCCAATACACCCCGACCCGCTCATGGGCCGCGCAAGCGGTAAAGTGCAGTGCCACGTCGTCCTTGCCGTGACGCCGTGGCCAAATTGGTATGGCCCTCTTCCCTCCTCCATGAAGGTAGCGCCAGAGCGGCAACTGGTAGTCCCTCGGCTGCCAGTTGTTCGGCAGCTGAATGGTGGTCATGCGGCGGGCTTGTTGATCGTTACGTTGATCGCCCCGCCACCCTCCCCGGCGAGGTCAAACTCTTTCGACATAAGACTTGCGACCATACGAGCATATTCGTTCGGCTTCTCAGCGCGCATGGCTTGCAGAACCTTGACGCCGTTCTCCTCAAAATCCTTCTGGAGTGCTTTGAAGAACTGCTCTTGCAGGATTGAACGGGCGCCCTTCGGTCTGCCGTTCGGGTTGCCGGACTGTCCCGGCTTCCACGCCGGAGCAAGGTTTGCCTCTTTCGGTGTTTTCTTCGGTGTAAGATCACCGTCACTATCAGCCATTGGCCAATCCTCTCTTTCTGCTCCGCTGGGCGGTGGGCAGTTTCGGATTGATGATGATTAAGACGCAGCCAAGCGACAGATGCGAGGCTTATCCGCCTCTATCTTGCGGATCGCTGCGCTCTTGTCGTGGTCGAATGCCGCTACGATGAAAGCAAATGGAGCACGTCGAACCGGCTGGCCGTTATCGTCGAGCAATTCAGCCCAAACGTGCCATCTGTCGCCGTGTTTAGCTTCATGTGTTCGCGACCATTGCATGGCGCGCTCCTGAATTTTACCCGCCGCCCAGCATCATCCTCTAACATGCGGAGGATTGTGCGATAGTCGATGTGCTGGCGGCGGGACCGGCGGAAAGGGACACGCCGGAAATGCGAAAGGGCCGCCGAGCGGTTAAGCAAGGCGACCCAAGGCCCTCTAAGATGCGGGCCACAAGCCTGATGCGCGGCGGCGAACGTTACACCGTTGGTCCGAACAGAGCAGGAGACTTCGTTATGGCGCATTACGCCACTATGGCGCTGAGATTGCATGTCCTCGCGCCCAAGTCAATAGCTCAATCGCTCTTTCATGACGATCAAGTCGGCAACCACCCGAACAACGATCAACGCGCGGACGCTCGGCGCGGATCGGCCAAGAGCTGAGCCAACGACGCCCGCGGGTTCGTCGAAGCGAATGCAGTTCTCGAACATCTGCCAGTATTCGCGCGGCACATAGCCAGGCTCAAACTCGCCGGAAATTCCATTACCGCCGGCCACTCGTTTCAGGTCATCGCTGTAGTCCATGCGCCTCAGGATCATAGCCCCTGTCTCACCGTCGTCATTCGCCGCGCTTGTGCGCTCGTCGTAGTTTGCCGTCGTCCGCTTCTCGGTGCCGATCACAGCCCAGCGCTTTTGACACCATCCTATCGCGGCAAGCTGACTGTCGCTCAACTCCTTTGCGGCCTTCCAACGTGTTAGGGGAGATGCCCCGTGGTTCTGCAAGGCGCCGTCGTAGAGGCGTTCCGTTCCCCCAGAGGCGCGGGCAGCGGTTGCGGCAGCCGTCAGCCTATCGCGCGCCTTGTCAGCATTCTTGATCTTCGTAGAGACCTTCCCCCTCGCTTTTGCCATTATGCCTTTGCCTTCCTCGGTTTCCTCTCGCTCATTCTTCCCTCCATTTGATTAGGTGCGGACAACGCGCCACGCGATGATGTCGAACGGCTCCCCGCGATCCGTCCAGTTCAGGGCTTTGGGGGGATAGTCCCATTTGCTCTCACTTCCTTCTCGCCAGCGAACTTTGACCTTCTCGGCGCGGGGTGGGCGCCAGTTTGTTGGTGTCCACGTCACTGAATTTTCCGAGGAACCCGCGGAATAAATTGCCCGTCGTCGGTGATGCGCAGATACCCGCGCTCAACAGCGATAAGCCGCCATTGCAGCGGGATCTCAGAGAGATTGGAAAAATGGATCTCGCGTCGCTCAAGTTTACCCATAACTTCGTGAAAAGACGGAGCGGACGAAGGGGCCTCCAAACGCGGCGCGTTCTCATTTTCCCAGCTTGCGATCTCGCTCGCCAGCCGGTTGCGAAGGAGGCGCCCGTATTCCTCGCTTTCCCTGACGATGTATGGGATCAACTTTGCCGGATGGTCGATACCGCGTCGTGCTTGGCGGCAGGCGTCAAGAAAGGCCGCGCTGGGTATTTCGCTGACCTCTGCCCATGCGG
>ERZ650308.993-NODE-993-length-15186-cov-5.016060_pt1 | contig 15186 bp, 15 predicted proteins | sample MGYA00376244_ERZ650308 | MGnify/ENA primary metagenome ERZ650308 (study PRJEB26733, sample SAMN07839295) | wastewater metagenome | biome: small river; feature: stream; material: water | place: USA: North Carolina | collected 2016-04-26 ...
TTTTAGTTTACAGTCGCTAGTCTAATTATAGTAGAGATAATAGAGTAGAGAGTAGAGATATGGTTAACAAAAAAGGCGCCATCGGCGCCTTTTTTGTTGTATAGGAAATATTTTCTCCGGACTGTCCACTGATTACTAGATACTGACTACTGTTTTAGAGTAGAGATTATAGAGTAGAGAGTAGAGATATTGTTAACAAAAAAGGCGCCATCGGCGCCTTTTTTGTTTGTATTGTGTTTCGAAGATTTAATTTATGTTTGTTCCGAAAATTATTGCGAAGCACAATTTTGGAACAAATAAAATTAAAACTCTTTATGATGTGCCATTCTAAACAAATCCTCCTTGCTCAACGATTTAAAATAGTCATAAGTAATCTTTAAACCATCAGCGCGATTCACTTTGGGTTCCCAGCCTAGGATGCTGCGCGCCTTGGTAATGTCTGGTTTACGTTGTTTGGGATCATCTGTAGGCAATGGTAAAGAGATGAGTTTCTGGGTCGTCCCTGTTAATTTGATGATTTCCTCACCAAATTCCTTAATCGTTATCTCATCCGGATTACCAATATTTACTGGTTGTGCATAATCGCTCAATAAGAGGCGATAAATGCCTTCTACAAGATCATCTACATAACAGAACGAACGTGTCTGAGAACCATCCCCAAACATCGTCAAATCCTCACCACGTAATGCCTGTCCAATGAAGGCAGGTAATACGCGTCCGTCATTCAGTCGCATGCGAGGGCCGTAGGTATTAAAGATTCGAACAATGCGAGTCTCAAGGCCGTGGTAAGTGTGGTAAGCCATGGTCATAGCCTCTTGAAAACGTTTCGCCTCATCATAAACACCACGAGGTCCTACTGGGTTCACATTCCCCCAATATTCCTCAGGTTGTGGGTGAACGTTCGGGTCTCCGTATACTTCTGAGGTTGATGCGATTAATACGCGGGCATTTTTAACCCGTGCTAAACCTAGGCAATTATGAATCCCAAGGGAACCAACCTTTAAAGTTTGGATGGGGATCTTCAAATAATCAATAGGAGAGGCCGGGGAGGCAAAGTGTAAGATATAATCTAAATCGCCCGGAACATGGATGAACTTAGATACATCGTGGTGATAGAATTCGAAGTGTTCTAATTTGAACAAATGTTCTATATTTTTTAAATCGCCTGTGATTAAATTATCCATGGCGATCACATGGTAGCCCTCTTTGATAAATCGATCACATAAATGAGACCCTAGAAATCCAGCACCGCCGGTGATTAAAACTCTTTTCATTTTACTGTATTGTTTGGCGGCCAATTGAATAATAGGTGTATCCTAATTCTGCCATTTGGTTTAATTCGTATAAGTTTCTGCCGTCAAAAATGACTTTATTCTTCAATAAACTATCCATTCTTTCGAAGTCTGGTGTTCGGAATTGAGGCCATTCCGTCACGATTAAAAGGGCATCCGCTCCATCTAATGCTTCGTACGGATTTTTGGTAAAGGTGATTTTGTCGCCCATGATCTGTTTCACATGTTCCATGGCCTCCGGGTCATACGCACTTACGTTTGCGCCTAATTCAAGTAGGGCGTCGATATTGTACAAGGATGGCGCTTCTCTGATATCATCCGTATAGGGCTTGAAAGCTAATCCCCACATGGCGATTTTTTTGCCTTGCAGATCGCCTTTGAAGTGCTTGGATAGTTGCGGAATTAATTTGGTTTTTTGGTTCTCATTGACTTTCATGACGGAGTCCAAAATCTTAAACTCGTAGTCATTCTCCGCGGATGTTTTCGCGAGCGCTTGTACATCTTTAGGAAAGCAACTTCCTCCATAACCGATTCCAGCGAATAAGAATCGTTTTCCAATACGAGAGTCCGTACCAATTCCTTTACGAACCTCATCCACGTTTGCGCCTACAAGCTCGCAAAGATTTGCGATTTCGTTCATGAACGTGATTTTGGTAGCTAAAAAGGCGTTGGCTGCATATTTAGTTAACTCGGCAGAACGCTCATCCATGAAGATGATAGGATTTCCTTGGCGAACCAATGGCGCATATAAGCGAGACATTAAGTCTTTCGCTCGCTCAGATTGAGTCCCAATAACGACCCGATCAGGCTTCATAAAATCCTCTACTGCAACGCCTTCGCGCAAGAATTCCGGGTTAGACACCACATCGAATTCAACACGAGCTTTTTGAGCAATGGCCGCGTGGACTTTATCCGAAGTTCCTACCGGAACCGTACTTTTATCGATGATGACGGTGTATTCTGATAGAATAGGTCCTAGATCATTAGCTACTTGTAAAATGTATTTTAAATCCGCAGAACCATCCGCCCCAGGAGGGGTAGGGAGGGCAAGGAATATCACTTTTGCGCCTTCAATACCTTCTTTTAGGGAGGTAGTAAAATGCAATCGACCTTCTTCTGTGTTTCTTTTAAATAAATCCTCTAATCCAGGCTCATAAATAGGGATAATCCCGGCCTGCATTTGCTTGACTTTTTCTTCATTGATGTCTACGCAAGTGACTTGGTTTCCTGTTTCTGCAAAACAAGTTCCTGTGACTAAACCTACGTATCCAGTTCCTACAACGGCTATTTTCATATAATTACTGTATTACTTTTCCAATACTTCCTGACGGTTCGTTGATTTTTAACCAATTAGCCAGCGTGCTAGCAATATCGCTGATGTGTGTTCTTTGGTTGATCTCTTTGGGTTTTACGTTCCAGCCAAAAAATAACAAAGGAACGTGCGTATCGTAAGCATAAACCGTGCTGTGCGATGTTCCTGTTTTGTAGCCAGAAAACCATTGCGGTTTTAATAAATACATGAAATCGCCACTTCTTGCTTGGTTGTAGCCATTGATGATCATTTCGCGGTAAAGAGCGGGTATAGGACTTATTGCCGCTTCTCTCATATCAATTAATTCAGCGAATCCTGCTTGGTTTTTGAAGGATTGCGTTAACACTTTTCCTACTGCCTCTTTCGAAATATGAAGTTTCTCTAGGTTTGCGTGATTTAAGTAGATTTGGTAATTATCTGAACCGGACATGATCTCCACCTCTCCAAATTCTTGTTTCAAAGCTGCCTTTGCCTCTTTGATGGCTTTCCCGTTATCAAAAGAACCACCCGGAAGACGCTTGCTTTTAATGTAAGCTGGAATTTCTGCCACTGCATGATCTGCAGTTAAGAAAACGAGGTAATTGTTTTTACCCAACTTAGCATCTAAGTAGTTTAGGATATCTGCAATGTCTAAGTCTAAACGTAAATAGGTATCCTCTAATTCGATGGATTGAGGGCCAAACGAGTGACCCACATAATCTGTAGAAGAAAAGCTAATGGCTAAGAAATCGGATGTCCCGTTTTGGCCTAATTTCTCTTCCTCTATGGCTTTTAAAGCAAATTCCTTTGTTAAATTATTGCCATATGGAGTTGTGCGAATTACTTCAAGGCCATTTCCTCCTTTTAAATCATGTGGAAAAACAGGCGATTTTTCACCACTCAATTTACTCTCGAATGGACTGTCATCTTCAGCAGAACGGGTGTAAGTACCTATCGGATAGAGTGTATTCCATCCTTGCTTTATGTATTTCTGTGGACGCCCCTCTTGATTAAACTTCTGTACCCAGGCAGGAAGCTCTTTGGTATAAAATGAAGACGTAATCCAATAACCATCGGCTGAATCATACCAGTAAGCCGCATCAGCCGTATGCCCGCCAGGTAAAATGGAGCCTCTGTCTTTCAAAGCTACAGCGACCGTTTTTGACTTGTAGTTTTGCGCCATCTTCAGTTGATCGGTGATCGTCGAAGTAAATAAGTTTTTCGGTGACATGATTCCTGCTTTACTTTTACTTCCGATTGTCTGAACGGTTGAATCATCTACACAATACATTTTCTTGCCATTTGCCACTTCGATCCAATCATTGCCTACTATCCCATGAATGGCAGGTACGGATCCTGTGTAAACACTTGCATGGCCAGCTGCCGTAACCGTAGGGGCATAATTGTAGTGATTGTCTGTACAATTCATGCCTTCTTTCATTAATCGCTTAAAGCCTTTGTCAGTATAGCGATCATAATATTTATTCAGGTATTCATACCGCATTTGGTCGACTACGATCCCAACAACAAGTGCTGGTTTTTTCTGTGCCAAAGCAGAGAAAGAAAGGAATCCCAAGAAAACAAGCAAGACTTTTTTCATAGATAGGGGGGGAATTCGTTTAAAGGTTTTGTGGAATGGTGGAGTATTATATTCTGTAGGCCGTTCGTAATGACCAGGAATTCGGCTTTTTGTATTTTTTGATATTGACTTATTTGCTGTACGGTTGTTAAATTAATGTCAACATGAGGGGCTTTGCATTCTATCAACATAAACACCTCACCGTTTGCATTGTATATCCGGATATCTGTTCTTCTATTTAATTTGTCCACCTTCATTCCTCCTTCCATTTGGAATAAGGAAGCGGGGTATTTTAATTCGTTTACCAAATACTGTAGGCAATGTTGCCTGACCCATTCTTCGGGAGTTAGTAAACGGTATTTTTTAGAGATATCTTCAAAAATATACAGTTTTCCTTCCTTTTTCTTTACTTTGTAGGCATAGGCAGGAAAGACTAAGTTTATTTCAGGAGATGTTATCATCTAATCATCGATATAACCTCTAAATTAATCTTTTTGCTTTATTAATTCATTACATTTTTGGTATAATATGAAAACGAAAGAGGAAATTGTTCAAAACTGGTTACCCCGATACACGGGAACGAATTCGGAAGATTTTGGACAGTATATCTTATTGACCAATTTCAAGAATTACGTAGATATGTTTGCGGAGAAATTTGGTGTGGAAATAAAAGGCCAGGACCGCCCCATGCAAACAGCCACGGCACATAATATTACGATCATTAATTTTGGAATGGGATCACCAATGGCGGCCACCGTGATGGATATTTTATCAGCCATTATGCCTAAAGCGGTTTTGTTTTTAGGGAAATGTGGAGGTTTGAAAAAGAATTTGTCATTGGGAGATTTAATTCTCCCGATTGCAGCTGTGAGAGGTGAGGGGACATCTGATGAATATATGCCGAAAGAAGTTCCAGCCCTACCTTCCTTCCGTTTGCAGCGCGCGGTGTCTTCCATGATTAAGAAGCATGAGCTAGATTATTGGACTGGATTGATTTATACGACGAATCGCCGCGTTTGGGAACATGATGAGGTATTTAAAACCTATTTGTCTGATATACGAGCCATGGGTATTGATATGGAAACGGCTACGATTTTTACGGTAGGCTTCAAAAACAAGATACCTCACGGAGCTTTACTTCTGGTTTCAGATAATCCAATGACTCCAGATGGAGTAAAAACTGAGGCAAGCGATAAAAAGGTGACGACTAATTTTGTGGATAAGCACCTTCAAATTGGCATAGATTCCTTAGAGGAATTAGCTAATTCTGGAGAATCAGTGAAACACCTACGATTTGATTAGCCTTAGTTGCAATAATCACGAATAACCGTGTAGGCCGCCGCATAGCCTAATTCACCCGCTTTACTCAAGTCTAAGCAACCTGTTGTGTCATTGAGTGCGAGCTTTATGATACCTCGAATAAAGTAGGCTTCAGCGTATTTATTGTTTAACTCGATGGCATTGTTGCAATCTTGAATCGCGTTTCGTTGGTCTCCTAGACTTGATTTGGCAACTCCGCGTTGAAAATAGGCATCTGCATAGGTAGGTTGAAAAGCGATGGCACGGTTATAATCTTCTATTGCACCTTTCGGATCCCCTGATTTTGCTTTGGCTAGTCCCCTATGAAAAAATACTTCCGCTCTACCGGCACTCATATCGCTCATTTTTGTGCGATCGACAAGGCCATTGCGGATTTCGTCTAATTGTATTTTACCTAATTTGGCGGTGTAAAGAATCTTGGCATTTTCGTTATTTCCCCATTCAATAGCCTTCGTAAAATCTTCCATCGCAGCTCTTTGGTCCCCTAATTTTGCTTTCACAAAACCTCGGCCATACATCGCTTCTATTTTCTCTGGGTCTAATTCTAAGGCCTTGTTGAAGTCTTCCAGTGCTCCTTTTTCCCCATTTTCGCCTCGGTAGTTTTCTAGTTGAGTTTTGCACAAACCAGAATAGTACCATTCATCTGCTTTCTCTGGGCTTAATTTTAAAACCTCTGTGAAATCAGCTAACGCACCTTTGAAGTCCGATAATTTCATCTTGGCAAATGCTCTTCCAGAAAGGTAATTGGTTCTTTTAGGGGTGATTTCGATGGCTTTGTTGTAATCTTCGATGCTCCCGGCGTAATCCCCTAATTTCGACTTGCTATCAGCCCTCACCGCTAATGTAGGAGCATAATCAGGCAACAATTCGAGGGATTTATTAAAATCAGTGATGGCTCCCCGGTAGTTTTCTAATTTGTTTTTGGAAATACCTCTACTCAAATAGGAGGTCCCTTCCAATGGGTTCAAGCGAATGGCTTCGTTGTAATCTTGAATAGCAAGTGGGTGATTATCTTGCTTGCTATAGCTTTGACCACGCGCAATAAAGGCCTCAAAATAGTTAGGTTTTAATTCTAGCGCTTTGTTGAAATCTAAAATGGCACCTTGGAAATCTTTTAAATTATATTTGGCAAACCCGCGATTATAAAAGGCAATTGGATTGGGATTTGCTGCGGTTTTTTCAATTTCCAAACTGAAATTACGTAAAGCATCTGCGTAATTCCCTGTTTTATTTTGGGTCAATCCAATCTCTAAATGATTGATTTCAGCAGTCTGAGCTGATACGGATAAACAACTGCTTACAATGGCCAAGGCAAGAATGCCCGCTTTGAATTTCATAGAATACTTATTTTTTGTAAAAATAAGCGAAATTAATGGCTTGTTAAAATTTGAATCAGCCCAAAAACAAGGATCAAAAAAAGCGTTCTCAAGGCAGTTTTTTTCAAATAGGGATCTATTTGTTCTGAACTCATCCCAGAGTGTAATTCTCGGAATAATTGAATGATGGGATAAGCTCCCACGAGAAGTAATTGTTGATTTACGCCTATCTTAATTCCAGCAACCAGTGGAAAGGCATAAAAGCAAAAAATGGCGGCTATATAAAGTGCTTTCTGGTAATAGAAGCCAAAGGTTTTGCCTATTCGAACGGGAATTGAATTTTTACCTGTTTTGACATCGTTTTCGATATCGCGTAAATTATTCAAATTTAATACCGCAACAGACAAGAATCCACACCCAGATGCCGGTAAGAATACCGCTAAATCCAAACGATAGGTCTGCAAATAATAGGTGCCTACCGTTCCAATTAATCCAAAAAACAGGAATACGGATAGATCACCTAAACCCATATATCCGTATGGCCTTTTTCCTACTGTATAGGCAATGGCGGCGGCGATAGATGCAATGCCAAGAGCTAAAAATGTGCTCCATACTTCAATGCTCGCGTCTTTTAATCCAAAATACAAAAGGGAAATTCCGGAAATAAAAGATAAAGCTGCCGTTAGAATAACGGCAGACTTCATCTCCTGTTGACTAATTTTGCCCGTTTGAACGGCTCTTAATGCGACTTTTCGATCCTGGTTGTCTACTCCATTGGAGTAATCACCTAGGTCATTTGCAAAGTTGGATAAGATTTGCAGTAATAGGGTAGTTAGGATCGCAAGAATGGCTATGACGAAATCAAATTTTCCCGCAGCATAGGCCAGAAAATTGCCTAATAAAATACTTCCCAAAGCTAACGGTAAGGTTCTTGGTCTTGCCGCATCTACCCATCTATTCATCTTATTTTCCAATCGCAGCTAAAAATTCAGGGCTGTTTGGCTTGATGCCTGAAGCAAAGAAATTTTGTAATTCGCCTTTTTCGTTAATGATGTATTTACAGAAGTTCCAGCTTGGCTCTTTTTCGTTCCAACCATTCTTCGATTTGTCAGAAAGCCATTGGTACAATTCGCATTTTCCTGTTCCTTTAACGACTACTTTTTCCATCATTTGAAAAGAAACACCATAGTTTAATGAGCAGAATGATGAAATCTCAGCGTTGGTTCCAGGCTCTTGTCCTCCAAATTCATTGGCAGGAAAACCTAAAATCACAATGTCTTTATTCTCCTTGTGAAACTTTTCCCAGTCAGCATATTGGGGTGTATAGCCACATTTAGAGGCCGTATTCAATACAATAATTTTCTTTCCTTTGAATTGAGAGAAATCAATCTCTTTTCCATCTATACCTTTCATTTTGAAAGAATAGAAGTTCGTGCTAGCATTAATTTCCAATTTTTCAGGCTTTTGTAAGGCTGTTTTTTGAGTAAATGGAAGAGCCAAAGCCGTTAATAACGATCCGATTTTCATAAAACTTACGATCATGATAATGAGTATTAAAAGGGTGAGGTAAAGGTATTTACGTTTCAAATTACATACGATTAGGTGAAACTATTCCTAATAACGACGTAGCATGCTGAATTGTTTTTCCTGTCAGCTCAGCTAAGGTAAGGCGAATGTTTCGTTTCACCTCATTTTCCTCCGATAGAATACTTAATTCATTGTAAAACTTATTAAATGTTTTAGCTAAATCATAAGCATAATTGGCAATGACAGAAGGGGCAAAGTTAGCTGCAGCTTGTGTGATGGTCGCTTTGTATTCACCTAATAGGTAAATCAATTCTTGCTCAGAATCGGCTAAATCAGCTTCTGTTGAAATCGCTTTGATTTCACCACCTTTGCGCAAAATAGAACAAATACGTGCGTGGGTATATTGGATGAATGGTCCCGTATTCCCTTGGAAATCAATGGATTCCTCTGGGTTAAATAACATTCGTTTTTTAGGCTCTACTTTCAAAAGGAAGTATTTCAAGGCGCCTAAGCCCAGGTTGTGGAATAGTTCGTTCGATTCTGTTTCTGTGAAGCCATCAATCTTCCCTAATTCCAAAGTGCGGTCTTTCGCCGTTTGAATCATGTCAGCCATTAAATCATCCGCATCCACCACGGTGCCCTCACGGGACTTCATCTTTCCACTCGGTAAATCCACCATCCCGTAAGAAAGGTGGAAGTTGCCGTTTGAAAACGGTTTATTTAATTTCTTCAAAATATGGAAAAGCACTTCGAAATGGTAGTCTTGCTCGTTTCCGACCACATAAACCGATTGATTGGCTTTAAAATCTTCGTATTTTAACTGAGCGGTCCCCATATCTTGGGTGATGTATACGGAAGTACCATCTTTACGTAATACCAGTTTTTCATCTAATCCCTCAGCTTCTAAATTGATCCAGACAGATCCATCCGGTTTTTGGAAAAATACGCCTGCTGCTAATCCTTCGTCCACTAATTGCTTGCCTAATAAATAGGTATTAGACTCGCGGTAAATTTTATCAAAGGAAACCCCCATGGTTTGGTAGGATTTTTCAAAACCAGCAAAAACCCAGGCATTCATCGAATTCCATAGGTTCATGACCTCATCGTCCCCTTGTTCCCATTTCAATAACATTTCCTGAGCCTTCAATAGGATAGGAGCCTGTTTTTTAGCCTGCTCTTCCTCTATTCCATTTGCCATTAAATCAGCTATTTCTTGCTTATAGGCAATATCAAAGGCTACATAATATTTTCCAACTAAGTGATCTCCCTTTAATCCAGACGATTCAGGCGTTTCTTGATTCCCAAAAAGCTGGTAAGCCAGCATTGATTTGCAAATGTGTATGCCTCGGTCGTTGACAAGATTGGTTTTAATTACCTCATATCCTCCGGCAGCTAAGATTTGTGCCACGGAAAATCCGAGGAAATTATTGCGCAAATGGCCTAGGTGGAGAGGTTTGTTGGTGTTAGGTGAAGAGTATTCGATGAGTACTTTTTCGCCTTTGGGAGCTATTTGAAACGGATTATTATCTGATGCAACGCTGGCAAGTAAACCTAGCCATGCCGAATCATGAATGGAAATATTCAGAAAGCCTTGTACCACTTGATAGGCCTTCACAATCGAACAATTCGCTAACAAATACTCCCCTAATTCCGTTGCAATGGCGGCGGGAGCCTTACCTGCTTGTTTGGTGTAAGGGAAAACAACGAGTGTATAAGCCCCTTCAAACTCCTTTTTCGTTTCTTGTAATACGATTTCGTTTACGTTAATCTGAAAAAGGCTTTGTAAGCCTTTGGCAAGTTCTTGTTGTAATTGTTGCTGAATGTTTGACATCTAAATGGCTGTATTTTATCAATCGACAAAGGTAGCTAAATTCGCTCTAAACATTGCCTCTGATGCTCAGAAATGAATAAATTAATCTTACCTTTGTCGCTATTATGCAAAATATGTACCACGAGGCAATTCAAACTTTAAAATCAGGAGGAGTATTGTTGTATCCCAGCGATACGATTTGGGGGTTAGGATGCGATGTTCGAAATGAGCAGGCTATTGAAAAGATTTTGGAATTGAAAAATAGGCCAGCCTCTAAGGGCTTGATCGTTTTGATTTCTAAGATAGAGCAATTGAGTGAATACGTGGAGCAGGTCCCAGATTTAGCATGGGATTTAGTAGAATTTGCAGAAGATCCATTGACGGTCATATACCCTAAAGGGAAAAATGTTTCTCCTTTATTATTAGGACCAGACGGAAGCATTGCTATTCGTTTAGTGAAGGATGAGTTTTGTAAAGGATTGATTTATCGCTATCAACGTGCGATTGTATCTACCTCAGCGAATCTTTCTGGAGAAGCTTCTCCGCTTAATTTTGCCGGTATTGCACCATCCATTATGGAGGGCGTGGATCTAATAGTAAAGAATCCAGCAGGGGAAGGTCCAGCGAAAAAAGCGAGTAAAATTGTACAATTAGGTCTACATGGTGACTATAAGTTAATTAGAGGATAGATGAAAGAAGGGAAGGTGATAGTAGCAGATCCGATATTTTCCAAAATTGGCAAAGCAGCCGATCGTTTGGGCTTGGATAGTTACGTCATTGGTGGCTATGTGCGCGATGCAATTTTGGGGCGAGAGTGTAAGGATATTGATGTGGTTTGTATCGGATCGGGCATTGATTTAGCACTTGAAGTTGCTAAAGAATTTGATTTGCCGGAGCATGCTGTATCGGTTTTTAAAAATTTTGGAACGGCGATGATTAAAGTCGATGACTGGGATCTGGAGTTCGTAGGTGCTCGAAAAGAATCGTATAATCGCGATTCTCGTAAGCCAGTGGTAGAAGAGGGTACATTAGAGGACGACCAAAACCGCCGCGATTTTACCATCAACGCAATGGCCGTTCAATTGAACCAGGCTAATTGGGGGAAATTATTAGATCCATTTAATGGAATTGCAGATTTAAGTGCCAAAGTCATACGCACCCCATTGGCCCCTGGGATTACTTTTTCGGACGATCCGCTTCGGATGATGCGTGCCGTTCGATTTGCAGCTCAATTAGGCTTTGATATTCTTCCTGAGACATTTGACGCGTTGAAAACAGAGAAAGATCGCTTGGCTATCATTTCGATGGAGCGGATTTCGGATGAATTGAATAAAATGATTTTGTGCAAAAAACCATCCTATGGTTTTTTATTGCTAGATGCTTGCGAAATTCTCCCCATCATCTTCCCTGAGTTTATGAAGCTAAAAGGGGTAGACACCGAAGATGGCAAGGGACATAAAGATAATTTTTACCACACCTTGCAGGTATTGGACAATATTGCAGAAAATACAGATGACCTTTGGTGGCGCTGGGCTGCGATTTTACACGATATCGCTAAACCTCAAACCAAACGTTTTGCTCCCGGAAAAGGCTGGACTTTCCATGGTCATGAGGAAATGGGAGCGCGTCAGGTGCCTACCATTTTCAAGCGATTAAAGTTGCCTTTAAATGAGAAAATGAAACTAGTTCAAAAGCTGGTTCGTTTGCATTTACGTCCTATTGCCTTGTCTAAAGAGGAAATTACGGCTTCGGCATTACGTCGCCTTTTGTTCGAAGCAGGGGAGGAATTAGAAGCTTTAATGACCTTATGTAGAGCGGACATTACTTCGAAAAATGGAGATAAAGTCAAGCGTTATTTGCGGAATTTTGACTTAGTAGAGCAAAAGCTGAAAGAGGTAGAAGAAAGTGATTCATTACGTAATTTTCAACCCGTATTCTCTGGAGAAGTCATTATGCAGGTATTCGATATAGGTCCTGGCCGGGAAATTGGCTTGATTAAAATTGCTATGCGTGAAGCAATTTTAGAGGGAAACATTCGCAATGAATTAGCCTCAGGTTGGGATTTATTGCTAGAAGAAGGCCGAAAATTAGATTTAATGCCTGTCATTTCACTAGCAGATATTCAATAAAAAAGGCTCCGTTTTCGGAGCCTTTTTTATTGCTTGAGCAGAGGTGCATTAAAAGTTGATCACAAGATCTTCTTTTGCATAACGTACTTTTGCAGCGTTTGCTATAAAGTCATTGGCAGCATCACGCTCTCCTACTGCAAGAATTAATACAGAATGTAAGCCCATAGACTCTAAACCTAATAATTCATCTAATTGTGATGGAATAAAACCTTCCATAGGAGTGGTGTCAATTTGCAATTCACCTGCAGCAGCTAAGGCAGTACCCATTGCTAAATAAGCTTGACGAGCTGCCCAGTTCTTTTTTTCTTCTACTGAACGGCCAAGTAATGAACCCGCAATGGCTCCACGGTAATCACCTAACATATCTACTGATAGTCCCCGTGTATCCGCTACTAATTGGATAAATGCGTCGATTTGCTCTTCCGTGATATCGTTCCACGCAGCAAATACGATTAAATGAGAAGATTCAACAGCTTGTGGTTGACCATAAGCAATGGGTTGAATTTTTGCTTTTAATGCTGGGTTTTGAATGACCAACACTTTGTAAGGTTGTAAGCCAAAACCAGATGCTGAAAGGCGGATTGCTTCTAATAAAGAATCAATTTTATCTGCGGAAACTTTGTTTCCAGTCATTCTTTTAGTGGCATAACGCCAAGATAATGAGTCGATTAAAGACATAGTGTTGAATGGTGAATGGTAAATGGTAAATGGTGGATTTTAAACCTTTTTCTGGATAAAAGCCTGTGCACTATCTAATTTTAAGATTATAGAGAGTAGAGAGAAAATTTTAAAGGGTAATCTCATAAAACATTGTCGTAAGGCAGTTTAGAGATTACCCTTTGAAATTATTCTGAAACTAATGATACTGTTAAAGCGAAATCATCAAAAATCGCTTTATCTCCAATTGATTCGAAGAATTTCTTAGAACCGTAACGGATGTTGAAATCAGTACGATCGATAGTGATGTTTGCTTTTGCATTTACTTTACCACCTTTAACTGCGATTTCTGCAGGGAAAGTGATAGATTTTGTGATGCCTTTGATTGTCAAGTTACCTGTTACTTGGTTTCCTGCTACTTTAGTGATTACGAAAGAAGCTGTTGGGAATTTTTCGATTTCAAAGAAATCACCAGAAGTGATGTGGCCAATGAATTTTTGATTGTAACCAGCATCAGTGATATCTAAATCTTTGATTGTTTTCAAATCGATTGTGAAATTTCCACCGATTAATTTGTTACCATCTACGTTCAAAGCACCAGCTGAGATACCTACAGTACCGTTGTGCTCACCTGTTACTTTTTTCGCTAGCCAAGCGATAGAACTAGCTGTCTTGTTTACGTTAACTACTTTCGGAGCAGCTACACCAGCGAAAGAGATTAGGCCTAAAGCCAAAGTTGCAATGACTACTTTTACAGATTTCATGTTATTATAATTTAATTGTGAGAAAATACGGTTCTAAATTCGTCCAAAATTTGGTTCATTTCCTCGAGCTTTTTAACTCCTAAAGCATCGAAATGTTTTCCCCAGTCATTTTGAACTTGGTCTACTTGGCTTAATAAATCCAAACCAGCCGGTAATATTAATACATCCACCGCTCTACGGTCCTGAGGACATTCACGGCGAAGGACTAATTTTTTTTCGACTAATTTGTCCACTAGGCGAGAGGCATTGGACATTTTGTCAAGCATGCGCTCCGTGATGGCTAAAACGGTCATCGGTGCTCCTTGCTGTCCTCGTAAAATGCGCAATACATTGTATTGCTGTACCGTTAGTCCGAAAGGTTTAAGTAATTCCTGTTGCTGTTGAAGAATCCAGTTGCCTGTATAGATTGCATTCACAACGGCTTTAGAGGCCTCTGAAGGGAATTTTGACTGCTTTAAATCTTCGGAAATACCCATGGTTAAAATTTGATGTCGTAAAATTAAATGTAATTACATTAAATACAAAGGGAAATAAATTTATTTTTGTCAAAATCCTGAAAATTTTAATTTTTGGCCTATTTTTGGACATGCAGACTTCCTTATCGCTTCAATATCCATTTATCTTAGCCTCTAATTCACCCCGTAGAAAAGAGATCTTGCGTTCCGCTGGATTTGACTTTTCGGTTTTACCGAGTGATGTAGATGAATCTTTTTCGGCTGAGATGAAGCCGCAGGAAGTGCCCGTACATTTAGCAGAGCGCAAAGCGAATGAATTAGCTCGAATTTCGCCCAATGCCTTGGTGTTAGCAGCTGATACCGTGGTGATCTTAGGGAACTCTATTTTGAATAAACCGCTGGATAAATCAGAGGCCATCTACATGTTGCAGCAATTATCAGGGAAAACTCATGAGGTAGTGACTGGAATTGCTTTGCATACCCCTCAAGGATTGTTCAAGAAGGCTGATTCCGCTTTGGTAACTTTCCGGAGTTTTGAAGATTGGGAAATTGATTTCTACGTGAGGGAAGGATCCTGTCTTGATAAAGCAGGCTCTTATGGAGTGCAGGACTTTTTGGGGATGGTGGGTATTGAATCCATTCAAGGATCTTTTTACACCGTGATGGGTTTGCCCATTTTTGATGTGTATCAATTAATGAAACCCTATATTTTAGACGGAAAACAATTAATGATTAGATAGAAAAACTTTCGCCGCATCCACAAGTACGACTTGCGTTGGGGTTTTTGAATTGGAAACCTTTGCCATTTAATCCATCGGAAAAGTCTAATTCAGTACCAGCAAGGTAAAGAATGGATTTTTTATCAACCATTACTTTTACTCCTTTATCTTCGAAAATCATATCGTTAGGTTGTGGTTCTGCTGCAAAATCTAAATTGTACATTAAACCTGAGCAGCCACCACCTTCTACAGCCACGCGGATGTTGAATTCTTCCGTTAAACCTTCTTTAGAACGCAATTCTTTAATTCTATTGGCTGCTAAATCTG
>ERZ650308.994-NODE-994-length-15180-cov-4.907636_pt1 | contig 15180 bp, 14 predicted proteins | sample MGYA00376244_ERZ650308 | MGnify/ENA primary metagenome ERZ650308 (study PRJEB26733, sample SAMN07839295) | wastewater metagenome | biome: small river; feature: stream; material: water | place: USA: North Carolina | collected 2016-04-26 ...
TGTCAGATGTGCTGTTCGCTCAGATGTACCTCATCCCCGCGTTTCGGGCGGCGCTGAACGAGGCGCGCGGCGCCGATGCTCGGGTAGCTCGCTTGGCGAGGGGTGAGCGCGAGGACGCGTAGATGCGCGCGGTCGATACTCGTGATGTGCCGTCCGATCTCGCTTCTGGCGAGGTTGTGACGCTTGCGCCGCGTGGCGTCCCTGTCCCGCGTATCGACCCTCGTACGATGCGACCGATTGCGGGGAGCCGGGCCGAATTCGTCGTGACGGTTCGGGAGGACGCATGAGCATCAGGACGCGAGACGAAGCGATCGAGCGGGCGTTCTGGATCCGAACCTGTGAGAGTTGCGAATTCCGGGTGGATACGCCGGAATACGCGGACAAGGATCACGAATGTCGGCGCTTCCCGCCTTCGGTCGCCGGTTTCCCTGGCGTGGGGCTGGGGACGTGGTGCGGCGAGCACAAGCCGCGGGTGACGTTGTGAAGCGATGACGGCGAAGCCTGAGAGCATCCACAAGGATCTCGCGGACTTCGTGGCGCAGTTCTACGCGGATCCGCTGGGGTTCGTGCTCGCGATGTACCCGTGGGGCGAGCCTGGACCGTTGCAGGACTTCGACGGGCCGGACGACTGGCAACGGGAGTTCCTGACCTGGCTGGGCGAGGAAGTGACGCGCCGGCGGTTCGACGGACACACGACGGTCGAGCCGATCCGGGCGGCCGTCTCGAGCGGCCACGGCATCGGGAAATCGACGCTCCAGGCGTGGCTCGTGGATTGGATCATGTCCACGCGGCCGTACTGCCGCGGCACGATCACGGCGAACACGAATACGCAGCTCGACACGAAAACGTGGGCGGCGATCCTCTACTGGCGGAAGCTGTCGCTGACGGCGCCGTGGTTCGAGGCGAACACGGCGCGGGCCTACTTCAAGGGGATGCGGGAGTCGTGGTTCTGTGCGCCACAGTCCTGTAAGGAAGAGAACTCGGAGGCGTTCGCAGGCCAGCACGCGGCCAACAGCACGTCGTTCTATGACTTCGACGAAGCCTCGGCGATCCCGGATGTGATCTACGAGGTGGCACAGGGCGGGCTGACGGACGGGGAACCGATGTGGTTCCTGTTCGGCAACCCGACGCGGAACTACGGGGCGTTCTTCCGGGCGTGCTTCGGGGCGGACAAGCATCGGTGGAAGGTCTGGTGTATCGACTCGCGCACGTCGAAACTCACCAACAAGCGGCAGATCGACGAGTGGATCGCCGACTACGGCGAGGATTCGGACTTCGTGCGGGTCCGCGTGCGGGGCCTGGCGCCAAAGGCGTCCGACGCGCAGTTCATCGGCGCCGGCGTGGTGTTCGAGGCGCAGAAACGCCAAGTCTTTGTGCTGCCGGATGAGCCGTTGGTGGCGGGGCTCGACGTGGCACGCGGCGGGGCCGACGAGTGCGTGATTCGTTTCCGGCGGGGCCTGGATGCGCGGAGTATCCCGCCGATCCGGCTGACGGGCGAGCAGGCGCGGGACTCGATGCGGGTCGTGGCGGTGGCGAAGGGCGTGCTCGATCGGGACTTCGGCGGCCGGCGGGTGCGGGCGCTCTTCGTGGACGCCACGGGCGGCTCGGTGGGCGGGCCGGTGGCCGATCGGCTGCGGCAGTTGGGCCACAAGGGCGTTTACGACGTGCAGTTCGGCGGCGCGTCGCCGGATCCGAAGATGGCGAACATGCGGGCGTTCATGTGGGCGCGCATGCGGGATTGGCTGGGCAAGGGCGCGATCGACAGCTCGCCGGATCTCGATACCGATCTAACGGGGCCTGGCTACGGGCACGACAAGAAGGATCGACTCCTGCTTGAGTCGAAAGAATCGATGAAGAAGCGCGGGCTCGACTCGCCGGACGACGCGGACGCGCTGGCGCTGACGTTCGCGGAAACGCTGCCGGTCCTCGAGGACGAGGACGCGTCGGACGCCTACGAGGCGCCGCGCCCGTGGGCGTAAGGGGTGAAACCGTTGCGATTCTGCGGCATGGCGCGGAAGATGGGGCGACGATGGCGGCCCGTGACTTTCGCCTGATCCGAAATCCTGCACCCTGGCGTCCGGAACATCGCGGGCGCGTCCAGTCCGCGATCGGCGCGACGTTCGCTGGCATGGACGACGCGACGTTCGGGCGCTACCTCGAGACGATCCCGGCCGAGCACCACGCGGCGGCGCGGTCCATCCGTGCGAAGTACGTGGCGCCGGCGGCGCAGGCGTAGGGCATGGCCGACGATCTGAAAGAGCTCCGGCAAGCGTTCGAGTCCGATGATGCGGACTGGAAGGACCATCGCGACGACCGTAAATCGGACATGAAGGCCCTGGGGCCTGATTCGACGTGGGACGACAAGGAGCGGCGGACGCGCAAGGCGGAAGGCCGGCCGTGCCTGTCGTTCGATGAAGTGGGCCAGTACGTCAACCAGCTGGTCAACGATGCGCGCGAGCAAGAGCGGGCGGTGGACATCTCGCCCGGCCCGGAGGACGAGGACGACGCCGAAGCGCGATTCGTGGCGGCCTTCATCCGGGAGATCGAGACGCAATCGAACGCGCCACTCGCCTATACGCGCATGTTCGAGGACGCGGCGAGCGGCGGGTATGGCTTCCTGCGGATTCAGGCGGAATACTCGCAGGACGTGATCGGCGAGGACGCCGAGATCGGGCCGGAGGCGTTCGAGCAGCAGCTGCGGATCAAGCCGATCCACAATCCGGATCTGGTCACGCCGGGCTACTTCACGCAGCCGGACTTCTCCGACGCCGAACGCTTCTGGATCTATGACCGCGTGACGCACGCGGAGTTCGCGCGGCGCTGGCCGGAGGCGGAGGTACCCGCGAAGAGCGTGGGCAAGGGCGCCGGGCCGAGCTGGGGCGACGACAAGGCGGTGTGGGTCCGGGAGTGCTGGCAGAAGAAGAGCACGCGCCGTCGCCTGGCGCTCCTGCCGAACCCGGCCGATCCTGCCAATGGGTCGCCGGTCGGCGTGTGGGTGGACACGATCCCGAAGGAGCAGCGAAAGGCTGTGCTTGCCACGGCGCTCCGGGAACGCTGGGTCGAGGTGCCGAAGATCACGCAGTTGATCACGAACGGCGCGGAGGTGCTCGAGGACGAGCGCACGATGCCGGGTCGGTACCTGCCGATCATCGGTTGCACCGGGAAGATCCTGTGGGTGGACGATAAGCGCTACCTGATGAGCCTGATCCGCAAGGCGATCGATCCACAGCAGGTGCTGAACTACTATCGGACGAGCGAAGCCGAGATGGCGGCGATGGCGCCGAAGTTCCCGTGGTTCTACTACGAGGGCGCCTTGGACGCGAAGAACGCCGGCAAGCTGGCGAACGCGAACCGGAAGCCGGTGGGCGGCATCGCGATCAAGCCGAAGTTCGAGGGCTGGTCGGAGGCGTGGGGGCCGGTGCCGTTCCCGTCGCGCAATCCGTACGAGCCGCCGATCCAGGCGTTCGAGGTGGGCGCGGAGTCCACGCGGCGCGCGATTCAGGCGGCCACGGGGACCGGGTTTCTCCCGACCGAGGCGCAGCGCCACAACCAGAAGTCGGGCGTCGCGATGCGGGAGATTGCGACGAGTGCCGCGAAAGGTGCGTACCACTTCGTCGATCACTACGAGCACGCGATCCGCCGGGTGGGCGTGGTACTGGTGGACTACATCCCGCACTACTACGACACGCCGCGGGATCTGCATGTGCGCGGGAAGGACGACGCGGCGATCCGCGTGCGAATCAACGATGAGGCGGCGCCGGCGCCGAAGGAGCTGGGCGGCCGGCCGATCATGCTCAAGAAGGGCCAGCGGCTGACGGTGACGGTGAGCACGGGGCCGAGCTACGCGACCGAGCGCGAGAAGGCGTCGGAGTTCGCGGATCAGCTCGTGACGGGCCGGCCTGAGACGTTTATGTGGTTCGCGGATCTGATCTTCAAGCTCAAGCAGATCGGGCCGCTGGGCGACAAGATGGCCGAGCGCGCGAAGGCGATGCTCCCGCCGGCGATCCAGGCGCTTGAGAACGGCCAGCAGGCGAACCCGCAGGTCCAGCAGATGCAGGCGCAGCTCAAGCAGGCGCAGCAGGTGATCCAGCAGCTCCAGCGGATCCTCGAAACCGAGCAGATCAAGGGCCAGGCGGCGCTCGAGCTCAAGAAGTTGGACGGCGATATCCGGATGGCGCTGGCGGATCTGGCTGGGAAGCAGAAGCTCCAGCAGATCGCGGCGACCACGGCGGCCGACATCGACACGCGCGAGGACGAGCAGGCCCACGAAGTCGCCCTGGCCGGCGCCGACGCGGCGAAGTCCGAGGCGGACGCCAAGCGGGCCGAGTACGCGGCCGATAAGGCGCGGATCTTCGGCACGCAGTCTTCGTCCTAGCGTAGAAATTTCGCCTCAAGCGGTGAAATTGTTGCTGACGGTATGCAGTCTCTGCATACTGACGGCAATGGAACCGACGCCCGGATCAGGTGTCTCTTCGGCGGACTCACCGACCGCCCCGGCCTTCTCCAGCTACGCGCACGAGGCGGATCTTCGCGATCTGGCCGAGTCGCGCGGTGAATCGACGACGGTAGGTTCTCGGGATTCCTCGTCTCCCGCGGGTGGGGCAAGCGCCTCGCCTGATGCTGCGGCGGAAGCCGCGGCCCCGTCCGATGCGACATCGGGCGATGTGTCCAAGCCGGCGCCGAAGGCGCGCAACCTCGAGACGCGTTCCAAAGACGTGTCCGACGAGGTGGCGCGACTCCAGGAACAGATCCGGCTACGCAAGGCGCTCCGCGAAGAGCTCGCGGCGCTGGGTGGTCCTTCTTCGTCCGCGAAGCCGCAGGACTCGCAGCCTGCACCGAAGGCCAATCAGGAGCCGCCGGCATGGGAACGCTACCTAGCGGACCCGAATGCCCCTCGAGAAGAGGATTTCGACGACTACCGCAAGTTCGTTGCGGCGATGTCGTCATTCGCGGTGAAGCGCGCGCTCGAGGACCACGAACGCCGGCAGGCGCTCGATCGGGACTCGCAGCGGCGCATGAGCGAGATCGATCAGTCGTACAAGACGTTCAAATCCCGCGTCGATGAGGCGCAGAAGTCGGATCCTGAGTTCGAACACAAGATCGATCCGGGTCTGATGGGGATCATCCCGTCATCTGCTCTGTTGCCTCACGAGCAGATCCGTCCGGCGAACGCGCTGCTTCAGCACGTCGTTGAGTCGGAGGCGGCGCCGGCGCTGTTGCTGCATTTCAGCACGCCGAGCGGTCAACAGGACTGGTCGAACCTGGCGGCGGCACCGACGCCGGCCGCGATGGCTCGCGCCTTCGGACGCATCGAAGCCCGATTCCTGACGGACGGTTCCCCGGCCCCGGCGTCCAAGCCGGCGGCCAAGCCGATCACGTCCGCCCCTGAGCCGCCTACGGCGCTCGGTCGGCGCGCGAGCTCGCCCGACGTGGCGGCCTCGGCGCTGGCGAAAGGGGATTTCGCGGGCTACCGGGCCGCCGCTGACGCGGCCGACCTGGCGCAGTTCCGCGGGCAGTAGGCCAGATGGCAAACCGATTTTCGAAGGTCGATTACGTCGCGAACGAGACGCTCCGGCTGTTCATGCACAGCTGCGAGGTGTTCGCGGCCATGAACCATTCGCACGACGCGGAGTACGACAAGGACTTCGCGGTCGGCGAAACGATCCGCGTGAAGTACCCCTGGCGTCCGGTGATCCGGAACGGCATGGACTACGTGGGCGGCAACATCGAGCGCATCGAAACGACCGTGAAGGTCGATCAGGCGTTCGGCGTGGATTTCGACTACGACACGATCGACAAGCTCCTGAACATGGAGCGCGGCGAGGAACGCGTCAAGAAGGAGTACCTCAAGCCGGCGGCCAAGTACCTCGCGGCGGAGGCGGACAAGCGCGCGGCGGAGTTCGCGTACAAGAACACCGGCAACATCGTCGGCATTCTCCAGACGAATCCGACCACGTTCGACGCGACGAGCGCGGCCGTCCGTCAGCGCTTCATGGAGCTGAGCTCCATCGATTCGGACAAGGCGCTGTTCATCCCGCCGGCCGTCATGCGCGGCATCAAGGGCGGTTCCGACGCCAACCTGGCCCGCTTCGGCCCGGTGGAAGAGATCAAGAAGCTCTACAAGGAAGGCATCGTCGGCAAGGCGGACGGCTTCGAGTGGTACGAGAGCATGTCGCTCAAGAGCCACACGGCCGGCATCTGGGCCTCGACCGTCTCCCTGGCCTCGTCGGTCGCCAACGGCGATTCGTCGCTGTCGGTGAGCTGCACGAGCGGCGACACGTTCAAGGAAGGCGACGTGATCGGCCTGACGGGCATCTACCGCGTCAACCCGGTCACGCGTGAGCGTACCGAGTCGGTCAACACCATGACCGTGACGGTCGCGGCCGACGTGACCGCGGGCGGCTCGACGGCGACGGTGCCGATCAAGGAAAAGCTGTACTACACGGGCAACTATCAGAACGTCGACGCGCAGCCCGCGTCGTCCGGCGGCCTGGTGCTGTTCCCCGGCACGACCTCTCCGAACGGCAAGGCCGGCAAGCAGGGCCTCGCGTTCACGCGCGATGCCTTCGCGGCCATCTCGCTCCCGCTGCCGATGCCGAAGGGCGAGGAAGTGATGTCGCAGGCGACGGATCCCGACACCGGGATCTCGATCTCCTTCATCCGGTTCTTCGACCCGCGTCGTCGAGCCTGGGGCAACCGCTTCGACGTGATGCTCGGCTTCGGCCGTCTCCACGCGGATCTCGCGGCGGCGCGCATCCTCTGCGCCTAGTCGCGGTTCATCATCTTCCAGGGAGACATCGACCGCCATGCGTACTCGCTTCTACACGCTGATCCTTCTCGCGGCGCTCACGCTGGGCCTCGTCCAGCCCGCCGCCGCACAGACCTCGCTGACCGAAACGACCGTGGCGCAGGCCGCCACGGCGTCGCAGAACTTCATTGTCCTGACCTCGGCGACGGGCGTGGCGGCCGGCTACGGCATCTACACCGACAATGAGTTCATGACGGTGGCGGCCGACTACGTGTCTGGCACGCGTGTCCCGGTCGTCCGGCGCACGTCCGTGACCTCGCACGCGGCGGGCGTGCCGGTCTACATCGCGCCGGCGCCGGCCTTCGTCACGGGCGACCGCTTCGGCTCCTGCACCGCGGCCAGTGAAGCGTACTCGCCGATCATCAACGTCCAGAACGGCAACATCTGGGAGTGCAATTCGGTCGTCAAGAAGTGGGTGAACCTGCGGGATCTCACGGTGGTGACGTGCCGGGCGCTCCTGGTGGCGGACCAGATCGACCAGTCGTGCTTCACGGCGAACCGGGCGTACTTGGTCTACAAGATCAACTACGTGGCGACCACGGCGGAAGCCAGCGGCACGCTGACGATCATCCCGCGCAAGCAGGTGGGCACGCAGGCTGCGGCCTCGGGCACGGCGCTCGCCACGGCGATCAACGCCGTGACCTCGGGCACCGCCGCGCAGACGGTGGCGACGGCGACGCTCACGAGCACCGAGGCGAACCTGATCGTCAACACGGGCGACCGGCTGGGCCTCGACTACACCGACGACACGGCCGGCGAGCTCGCCGGCGTGACGGTGACGTTCTTCCTCTACCCGCTGTAAGCGCGCGACGCGTGGCCGGGCCTGCGGGGGCAGGCTCGGCCCGTGTCGTGTTTCCCGCCTGGAGGCTCGATGCTCTCGCACTATCCGCGGATCCTGTTCAAGAAGGACGGCAACGAAACGCGCGAACTGCGCGTGAACGACGAGTCGGCGATGGCCGCGGCGGTCGCGCAGGGCTGGGAGGCGCGGGCGCTCCCGTCGCTCGAGCAGCTCGAGGCGTCGCGCGTCGTGCGGGCGGTCTACCCGCGGATCCTCTTCAAGGACGAGGGCGGCGGCGTGGTGCTCGAGGCGCGGGCCGAAAACCCGGAGCAGCGCGCGGCGCTCGAGGTGCAGGGCTACGCGATCCGCCCGCTGCCGGGCGAGGTGATCGAGCCGGCGGAGTCGGACGAGGCGCCGAAGAAGCGCCGACAGAAGGACTAGCGCGCGATGACGATCGGCGACCTCATCACGTCGGCGCTGCGTGAGCTGGGGATCGTCGATCTCACGGCGACGCCTGGCGCGGAGCTGTCGGCGCTCGGGCTGACGCTCACGAACCGGATTCTTGACCGCTGGAACGCGCAGCACGGGGCGCTCTATTCGACCGTCCATTCCTCGCTCGTGGCGTTCACGGCCGGCTTGAATCCGCACACGATCGGCGTGTCTGCGGACTCGCCGACGTGGACGGTGAGCACGAATCGCCCAGTCGAGATCCTCGGCGTACGGGTGACGGGCGACGACGGCGAGACGTTCACGCCGCTGACGCCGCGATCGGCGGACTGGTGGCACGCGCTCCAGGCGCCGGGCACGTCGGCCGACTATCCCACCGATTTCTACTTCGATCCGACCTGGCCGAACGGGTCGCTCTACTTCTACCCGGAACCGGCGTCGGCGAGCATCAAGGCGCAGATCGTCTATCGGATGGCGTTGGCGCAGGTCGGGGACGCGACGGTGGTATCCCTGCCGCCGGCCTACCTTGACGCGCTGGTGGCGACGCTGAAAGAGCGGATCGTGGCGATCCCGACGTTCGCGACGCGGGCGACGCCGGACCTGCGGGCCGACGCGCAGGCGGCGCGGGGCGTGGCGTTCGGCCACAACCTGCCGGAACTCGACATCGTGACCGATGACGGCCTGACGGCCAGCCGGGGCGGGGACTTCGATCCCGTGCTCGGCCCGTTCGCGTCGATGGTGGGCTGATGGCGCCGATCGCGGGCTTCGTGGGCGGCTGGTACAGCGGGGCCAACCCGGTCAGTGCGGCGGAAACGCTCGTCAACTGGTTCCCGTCCGCCGTCGAAACGCCGGGCGGCGCGGTGACGGCCGAGCTCCTGCCAACGCCGGGCGTGCGGACGTTCGCGACGGCGAGTGTGGGCGGCGCGCGGGGCCTGTGGGCCGGCGACGGCCGGTGCTTCGCGGTGTTCGGCGGCACGCTGTTCGAGATCGACATCGCCGGCACTGCGACGAGTCGCGGCGCGGTGGCGACGGACGGCCGGCCGGTGACGTTCGCCACGAACGGGGACGCCGGGAATCAGTTGCTCATCACGGCGGGGGGCTCGGCCTACTGCTACAACCTGACGACAAACGCGCTCACGTTGGTCCTATCGGGTGGCGTGGTGCAGGGTGGCGTGTCGGACGGGTTCGGCGTGGTGCTGTTCGACTCCGGCGTGGTCCGGGTGTCGGCGCTCTTCGACCTGCTGACGTGGGATCCGACGCAGTTTCTCCAGCGGTCGATCCAGTCGGATCTCTGGCAGGCGCTGCTTGTCGATCCGTACGGGTATCTCAACCTGATCGGCTCGAAAACGGGCGAGTCCTGGTCGAATCAGGCCGGCGCGGTGCTGCCATTCGCGCCCGATCGCTCCGGGCTGCTCGAAGAGGGCATTGCGGCGCCGTTCTCGCTCGCGCAGGCCGGGAAACACAAGGTGTGGCTGAGCACGAACGCGAACGGCGGGTACGCGGTGATGGCGGCGCAGGGGTTCCAGGCGCGGCGCATCTCGCACCACGCGCTCGAGCGGACGATCAGCGGGTACGCGGTCGTGTCCGACGCGTTCGGGCAGACGTACGAGCAGGAGGGCCACGCGTTCTATCTGCTCACGTTTCCGACCGCGCGTGCGACCTGGGTGTACGACTTCATGACGCAGCAGTGGCACCAGCGGGGCACGATGCAGGGCGGCGTGTTTGGCCCGTGGCGGCCGGCGTTCCACGCGTTCGCGTTCGGAAAGCATCTGGCGGCCGATATGGAATCGGCGAAGGTCTACGAGCTCCGGGACGACGTGTATACCGACGTGGACAGCCTGCCGATCGTGCGGGAACGACAGTTCTACGCGGGCGGCTCGGAGAATCGGCCCGTCTGGTTCCATCGGCTCGAGGTGCTCGCCCAGGCGGGCGTCGGGCTGACGACGGGGGCGGGCTCGGACACGAATCCGACGCTCGCGCTCGCGGTGTCGGACGACTACGGCCGGACGTTCGGGACGGAGCGCCAGGCGGCGCTCGGCAAGATCGGCGAATACGGCCGGCGGTGTGAGTGGTGGGGCCTCGGGATGGCGCGCGGGCGCGTCTACCGGATCCGGGCGTCGGCGGGGGTCGCGTTGCGGCTGTCGGCGGCGTTCCAGGATGTCGAGGTGGCGGCGTGATCCCTGAACCGCCGTTCCGTAATCGCGTCCTGGACGACGACGGGTTCGTGTCGCAGCCGTGGCGGGCGTGGCTGATGGCACTGGTGCAGGCGCTGCGCGCGCTGGGGGCGTGATGGGCGACGGCTACCGCTACGACGAGATCCAGGCGCAGCAGGATGAGATCCGCCGCCAGCAGGACGAGCAGGCGCGGGCGCTCGAGCTCCAGCGGCTACAGGAGCAGCAGGCCGCGCAGCGTGCGCAGGAGCGGGGGCGGACGCTGGGCGATCTGATGGCCGGGCCGTCGCCGGCGAATCCCTACGATCCGCAGGCGCCGACGACGCGATACCCGCAGGACATGCCGGGCGGCGGCGTCCCGGTGCAGGCGCAGCCGATGCCGGGCGCGGAGATGCCGGCGCCGGCGGAACCGCCGCCGACCTACACGCACGATCCGACGCGGGACTACTCGCGCAACCCGCTGACCGGGGACGAGCTGAACGCCTATATCGCCAACGGGGGCCAGAACGCGTTCAGCGGGGCGACGACCTACTACGGCGGCGGGGCGCTGCCCACGGGCCAGCGGACGCCGGGGCGCTCGGCCTCGGATCTGAGCGTGGACGAGTTCAACCAGGGGATGCGGGGCTCGGAGCTGTATCAGCAGTTCATCCACGGGCGCGGCCTGGTGGGCGAGGACGGCAAGACGCGGGCGTGGACGGACAGCGATCGGCGCGAGTGGCGCGCACAGCTCTCGGCCAACGGGGTGCAGATTCCGGACGGCATGAAGATCGACGACGCCGGGAACCTGAACGAGATCAACAAGACCGGCAAGCGGATCGCGATCACGGCGGCCATTCTCGGCGCGGCGGCGCTCACGGCGGGCGCGGCGGGCGCGTTCGCGGGCGGCGCGGCTGCGGGTGGTGCAGGTGCCGCAGGTGGTGCAGGTGCGGCGGCTGGCGCCGGCGCTGGTGCTGCCGCCGCGGGTGGCGGTGCGGCCATTGCCGGCGGGGCGCCGTGGGCGCTGACGCCGCTGGTGGCGGGCGCGTCGTCGGTGGGCACGGGCGCGACGCTGGCCGGCGTCGGTACAGCGGCGGGACTGGCGAGCACGGTAGCGCCCGCGGCGTCAACGGTGGCGCCTACGGCAGCAGCAGCGGGGGGCGGTATGGGCTGGGGATCCGTGATTCAGGGCGTGGCGGGGGTCGGCTCGGCCTACATGGGCGCGCAGGCGCAGAAATCGGCCTCACGCGATGCACTGGCGGCGCAGCGCGAAGGCTCGCAGGCGAGCGAGCGGACGCTGATGGCGCAGATGCAGGCCGATCGCGAAGCGCGGGCGGCCGATCGTGCAGACGCGGAGCGCCGCTGGCAGGCGGAACAGGAGTTCGCGCGCAAGCAGTGGGACGCGCAGGAAGAAGAGCGGCTGTATCAGCGCCGGATCTTCGAAGAGGACCGGGCGGCGAAGACGAACAGCGGATCGGGGGGCTACGCCGGTCCATCGCTGCCGGATCCGAAGCAGCTCCGGAAGGAGCAGGCGCAGCGGACGCTCGCGGCGCTACTCGCGCAGGGTACGCCGGGCTTTTCGCCCTACCAGCCGGCCACGGCCGCCGGCCCGATCGGACGGGTGTAGATCATGGCGTTCAATTACGACCAGTTGCAGCAGCTCGGCGGCGGCGTGCCGGCGGTCGATCCGGCCGCGCAGCTCGCGGCGTTCGGCGGTGGGGCGCCGCAGGGCGGCGGGATGCCGAATCCGGCGCAGAACACGGGCGTCGCTGGCAATCTCGGTTCCGGCGGGTTCGACTACATGGCGCCGGCGCCCGGCGCTCCGGCGCAGACCTACACGCCCGATCAGTTCTCGTCCTGGTACCAGCAGCAGTTCGGCAACCCGATCGACCAGGGGCTGCTCGGGCAGATCGGCGCCGCGGTGGGGCCGGCCGGCGAGAACGGCCAGTACTCCCAGGCGCAGTTCGATCAGGGCAAGCAGCTCGCGCAGCAGCAGCAGCAGAACGCGAAACCGTTCTTCCCGGAGTTCAAGCCGCCGGAGTATCAGGCGGGGCCGGCCTACCAGGCGCCCGAAAAGTTCGTGGCGCCGACGATGGAGCAGGCGCAGGCCGATCCGGGCTATCAGTTCGCGCTCAATCAGGGGATGAACGCCCTGCAGAACGCGCAGGCGGCGAAGGGGCTGGCGCGCACCGGGGCGAGCCTCAAAGCGCTGATGGACTACGGCCAGCAGGCGGCCACGCAGCAGTACGACAAGGTGTATGACCGCGCCGCGTCGCAGTACGGCCAGAACTACCAGATGGGCCGCGACGCGTGGACACTGAACGACGCGCAGCGGCGCGACGCGCGCGATTTCGGCTACCGGGGCGCGTCCGACGCGTTCAATGCGAATTTCCGCGGCCGTGAGCTCCAGTTCGAAGACTTGTTCCGGCGCTGGGCGCAGAACACCAACATCCAGACCCAGCTCGCGCTGGCGGACTAACCGTGCCGTTCATGCAGCGGACGCGTCATCGCCTCGTGCATCGTCAGGCCTCGCTTGAGCCGGTAGTAGAACGTGCTCTTGTTGATGCCGGCGAGTCTCGCCCACTCGTTCAGGGGGCGGCGTTCGCCGTTGTGCTCGATGATGCGCGTCGTGCTGGTGTTGTTGGCCTGCTGTCGGCGCGTGGCCCATCGGCAGTTCTCGGGCGAGTACGGGCCATCGTTGTTGATGCGGTCGAGCGAGTGCGCGGGCGTGGGGCGCGGTCCCATGTCGCGCAGGAACGTCTCGAAGTCATCCCACGCCGGACAGACGGTGATACCGCGACCGCCCCAGCGGTCGAAGCGGGGCGCGTTCGGATTCGTGCAGCGGTTGCGCATGAGCGTCCACGCGCGATGCTCCGGCGACTGGCTCATCAGGTGCTTGGCGTTGATGCGGCGCAGGTCTCGCGCGAGACAGCCGCAACTGTTCGTGTTGCCGGAGCGGAGACATCCGGTTGTCACGGTGCTCAGGGTGCCGCAATCGCAGCGGCAGCGCCATCGGCGCGCGCCGGCGGCGGTGCTGGGCAGGCGTTCGATGACCAGCAGACGGGCGAATCGCTGACCGGTCAGGTCCATACGTTTTCCGCGCATTTCTGCGTTATATCACAGGTGGCGTATGCCGGCTAATCGCGTCGAATGGGTCAATCAGCCGTTTGTCGGCCCGTCGCGGGTCGATACGAGCGGCTACGGGCGCACGCTGGCGGATCTGCTCTACCAGCGCGGGAATCAGACGGCGGCCATCCATCTCCAGCGCGGCGACGCCGCGGCGCGGAGTTGGGGGCAGGCCGGGGCGTCGATCGCCGGCGCGGTGGACTCGTGGCGGCAGTCGGTGGCGCAGAAGCGCCAGCAGGAGATCGAGCAGGCGCGCGAGCAGCGGACGGCCGAGGCGCAGGGGATCCAGATGGACGCGGCGAAGCTCCAACTTGGACGCGCGCAGCGGCAGGAGCAGGGCGAACAGGTGGCGCGGGATCTGCTGCCGCTGGCGCAGCGGCAGGACGGCGTAGTCGGCTATGACCGCGCGTTCATCCAGAAGGAGCTCGAGTCGGCCGGCCACGCGGACATGGTGCCGCAGGTGTTCCAGCAGCTCGACGCGCAAGAAGAAGCCCATCTCAAGGTGAAGGCGCTGCGGCGGGATGCGGTCGCCGGCGACGCGTTCCGGCTGTTGCAGTCGGGCGGGGATGAGCGGTCCTTCAACTCGATGATTGCGCTGTGGGAGGCGAACGACGCGGTCCCGCAGGCGGAGATCGAGGGCCTGCGGAACATGGGCAAGACGCCGGAGGGGCGCCAGCGGGCGCTTCTGGCGGCCGTCAACTCGTCGCCGACGTTCGCGGAGCAGGTCCGCAAGATGCAGGCGGCCGAAGCGCCTCAGCTCAAGGCGTTCAAGCCCGGTGACGTGGTGGTGGACGAGCGCAACCCTGGCGCGGGGCCGCTGTTCGCGGTGCCGCCCGAGGACAAGGCGCCGGCCAACATCGAAGCAGCCATCCTCGAGGCGCAGCGGCGCGGGGATACCGCAACCGTCAATCAGCTGTTGGGTATGAAGAAGGACATTGCGGCGGCGGGCCGTGCGCCGGCCGCGCCTGGTGCGCCGGAACCGCTGGTGGCGATCACGGGGCCTGACGGGAAGCCGGTGTTTGTGCCTCGGTCGCAGGCGATCGGCAAGGCGCCGGCGAACACGCGCGAGCAGGGCCGGCAGGTCACGAGCGGGGACGCCGGCGACATCGCCGAGCTCAATACGGCGCTCGATGACCTGGCGACGCTGAAAACCGAGCTCACGGGCAACGGGGCCACGGGCACGTCCGCGCAGATCGGCGCGTCGCTGTGGGCGCCGATCACGAATCTGACCGGCTGGGGCACTGAGGCGAAGCAGAAGCAGGTGCAGATCGATCGCGTCAAGCAGGTGATCGGCAAGGCGCTCGAGGGCGGCGTGCTCCGGAAAGAGGACGAAATCAAGTACGAGAAGATCCTGCCGACGATCAAGGACAGCCCGGAGATCGTGCGCTCGAAGCTGAACGGACTGGTGACGGCGATCGAGAGAAAGCACGGGCGGAAGCTCGAAGCGCTCTCGTCGGCTGGCTACGACGTATCGCGGTTCAGCGGCGCCGGCGCGGCGCCTGACGCGGACGGCTGGCAGACGATCGACGGGATCCGCGTGCGGGTGAAACCCTGATGCCTCGCTACGAATTCCAGATCGGCGGCAAGTCGTACGAGGTCGAGGCGGCGCAGATGCCGTCCGGCGCGCAGATGCGGTCGATCGCGGCGCGCATGGGCGGCGGCGCACGCACGCCGGCGCGTCCGGAAGATTTCATGGATCCGCAACCGGCGGCGCCGGAGGGTTCGGCGCTCGGCCGGTTCGCGTCGGGCGCGTGGGAGATGCTGAATCCGGTGTCGGCGGTGTCCGGCCTGGCGTCGGCCGTGGCGCATCCGATCGACACGGGGCGGGCGCTGGTGGGCGCGCAGCTCGAGCAGGGCCGGAAGGCCGTGGACGC
>ERZ650308.995-NODE-995-length-15139-cov-6.031291_pt1 | contig 15139 bp, 20 predicted proteins | sample MGYA00376244_ERZ650308 | MGnify/ENA primary metagenome ERZ650308 (study PRJEB26733, sample SAMN07839295) | wastewater metagenome | biome: small river; feature: stream; material: water | place: USA: North Carolina | collected 2016-04-26 ...
ATCTGTGCGTTAGCTGTTGCGGGGTTGAACGATTTTTGTGGTGGTGGTGGTGGTTGGTTGGTGGGTGGGAGAAATGAATCGGCATTGATGCGGTCATTACGGAGTTGTCGACGAAGATGATGTCCTGATCGTCGACGGGGTGCCGCGGCAGGATCTGCAGCTCGTGCCGGTCGAGGTCGCGCGGGCGATGCGGCGGGGAGCGATTCTGGCGTCGGCCGGCACCATGTACGGGCTTACGTATGGGATTCCGTGGTTTGATGTGGAGGTGATCGAGCACCGCTCCTGAGCGCGACATCCTGGGACAAACGACGACACGCCGCGGCCCGATGGGCTGCGGCGTTTTTCGTGCGCTGAGGGGGCGGAATGACCGCATCAATGACCGCATCAATGCCGTTTGGGGCGATGGTGCACTTGATCCGGTGATCCGGTGGGCGGCTCCGATCCGGATGGGGGGCGGGGGGCCGCACGGGAGAGAATGCGAAGATATCTCGGGGTGCATCCGAAGATATCTCGTCATTCTTCCGCGTGCGAGGGGGAGTAATTGTCCGGATCACTGGATCATCCGCGCGGAAAGACTTGACAGCGGGCGGGGCGATCGGGTATATTGACCGTGCTGCACCACCCGGACTGACCATCCGGGCGGCGGCGGGGCCGGAAGCCCTGCAGCCGTGCATACAAGCGTCCACGCCGTGCTCGGAGCGAAAGCTCTGAGGCGGCCGGTTGTGTTTTTGGACCTTGCGTATGCCACGGATGCCATGGGGTGTAGCATGCTGACGCGGAACGAGAGCCGGGTGGTGGCGGAGCTGCTGCGGGAGGCGCGGCGGGGGCGGTCGCGCGGCGGCGGCCTCGCGGCGGTGGCGCCGAGGCGGGCGATGGCGCGGAGCGTCGCCGGCGGAGGGGGCGAGGGGCGGAGGCGTGTGGGGCGCGCGAGTGAGCGTGCTGGTGGGTCGGCTGGAGGTCGGGTGGGGCTGATGGAGAGGGGTCGGATGGAGGGGGGGCGGGATGGTGGGCGGGCCGAGAACGTGGGGGCGATGCGGGTGAGCGTGGGCGGCGTGGCGCTCCTGGGCGGGGACGAGCCGCGGCCGGCGGCGGGTACGGGGGTGAAGAAGACGGCGGGTGCGGGCCGGGCGCGCGGTAGCCGTGTCGGCGATGGGAGCAGTGGGGGGCGCAGCGGGGGGCGCGGCGGAGGGGGGGAGCGGTGCGCGAATGGGAAGCGGCGGCTGACGTGTGGAGGGATCGATGTCGCACGTGTACCCGTGGAAGCTGTGGATCTGGTATCTCAACGCGGCGGGAGAGATGGTCATCGACGAGATACCGTGCTTCTCGGAGGAGGACGCGCTGAGCCGGATGGAGAAGCTCAAACAGTGCCAGGTCGAGCGGATCATGGCGTGCCGCGCGTGAGCGGGATGCCGGGGCGGCTCGAGCTGGTGGAGACGCAGGACCGCTCGGACATGGCGCATGTCGTGCGGGATCCGGATCGGGACCGCGGGGCGGGGCTGCTGCTGCCGGCGCGGCTCGTGCGGGAGGAGTTCAAACGCCCGCGTGTCTATCCGCGCGCGGTCATGATCGAACCCACCGTGTATGACACCAGGTCCGGGCGCACCGTCCGGCTGCGCGACGGCCGGCCGCTGCGGCGGCGCATCGGCGAGGACTCGATGCACGACTCGCTCTTCGAGGCCCAGCGCCGCCTCGAGCGGGATCATGGCGACGTCTGCGGCGTGAGCCTGCGGTACACCCGCGGCACGGTCGCCGACGACCGGAACGCCGCGCTGCAGGGGACGGGGATGCGGTACGGCGGGCGCGAGGTGGTGGACCGGAACCGATCGGCCTACGCGGTCGAGCCGGCGGAGCGGCTGCTGGAGCGGTACCAGCGCGGAGAGTGGAGGGCCGAGGAATGAACTGGACGACAAAGACAATCGACGAGTGCTGCGACTTCCTTGCGGAGTGCAAGGGGTGGAAGCATAAGGGTGGTCGATGGTACCACCCCGTCTATCACAAGCTTGGAAGTGGTCAGAAGCGTCATCCCATCCCCGCCACCCTCGACGCGATCGCGGGGGCGTTGCCGGATGAGTGGGTGTGGTGCGTAGTCGAGTTCTACGACTACAAGGGCGTTGGCGCGTACGCGAGAAACAAGACCCGTGACGATTACGTCGAAGACTGGACCAGAGCCGAAGCCAACACCGAACTCCTCGCCCGCGCCCGTGCCGCGTGCATGGCGTGGGAAGCCGTGCTCGACCAGGGCGCCGACGTCGCAGCGCAGGCTCGCGGGAATCGGAGGGCCGAGGAATGACGCGGGCGGCGCCGGGGGCGAATGGGCGGGAGCGGCGGTACGAGCCGGATGGGACTGTGCGGTGCGCGCGGTGCGGAGATCATGAGGGTGTGACGTGCGAGCGGGGCGGGCGGCGGCTGTGCGGGGCGTGCATGGGCGTGGTGCGGTTCCTGGGCGGGCGAGGGGTGATCGTGGAGGACGTCGTGCGGATGGGTGAGAGTGGGGGTGGCGGGAGAAGTGAATCGATGGGGTGGGGCGAGCGGACGCTGGCGCGGGACCTGGGTGCGTGCGCGTTTACGAAGAGGAGGACGTGCGATGAGTCCGAGATCGAGGAGGCCATGCGATGAGTCAAGTTATCAATGTTCTGTTTGTTGAAGGAGGTATCACATACTGCTGCCGCATGACTTTCGACAGTGTCACGACGAGCGCGTTCACTTTCGAAGGCAATATGCACATTCATGCGAACGAAGTACCGTCGATCGTCATCCAGAATTCAAGGCCCGCTTCCAGCGTGTTGCTGGCGCCGCATCCCCGGTGTTGCCGAGAGGCGGCGGGTCCTTTTCAATCTGTTGAGGGCCGCGATTGAGCCGAATGCTTGAGAACATGCTCGCGCTTCAGGCCCGCCAGGGGTGCGACGCCGCCCGCGCCGAGCTCGTCCAGGCCATGATGCCCAATATCCGCCGCCTGCTCGACGCCGCGGCGCGGGGCATCCGGCCACGCCGGGCGTGCCATGTGAACGACTTCGTCGGATTCGGCGTCGAGCACGTGCTGCGCCAGCTCGCGCGCTGGGACCCCGGCAGCCCCACCGCCACCGACTTCCGCCAGTTCGCGCTTTACTCCCTCCGTTACCGCGCCCGCGACGCCATGCTCGCCGAGCGGTTCAACCTGGCCCGGCATCAGTACCGCTACGCCGCCGCGCACCCCCTCGTTCGCACCGTCCGCCTCGACGCGCGGCCGCAGCGCCTCGAGGACGGAGCGAGCCTGGGGGAACGCCTGGAATCCGCCGAGATCGATCCGCTCGCGGCGCTCATCGCCGCCGAGGAGCGGCAGGTGGCGGTCCGGGCGCTCGGGACGCTCAGCGGGCTGCACCAGGAGCTCATCCGGGCCCGCTACCGCGACGACGAGCCGCCGACGCGGGCATGGAAACGAACCGGCAAGCGCGGGCACTGGTACGCCGAGGCGGCGCGGCGGTCGATGGCGCGGCTGCGGTGCGAGGTGGGGTGCCTGATCAACGAGCCGATCGGGGAGGTGGCGTGATGGTCAAGAAGGACGCAAGCGAGCCGCGGGAGCAGCTCGAGCTGCTGCTCAACGCCTTCGTGCAGGGGCACGCGCTGAAGCTGTGCGTGCTGCTCGAGGTCGTCGTGAACGGCGAGAGCGTCGCGGCGGCGGCCAGGACGTGCGGCGTGCCGCTCTCGACGGCGAGGCGGGTGGTGGAGAAGTGGGAGTCGTGGCGGCGGGGCATGGAACGGGCTGAGCGGCGGCGCGGTGCGGCGTGAAGAGTGGCCACGGATGGCACGGATGAGGCACTGATTGAGGAGGATCGAATGGAACGAACCAGAGACATCGTAAACAACGCACTCAAAAAATACCTCGCCACCACAGGGCTTCGACTGGTACTGCCCCTTGAGTTCGTGCAGGCCATACGAGAAGAAATCGCCTCCGGCCTCACCCCTCCACCTGGCCACATGCGCGATGAGCATGGGAACGACGTGCGGGTGTGCGGCGATCCGAAGTTGACCAAAGACGGAGCCATCGCCTTCGAGGAAGGAACCTGCTGGTGCTTGTTCTTCCACGTTGGTAACGATCGTTGGGAAGTCTCGGAGTGCCGACGCTCTGGCAACCCATTCGACTACGGGTGTTGGTGGCAGGTTGATGACTGCGACTCCGAGTCCGTTGAGATCGACGGCGTGTACTCAACGAAAGAACTCGCCGAATCTGCCCTCGCCGCCCGGAAGGAGGAAGGAACATCGTGAGCGGGGACGAGGTCAAGGGTGAGGTTGGGGTGGTGGGTGAGGGTGAAAACGCCGCGGGCGGTGGCGCGGGGTTTGCCCTTGAGCCGCCGCCGGCGCGGGAGCGGCCGCCGGGGTCCATCGCGCCCGCTGAGCTGGCCCGGCTTGTCGGCTACACCCCGCAGATGGTGCTCCGATGGATGCACGAGTACGGGCTCCCGTTCACGAAGATCGGCGGGCGGTACTGGATTGACCGCGAGGCGGGGCTTGCCTGGTGCGAGCGGCGCAAGCGCGAGTGCATGGACCCCGTCGCGGGTGGGAAGCGGAGGCGGGGGCGGCCGTCGATCGCGGAGTCGTCGCCGAGCGCGCCGTGGCGGCGGACTGGTAGCGATGGGATGGTGGGGGATGGTGAGGCGGGCGGGGAGATTGTGAGCGGGGGGCTGCGGATCGGTGATGGTGGAGTGAGTGGGAGCGGTGCGGGGAGCGGTGGTCGTTCCACGTTCGATGACACGGGGGGAAACGGGGGTGTAAATGGGGGTGGGGCGGATGGGGCGCTGTATCGGGCCAAGGTGGCGCGGGAGCGGGCGGCTGCGAAAAAGCTGGAGCTCGAGAACGCGGAGGCGATGGGGAAGCTGGTTCCGGTGGAGGACGCGCGGGACGCGTGGGCGGGTGTGCTCAACGCCTTCAGGGGCGGGCTGGACGCGCTGCCGGAGCGGGCCGTCGGGGACATCATGGTCGAGGTCGAGTCGTGGCTGGCGTCGGGCGCCGTGGACGAGCCCGAGGCCCTGCGGGAGCGGCTGCTCGAGAAGATGAGCGAGCTGGCGGACGAGGTGCGGCGGACGCTGCGGGAGCAGGTGGTGGGGGCAGCGGGGGCGAGTGGTGAGAGGAGTGCGGCATGAAGCGCGAATACAAGGCGTGGATCATCGCCGGGAAGTTTGAGGCCATGTGGACTTTGCCGGCCAGGGGTCCATTCCCAGTGTACAAAGAGATCGGCGGCATGCTGCCGTTCTTCACGACCAAGAGAGCTGCACAATCCTGGTGCAAAGCAAGGCGCATGAAAGTCCCAGGTGCGCTCGGTATTCACTTCGTGCGGGTGAGCGTCGTGGCGTCGCCGGAGTCGAATTCTTGACCACCGCCGGAGTCACCCTCGCGCAGCGCTCCCTCGCCGCCGTCGTCGGCCATGTCATGGCCGATCCCGAGCGCCTCTCGCCCAGCGAGTGGGCCGAACGCCACTACCGCATCACCGACCAGACCGGTGCCGCACTCCCCGGCGCCTTCCGCTTCTCCGTCACCCCCTACCTCCGCGCCATCGTCGACGCCTTCGCCGACCCCGTCGTCCGCCGCATCGTCACCATGAAACGAGAGCAGGTCGGCGGTACCGAAACCTCCATCATCATGGCCCTCTACGCCCTGGCCGGCGCCGACGGCAAGGGCGGGAACATGTTCTGGATCTGGGCCAACAAGGACAACGCCAGCGACTTCAACACCCGCCGCTTCCGCCCCTCCATGCTCGCCTGCGCTCCTGTCGCGCGGCACATGACCGGCCGCAAGGCCGACGCCCGCTCCCTGGACGTCTCCTGCAACGGACGCACCGTCTGGTTCCGCGGCGCCCCGCCCAACGAGGGAGGCATCCGCTCGCTCGAGTCCAACCCGGCGCGCGTCATCTTCAACGACGAGCTTGACCGCTGCGACGTCAACACCCCCGCCGTCATGCTCGGGCGCTCCACCACCTTCAAACGATCGTACAAGCACGTCTTCATCGGCACGCCAGGCGACGCCGACGAGGGAATCCACAAGCTGTACACACACACCGCCGGGGGCGGCATGGCGTACTGGGTGCCCTGCCCGTTCTGCGGCGCGTGGTTCGTCCGCGACTTCTCGGGCGTGCGCTGGCTCCCCGGCGCTCGCGGGGGTCGCCTCGACGCCGACCCCGAGGTAGTCCGCAAGCAGGCGTGGTACGAGTGCCCGCGCGACGGGTGCAACAACGCCATCCACGCCCACCACTCGCGCGACATGCTCGCCAAGGGACGATGGGCACCAGGCTGGAGCGAGGAACGCCCGGCCCGTGTGCAGATTGATGAGCGCAAGGGCCAGCTCCCGCCGCAGGAGGAGATCGACGCCGCCCTGCACGCCCCGTCGATCGGCTTTGCCATCGGCGAGTTCGAGAACCCCTTCCAACCCAACCCCTACGGCGAGATCGCCGCCGAGTACGTCCAGAATCGCGGCGAGGCGACCAAGGACTGGATGACGCGGCGGCGGGGCAAGCCATGGCGGGAAAGCGTCGAGAGCCTCAAGTCCACCGCGCTTCTCTCCCTGTGCAGGCCGGTCGTGCGGGGCGGGTACCGCTTCGGCGTCGTGCCGCGCTCCACGAGCGTCCTGCTCGGCGCCATCGACGTGCAGGGGGACCGCGTCTACGCCCAGGTCAACGGGTTCACGCCGCGGATGCGGCGATCGTGGCTGGTGTGGTGCGGCGCCGAGAAGTTCCGGCGGCCGGGGGGGATCGAGGCGAACTACGACGTGGTGGAGGAGCTGACGCGGCGGGTGTATCCGGTGGAGAGTGACGGAGGGACCGAGGGACAGAGGGACAAAGAGAAGACAGGGATGGTCGCCAGCGGGTGGGCGATTGACTCGGGGTATGAGACGCGCGTGGTGTATGACCTGTGCCGGCGGCTGGGGGGCGTGAAGGCCCGCGTCTACCCGGTGAAGGGGCTCGAGGGCGACCCGTCCCGCGGCGACGATTCGCCGCTCCTGGGCCTGGACGCCGACGCCGCGGGGAAGGCCCTGCCGCGGGAGATGCAGACGCTGTGGCTGGCGAAGGTCAATACGTGGCGGTGGAAGGACTGGGTGATGGAGCGGCTGAAGATCGCCGTGACGCGCTCGGGAGCCGCGGGGAATGGTGGGGCCGGTGGCGAGGTCGAGGGGCTCGATGAGGCCGGGGACGAGCGGGAGATGGGCGATCTGAATGGGCTGGCGACGGCGCTGATGTACCCCGAGGCGGTGACGGAGCAGGGGGCGGGCCTGAGCAGCACGCACGAGCGGATGCGCGTGTACTTTGAGTCAGTGACGAGCGAGAAGAAGAAGATCATCATCAACAAGCAGACGGGCAAGCCCAAGCGGCTCTGGGTCGTCGAGTCCGGGACCGAGGGCGCCGTCGTCGGCAACCACTACCTCGACCTCACCGTCTATGTGCATTACCTGGCGACGCTGCTGCGGGTGCCGAGGATGCTGCCGGTGGAGGAGGGTGGGAAGATCTTCGGGCGGGTGGCGATGACGGGTGGGGAGAAGAGTGCTGGGGGGGCGGATGGAAGGGTGGATGGGGGGGCAGATGGAGGGGCGAATGGGGGGGCGGAGAAGAAAGCCGTGACGCGGCGGGCGGATGGGGCGCGGTGGGGTGGTGGTTCGGATGGTGGGTACTGGAAGAACAGGAGGCGGATATGAGCATGACGATTGAAGAACTGGCGAAGTGGATCGGCGGAAGTGATGAGCCGTGTACATCCCAGCAGGCCGTGCGTCGCCTGAAGACTGCTGCCGCGCTGCTCAGGGAGTTGGCGGACAAGCGGGCGAAGTTCGCGCAGGCGGATAGGGATGCGGCAAACTTTTGCGACGAGTTGAAGTGGGATGCCTACACGTCATCGCTCAATACCGCGCTTGAGTCCGAATCTGACATGCTTCTCGGAGAGTGCGAATGATCGAAATGGACGTCCTGAAGAGGGGTGGGCGGGGAAACTTCCCCGCCGGTGGTGATAGGAACACGAGGAGGAAGAAGAAAGGAATCCCCCAATGAGACCGTACAGGGTTCAAAGCGGCGATGAGGCTGACCGCTGGTATGTACTTGACGACAACAACCGCACCGTCGCGTTGTGCCGCACTCAGCACGAGGCCGAAAGTCTGTGTGATTTGCTCAACTCCGCCTTCGCAGCTGGTCTCGCGTCGATGGAAACGACGTTCACAGTCTCGAACTGGAGCAGGAAACGGACCGCGTGCTCAAAATCTGCTCGGACGAGTCAATAAATCTGTAAATGACGTGCAGGACTCGCTTTGCGCTCATCACGCAAAGCCCGAAACGCCCCGGAACTACCCCTGAAGTGTTCAAAAAGTGAACCGATCGTGCGCCGTCTATAGAGGGGGAAGAGGTACGCCGCATCTGGGGTCCTGATGGCCAAGAAATCACCGAAAATCGATTCGACCGCCGCCGCCGCTCCCGCCGCCGAGGCGCCCGGCGCCGCTCCGGACGGTGCTGAAGCGAGCACCGACGCCGCCGCCTTTGTCAGCGCCGACGCTGTCCCCGGATTCGACACCCCGTCCGCTGATCTTGCCGCACCCTCCGCTGCCGCACCGACCACCGACGACGCCGGGCACGGATTCGATGCCGGCGACGAGGGAAACGACCAGCCCGACGCCGCCAGCGACGTCGTCGCACGCATCGGGCCCTCCGAACCCATCACCCCCACCGCACCCATCGACCTCACGCACGACGCTGATGACCGCCAGCGCCTTGCCCAGGTCAACGCCCGCCTCCTCGAGCTCAGCGATCCCATCGCCTGGCGTAACGAGCCCCTGCGCATGAAGCAAAGCCTGCAGCAGGTCTTCAATGCCCAGAAGGCCGACTTCGACAAGGCCATCGCCAAGCTCGACGACGACTACCAGGACCGCTTCGCCCGGTGCCAAGTCATGCTCAAGGAAAAGAGCGACCTCGAGCGTGAGGCCGCCCGCCTGAACCGCTCCATCGGGTCGTCTTCCTGACTCCTGGGCTCTGTGACTTCTCCCTGACTTCCCGAGTTCATTCTCCCCATGGCCTGGACCTATTCAGACTGGAACCAGCAGGCCACGGTCAGCGCCCAGCTCACGCGGCTCAACCTCCACATCAGCGAGGTCGCCGAAGACAACGCCGGGAAGCCCGACGTCGCCAGCGATGGCAAAAGCATCGCCTACGGATCGTCCAACCAGTACCTCAGCCAGCTCTACGCCGAGCGCGACAAGCTCATCCGCCGCAACGTCAGCCGCGGCGGACGCTCCCTCGGCCGCGTCAAACGCTGGTAACCCCCCCCCCACCACCCCTTCCCCCTCCCCATGGCCCGCACAAGCAAGACGAGCGACCTGACCGCGTCGATCGACGCCGCCAGGCAGCGCCTCGAGCTCGCCGAGCTGCGCAACCGCGCCCGGATCGAGAACCTCCGCCGCCGCGCCCTCATGGCACACGGAAAGGCCATCAGCGGCGAGACCGGCGCCCGCCGCCGCACCCAGCGTGCCGCCTACGGCGGCAGCGCCGGGTACCCCGACGCCTACCGCGGCCGGGGACGCGACGGGCTCGTTCCGCGCGGCGGTTCGGCGATGAGCCACCTGCGCCCGCAGGACCTGCGCAACCTGCGCCGCGCCTCCCAGGCCCTGGACCGCTCCAACCCCATCGCCCGCGCCCTCTCGGCCCGCTCCGCCGATCTCATCGTCGGCACCGGATTTACCCTCCAGGTCGATAGCGGCGAGAAGGAATGGGACGAGGCTGTTGAACAATGGTGGTGGAACACCGCCGAGAAGATCGGGCCTGGCGGGCTCGATGTCTCCGGCCAGCGCACCTTCAGCGGGCTTGTTCACGAGGCCGTCCGCGGCGGGTGCATCGTCGATGGCGACATCGCCTGCCTCAAGCTCGCGGGCGGACGCATCCAGTTCGTCGAGGCCGAGCGCATCATGAACCCGCTTAACGGGCTCGACACCGACCGCATGCTGGGCGGCGTCGAGGTGGACCCCGCCACCGGCCGCGTCGAAGCCTACCACATCGCCGAGTGGACCCCCATCGGGCAGGCGTTTGCCGACGTCAATACGCGCCGCGTGCCGGCCGCCGACGTCGTGCTCCTGCGCAACCCCATGCGGCTGCGCACCGGCCAGACCCGCGGCGAGCCCGCCATGAGCGCCTGCATCGGCCGCATGGAGCGGCTCGACAACGTCGCCGAGAGCGTCGCCCTGGGCTTCTACATCGCCAGCTCGCAGGCCCTGTTCATCACCAAGGAAGACCCCGGCAGCGACCAGGGATTCGCCGCGACCGACACCGAAACCAACACCGTCGACGGCGGCACCGACTACATCGAGGACGTGCAGCCCGGCACCATCAACCGCTTGGCGCCCGGCGAAAAGATCGAGTCACCCGCCCCCGCCCAGCCCAACCAGAGCTACGACCTGCTCCGCATGAGCGAGATCACCGACATCGCCGCCGACTGCGGCCTGCCCGTCGTGCTCCTGCTCCTGGACTTCCGCCAGGTCAACTACTCATCCGCCCGCTCCGCCGTCGTCACGGCGTGGAAGGGGCTCGCCCGCTGGCAGCGGCACGTCATCGACACGCTCTGCTCACCCATCTACCGCTGGCGCCTCGCCCTGGCCATCCGCCGCGGCGAGATCCTGCGCAAGGACGGCACCCCCTTCCCACCCGGCTACGTACCCGCCAACTGGGACAACCACGACTTCATCGCGCCGCCGCCGCCCGTGCTCGACGTGCTCGTCGAGATGCAGGCCGCCGAGCTCGCCGACCGCGCCAAGCTCAAGACCAAGCAGCAGATCTACGCCGAGAGCGGCAACATCTACCGCGACATGGTCGACCGCTTCGAGCTCGAGGACAAGGACTTCAAGGGACGCGGGCTCGTGGTGCAGAACCCAGGACCCAACGGGAACGCCGCAAAGGAATCCACGTCCACCGACCGCGCGGACGGGACCGAGGTGGCCGGCGGGAAGAAAGAAGCGGCGTAAGAAGGCACGAAGGCACGAAGGCACGTATGAACCCGCATGTACGCACCACGCTCGCCGCCAAGGCGCTCGGGCAGCCCTGGATGCTTTACCGGCCTGTCGCCGAAAGCATGAAGGCCGTTGTCCTGCGCCACGCCGTGGGCGCCGACATCGACCAGGAACAGCTCGAGCGCCTCATCGCCGAACGCGACGAACGCCGCCGCACCCGCGGCGCCGTCAGCCGCCGCACCGCCTTCGCCGTCGATGGCGGCACGCGCGGCATGTCCGTCGATCCGGATGAACGCGAGATGTTCTACCGCGCCGGGCCCGGCGGGTGCGTCGCCGTCGTCCCCGTCGAGGGGCTCATCTGCAAGTACGCCAGCATGGTCAACGGCATCAGTCAGCCCCAGGGCATGACGCCCGGTGACCTGACGTACGCCCTCAACGCCGCCCTGGCGTGCATCGGAAGCGGCGTCCGCTCCATCGTGCTCGACATCGATTCGCCCGGCGGCACCGTCGCGGGCTCGCACGACATCTGCGAGGCGATCGAGGCCGCCAAGGCTTTCCGCTCCGCAGACGGATCCGCAGTCCCCATCGTCGCCTACGCGCACGACCTGTGCTGCAGCGCCGCCTACCTCCTGGCCAGCCAGTGCGACGCCGTGTATTGCAGCGAGCAGGCCACCGTCGGCTCCATCGGCGTCTGCTCCTGCCTCATCGACGAAAGCCGCATGTACGAGGAGGCCGGCGTCGAGGTCAAGCTCATCGCCTCAAGCCCCGTCAAGGGCGGGGGCGTCTACCCCGGCGCCAAGATCACCAAGGAACACACCGCCGCGGAACTGGCCACCGTCACCGAGATGGCCGACTGGTTCACCGATCGCGTCATGCGCGGCCGCAACATGGAGGTCGACGACGCCGTCGCCGTGGCGACCGGCGATGTCTGGATCGGCCAGCGGGCTGTCGACATGAAGCTCTGCGACGGCGTGTGCGGATTCGCCGAGCTGCTCAACATGCTCGCCGAATGAGCCGCTCATCCACGATCAAGGAACGACCACCCATGGCAAACAACTCCAACCGAACCACCCCCACGCTCATGCAGCGCCTGATGGGCCGGCGGGCCGACAAGCTCAAGCAGATGGACGAGCGCCGCGCCGAGACCACCACCGTCGTCATGCCCGTCCAGGCCGAGCCCGAGTCGCCGGAGGATCCGGAAAAGAAGGACGGGGAGATGGACCCCGAGATGGGTCGCCGCTGCGAGGATGACCCCGAGGCGTGCCCCCAGTGCGGCAAGACGGGCGACGAGTGCACCTGCGGAGACGTGGGTGGGGGGGCGCGCTCGGAACAGAACCAAGACCAACAGCCTGACGATGACGAGAGCGGGTCCTCGCCGGGCATGAACATGGACCGCTCAGGAGATTCACTGATGAACGGCACGAACGACAAGAGTGCCTCCCAGAACCGCGGCGCCACGCTTGATCAGCTTCGTGCCGCTTCGTTCGGGAAGGACGCCGAGTTTGTCCTCGAGTGCATGGAGCAGAAGCGCTCCCTGCCCGAGGCGCACGAGGCATGGGGCGTCAAGCTGGCCGCCAAGCTCGACGCCGCTAACCAGCAGATCGCCGGGCTCGGCCGCCTCGGCGGCGAGGGACTCGGCGGCACCACCGCCGTCGGCGTCGGGGCACCCCCCAATGCCGCCGCCGGATCCAAGGGGCGCGGCAAGCCTCAGTTTGCCAGCTTCGACGACGCCGTCGACCACTTCATGAGCGACCGCGGCGGCAAGCTCAGCAAGTGGAACGCCACCAAGAAGGCCGCCAACGAGTACCCCGAGCTGCACCAGGCCATGCTCGCCGAGGCCCAGCAGCGCTACGCCGCCTTCAACAGCCGCAAGGCGTTCGCGTAAACCTCAACGACCTACCAACCTCCACCACCAGAACCATCAACCAACCACAACACGGGAGCCCGCGTGACGAGTGCACGCGGGCTCTTTGCATTTGCAGAAAGGCATCACGATGCCCAACGGTTACAACACCAACCCGTGCCAGACCTACTCGGCCACCGCGGCCGTGACGGCCTTCCGCGCGGTCTCGCTCGTCGCCAGCACCGGCTACATCCAGCACGCCGGCGCCGGTGACACCCCCATCGGCACCGTCGAGGCCACCAGCGCCTCGTCCACCGCCGCCCGGAACGTCGAGGTCCGGCTCTTCAACGCACCCGGCACCCGCACCATGGTGGCCAGCGCCGCCGTGACCCAGTTCGCCCCCGTCTACGTTGGCGCCAACGGCAAGATCAGCGGCACCGCCAACGGCGTGTGCGTCGGCATCGCCATGGAAGCGGCCACCGCGGACGGCGACGAGATCGAGGTGCTGACGGGGTGCAACCACCTTTTCAGCCAGGGGACCATCTACAAGGCCGTCGCCAACGGCTCCGCGATCAACACCACCTCCACCGAGACCGTGGTGTACTCCGCCACGATCCCCGCCAACAGCCTCAAGGTGGGCGATGAGATCCGCGTCTACGGCGTCATCTACAACATCAGCGTCAACGCCACGCCCACCCTCCGCGGCCGCATCCGCTTCGGCGGCACCACGCTCACGGGCACCGCCGTCTCCGACACCAGCACCATCAGCGTCATCGCGGACAACTGGCTGATCCTCAACGCGACCATTCAGATCCAGGCGATCGGCGCCAGCGGGTCGTTCGTCGCCAGCGGCCAGTCCAACTCGATCGCCAACACCACCAACGCGACGCAGAGCATCGCCACGGCCGCCACGACGATCGACACGACCGCCGCCATCCTCGTCGAGCTCACGGCCCTCTGGTCCGCGTCCCACCTCAGTAACTCCTGCCGCGGGCAGCAGTTCACGGTGAAGAAGAACGCCTGAGCCCGTCTCACGGCTCACGCCTCACGCCTCACCGATCACCACTCACACACCGTCACCCTCCCCAATCACAACCTGACGCCGCCGGGCCACACACCCGGCGGCGTTCGTTTTTGAAAGCACGCACTCCATGATCATCAACACCTCCTCCGCGCTCCCCCGCCAGGATCTGCAGGTCCTTTACGACGAGGCTCCGCCCGACTTCCAGGGCATCGCCGACATCATCATGCCCGAGTTCGCCGTTCCCAGCGTCGCCGGCAAGGGCTACCGCGCCACCCGCGAGGAAGTCCTGGGCCTCTACGACACCCAGCGCGCCCCCAAGAGCGCGTACAAGTCCAGCGACGACCGCCTCGAGGACTTCGACTACGCCGTCCAGGACCACGGTCTCACCTCCAAGCTCGACGACTCCGAGCGGCGCATGTACGCCTCGGCCTTCGACTACGCCGCCGTCGTCGCCAACCGCCTGCGCAACAAGATCCTCCGCAAGCGCGAGTACACCGTCGCCAGCGCCCTCATCAACACCACCAACTTCCCCCTCTCCGGCACCACCGGCCACACCGTCGGCACCGCCTGGAGCTCCACCAGCGCCACGCCCATCGCCGACGTCAACACCGCCGTCACCAACTTCTACGCCAACTCCGGCATGCTCCCCAATACGCTTGTGCTCAACTGGCTCACCGCCCGCTGGCTCTCGCGCGTCACGGAAGTCTACAACCAGCTCGCCACCTCCGGGCAGACCGGCGTGGTCATCCCCGGCACGCCCCTGAGCGAGGCCCAGCTCGCCGGCGTCTTCGGCATCGACCGCGTCGTCATCGCCAAGGTGCCGTACAACTCCGCCAAGCAGGGCCAGACCGCCTCCATTTCCGATGTCTGGAACAACGGCTACGCCTTCCTCTGCCGCACCTCCAGCTCCATGGACATCAGCGAGCCGTGCATCGGCCGCATGTGGCGCTGGACCGATGACGCGGGCGACCTGGGCACCGTCCTGCTCGAGCAGTACCGCGACGAGGACGTCCGCAGCGACGTGCTCCGCGCCCGCTTCGGGTACGGCGTCTCCCTGCTCGACTCCGCGTGCGGGTACCTCATCGACATCGTCCCGTAATCCCCCATCCTGGAGGACGTTCCCCCCCCGCACCACCGTCCTCCTCTTTGGGCTCGGCGACTTCGCGGTCGCTGGGCCCTTTTCTCGAAGAAGGCATTGAGGCACGTCGGCACGAAGGCACGGAGAAAAGAGTCGGGAAGGCACGGAGTCACAAAGTCACAAGAGAGGAGCGTTTGTATGGGCGGTCGGACCAACTACAACGAGGAGTATGCCGGGCTTTTCAGGAAGGGCGTCCTGC
>ERZ650308.996-NODE-996-length-15127-cov-4.988588_pt1 | contig 15127 bp, 14 predicted proteins | sample MGYA00376244_ERZ650308 | MGnify/ENA primary metagenome ERZ650308 (study PRJEB26733, sample SAMN07839295) | wastewater metagenome | biome: small river; feature: stream; material: water | place: USA: North Carolina | collected 2016-04-26 ...
ACGCCAGGAAAAACAAAACAAAATAAAAATTCATCGTTCCAAATTGAACACGTTCGTATATTAAATTTAGAAAGTCGTTTTGTTCGTCCCCACGCATCAATTGATCTAGTAAAGTTGTATTTTTAACTTGTTCAGTCATTTGAACATTAACCATCGCTGTAAGATCCAAGCTATTTTGAAAAATAAATTCACGCATCAAGAACAATCCAATTGCAACAAGTAACATCCAAATAATCAATTGAATAATTGCTGTGATTCCAATTCCAATAATTTTACCTGCCATTAATTTTCTAGGTGAAACCGAACCAAGCACGATTTCAATAATACGATTACTTTTTTCTTGACTAACACTCCTCAAAATGGTCATTCCATACAAAAAGACAAATCCTATAATCAATAATCCATAAAAATAACCAACCCAACCTCTTACATCAGATGATTCATCAAAGGGATCGTAAACATTTCGAAAGGCAACATTTAAAGGCTGCTTTATTTTTCTAAATGACGCAATGGATAATTTTGTAAAACGTTTGACCATTATTTCTTCCAATCTTCGTTCTGAATGGTATTGAATTTTAGTTTGTAATTTTAAGGATGGTTTTTGGCGGTAAAAAACGAATGCCGTTTTATTCGTCAATACTTTTTCATTAATCTCTACCAATGCGTCAAATTTTTGGTACATTTTAGTATCTCTAAATGTTTCCATTTCAACGTAATCTTCCAAAAAGAAATAGTTGATCGCTTTATCTTGATTGGGTAGCATTTTACGTTCAAAAAGGCCTGTTGGATCTGTAACCAAAACATCCCAATGTTTTTTTCCATTATCGCTAAATTTGAATAAACCAAAAAGTACGGCTAAAAGTAAAATTGGTCCAAAAAAAGCTGTTAATATAAATGAACGCGATTTAACTTTTTCAAAAAATTCACGCTGAGCAATTAACCATAAATTACGCATAAGTTGCCTCCTTTCTTTCTTGAATTGTTTGTACAAAAACATCGTGCATCGAAGGCAACACTTCCCAAGCAGCTTCTAATTTTACCTGCCCAATCAATGCAGTCAATAACTCTTCGAAACCTGCTTCTCCTCTCATTTTAACATACGCAATAAAACGATTGTCACCAATTATTTCTTTGTCAATTAATTCATAATTCGTCCACAATGCATTGACAAAAGCAATCATATTTCCACTAAATTTTATCGCATAAACTCCTTCTTTTTTCGCTTCTTGTAGTTCGGCTACAGTTCCACTCGCCACAACTTTTCCTTCAGCAATTAAATAAGCAAAATCACAAATCTCTTCGACACTTTTCATGTTATGCGTTGACAAGATTATGGTCGTTCCTTTTTCTTTTAAAGCAAGAAGTTCTTTTTTAATGATTTCAACATTAATCGGGTCAAAACCACTTAAAGGCTCATCTAGAATTAACAATTTTGGCTCGTGTAAAACGGTGAAAATAAACTGTACTTTTTGAGCCATTCCTTTTGAAAGCTCTTCAATTCTTTTCGTTTTCCAGGATAAAATATCAAATTTATTCATCCAGTAATCCAATTGGACACGAACTTCTTGTTTGTTCATTCCTTTCAATTGCCCTAAGAATAAAGCATGGGCTTCGACAGTCATTGTGCGGTACAAACCTCTTTCTTCTGGCAAATAACCAACTTCATTTAAATGTTTTGGTTTTAATAAATCGCCAAAAAAACGAATGTGCCCACTATCAGGTGTAATAATTTGATTGATAATACGAATTAAAGTGGTTTTTCCTGCTCCATTTGGACCAAGTAATCCAACAATCTTACCTGTCGGAATGGTGATAGAAACTTGGTCTAACGCTACTTTACGGTTGTACGATTTTGTTAACTGTTGGATTTCAATCATCTTCAATTCAACTAGTGATAAATATTTTGTACGACTAAATTAAGATTTTTAGTTGATTTTAGTGCGATAGTTTTGCTTTCCAATTTGTCCATCGGTATTTTTTAGCAAAATAAATCAATAACAATGGCTGCAAAAAACAAATCGTCAGGATAGCATCCCATCCAAACGAAGGTTTCGCATGATCGATAAATAAGGCGTCGGTTTGAAACGCTTGCCATTCATTTGAAACAACAATAGCCCCAAATAAATTATTGATTGCATGGTAACCCATAGATAATTCCAAGCCATCGTCCATTAAACGCAGCAATCCTAAAAAGATGCCTGTCACGATGTAATAAATTAAAACACCGTAGCCCAACACTTCAATTTCAGGATTTGCGCCATGCATTAAGCCAAAAACAACACCCGTAAACACAACGATTAACCAACTTTTTTGAATTGGATTTTTAATTAACTTAAAGAGGAATCCTCTAAAAAATAATTCTTCGAACGAAGTTTGTATTGGAATAAAAATTACCGCAATTGCTAACATAGGAAAAAATGATACCCAGTTAAAATTCCATGTTAGGTCTGATGATGAAAAAAGGGAAACACTTAAAAAAAGTGTTAATACAATTCCCCAAACTAAAAAAGCATGAAAAAATCGCTTTAAATCAAACTTTTTTCGCTCTGTAAAAAAAGAACGAATGCTTTTTTTATGTATGTATTTTATACAAACTATTAACGCGATAAAAGCCGTTAAAAAAGGGAATAACAAATAGAATAATAAGGTGTTTTTTCCAAAAACTTGTGCGTAAACTTGAAGGGAAGATTCTCCATAAGTAACTGCTTCAACATCTGAAAAACGAATCGCTAACATCAAAGGTAATTGACCAATAAACATATAAGCCAACAACACAATAGAAATTGTTAATACATTACTAGCCAGTTGATTACCTGAAGATGATTTAGCTTGCTCAATCATTTTTTACGATTGAAACATTTCTTTCATCCGTTTGAAAAAACTTCTATCGTGTTGGTCTGGTGTTGGTTGAAAGTTTTCACTTTTACGCAATTTTTCCAACAATTCTTTTTCTTCTTTCGTAAATTTCTTAGGAGTCCAAATATTGATGTGTACAAACAAATCACCTTGACCATATCGTTGAACATGTGGTAATCCTTTCCCTTTTAATCGCAATACTTTACCACTTTGAGTTCCTGGTTCCACTTTAATTTTTGCTTTACCGTTCACCGTTGGAACCTCAATTGATTCTCCTAAAACAGCATCTACAAAATTAATATAAGCGTCGTAATGTAAGTTTTCGCCATCTCTTTTCAAATCAGGATGTTCAGTTTCTTCAATTACCACAATTAAATCTCCAGGAACGCCATTGAAAGGACCAGCATTACCTTTACCAGTAACACTTAATTGCATGCCTTCTTCAACACCCGCTGGGATTTCAATTTCAATAACTTCTTCTTGGCGTTTTAAACCTTGTGCATCTGCATCAGCAGGACGCTTATCGATCATTTTACCAGCTCCTTGACAAGAAGGACACGTTGATTGTGTTTGCATAGCACCCAAAAATGTTTGAGCAACACGTGTCACACGACCAGAACCATTACATGACTGACAATTTTTATACGTTACCCCTTCAGCATTCACTAATTTGGTAACTTTTATTTTCTTTTTAACACCTTCAGCAACTTCTTCCAATGTCAATTTCATTTTTACGCGTAGATTGGTTCCACGAACAGTTCTGCTTCCACCGCCTCCGCGACTTCCTCCAAAACTACCGCCTCCAAAAGCACTTCCGAATACATCTCCAAATTGAGAGAAAATATCGTCCATGTTCATGCCACCACCAAATCCACCTTGTCCCATTCCTTGGTGACCAAAACGATCGTATTGAGCACGTTTTTCAGCATTACTCAAAACTTCGTATGCTTCAGCAGCTTCTTTAAATTTATCCTCTGCAGAAGCATCATCAGGGTTTTTATCGGGATGGTATTTTAATGCTAATTTTCGATATGCTTTTTTGATGTCAGCTTCATTTGCATTTTTGGCAACACCTAATATTTCGTAAAAATCTCTTTTTTGACTCATTTTATAGAATTGTAAAATTCAAAATATTATTGACCAACTACAACTTTTGCAAAGCGAATTACCTTATCATTCAAGTAATATCCTTTTTCTACATCATCGATTACTTTTCCAACTTCTTTTTTTGAAGGAGCTGGAATGTTTGCAATCGCTTCGTGTAATTCACTATCAAAAGGAGTGCCTTTTGCTTGCATTTGCTTCAAACCTTTAGCTTCTAATATTGATTTAAACTTATTAGAAATCAATTGAAAACCTTCTTTAACAACTGTGATATCGTCTGCTTGTTGATTGTTTAAAATCGCGCGATCAAAATCATCCATTACAGGCAATAAATCAGCTAAAATTCCAGCATTAGCATTTGAAATGATATCGACTTTTTCTTTGTTCGTTCTTTTTCTGTAATTATCAAATTCGGCATACAAACGAAGAAAACGATCATTTAACTCTGCTAATTTTTCTTCAGCAGTGAGTTCTTTTGGCGCTTCAGTACTATTTTCTTGTTGTTCCTCTGTGCTAGTTTGATCTTCATTTTGCACAAATTCGTTTTCTTCTACGTTGTTGTCTTTATCTTCTGCCATTGTTGATTTTTTTATAAAAAGATTTAGCAAAGATACTGCCAATCTTCTAATTCGGACAAGCTGTCAGAAAAAATATTGAAAAAATGACAATTAACTTACAAACCTTTAATCATTTCAACATAAACAGTTGTACCAATGACAGAGAATTTATACAATGTTTCAAATCCAGCATCAGTTAAACCATTTGAAACAGATTTAAACGTAAAACCAGTTGCTGTAAATGTAGCTGTTCCCGCTGAAGTACCTCTAACAGAAAGAGTATATACACCTCCATCTTTAATGTTACTCAATACAAAAGCTCCTGGATTTGCAGTTGTATATGCTAAATTACTATTCGAAAAATCAATTGTAGTTGAAGCAGCTGCATTAAAAGCAGATTTATTAGTTATTGCACCATTCACTTCAAATCGAGAAGTTGGTGTTGTATTATTAACACCTATATTTCCATTGTTTAATATGGTTAATCGTTCAACACCGACGCCTGCTGGATTTGTTAAAAAGCGAAATCCTCCCGATCCTGTTTTACTGTTTTGTAATCTAAAATAAAAATCTGCATCACTTGCAAATGCACCCGTATAAGCTCCATTGTGAACCCAATCAATTCGAGGTGATGATGAGTTTGTGTTAAATTCAATACCATAACCCGTTCCTGAAGCTCCAGCTGCTGAGCGTATATCTACACCACCAATTACATTCAAATTATTTGTTGGAGAAGTTGTTCCAATACCAACCATTCCATTATTTGCTATCTTCATTCTTACTGTACTATTTGTACCAAGTAGTAAAGAAAAATTACCAGTTTTCATTAATGTCAAGTCTGCATCAGCAGTTGTAGAAGCAACTTGTGCAACAAACTTGTTAAATGACGAAAAATTTAAGATTGTTCGCCAATCATTTGAAGTAATAGAAGATACCGATCCTCCTCTAAAAAATGCATTTTGATCTGTCAAATATAATTGACTGTAATAACCTGCACCAACTGACTGTATCCCTGTACCATACCATGCGCCCAAACCATTCGGTTTATTGGTTGGATCAGCAAGATTATCTGTTGATATTATAGAAACACCTTTAGTTACAACCCAATCATTCAAGTCACGAGTAGCAGAAGTTACCGAATTTGTGCCATTACCAAGAAAAAACGAAAAACCATCACCCCATATAGGAATGGAACCATTTGATTTTAAATACTTATTGTTTAAACCTATTGCTAAAGGAGTAAGAAAACCAGATGAATTTCTATAAAAAAGATCTCCTGAAGCATCTGAGCCTAAATCGAGTTTTGTCGAGCCTGAAACATGCAATTTTGCTTGAGGATTATTATTACCAATCCCTAAGTTACCTGTTCTATATATTGAATTAAGTTTATTTGAACCTGCATCTACTGTTCCACCAGCTTTATAAAATGGAGTTGTGTTACCTTCATTATAAACAACATATTCAGTGCCATTCCAAATCCATTTATTTCCATCAATATCACTTACATAGATACAACTTGAATTACTAATAATATTGGGTGTAAATAAAGGCGAACCAGAATTTGGATTTATTGTATTAAAATTTACAATTGATTCTGCTTTGCTAATCAGTAATCTATCCCAAGAAGTGCCGTTAAATGAATAAAAACCTGGCAAAACCAATGAAGCATTTGATCCTGATGTAGAAGTGTTATAAATTAAAAGACCTGTTGCAGGACTTGAAATTGTTGTAACATCTAGATTAGAAGTTAATGAAATTCGTGGCAAAAGCAAACCTTTATTACTAGATGTTAAATCTAAAATAGCAGATCCATCAGGGGAATTTGTACCCACACCTACTTGTGAAAAAGAAAAAAAAGAGGTGCACAGTAAGAAAATACATATTACTTTCTTCATAATTATTTAATAATAAATAATAATCTTTCCATGTCCAGTATTTATTCCAGCAGAATTAGTTACTCCAATCATAGAAGGGCTTGCAAATGAAGATCCTCCACCGCCTGAACCAACAGCATTTCCACCGCCAGCTCCGCCGCCACCGCCAAAATATCCAGCACCACCACCGCCACCGCCAGACCATGTAGAGACATTTACAATTGCACCATTCCCCCCTTGTAATGCAGAACCGGATGTTGCGTTTGTACTTGCTGGATCATATGATGTACCTCCTTGGCCTCCTGCTAGTTGAGTAGCCCCTTTTCCTTTTGTTGAAGTTCCACCGTAATTCCCAATACCATCAGAACCAGCTAAACCACCTGCGTTCCCTCCATTACCTGAGAAACCTGTAGCCGCAGCACCTCCACCGCCTGCTACAGAAATTACGTTTGTATGATTAATTGGAATAGCTGAAGAAATACAACTTAATCCTCCTCCAGCTATTGCAATTTTAGCAAGATTATTAATTGTATAACCTCCATTACCACCAAATCCATATACAGCATCCTTTGATGTTGGTTTCCCTCCAACTGTTAGGTATAATATTGAACCAGGAGTTACAACAATACCACCTTTTATTACCCCACCTTTACCTCCTGAAAAACCATCTGGATGATCACCTCCTTGTGCTCCATAGACTTCTACTAAAATAGATGTTACATTTGGTGGTACAGTCCAAGATTGTATTGCGCCTGTATAATTGAATTGTATACTATTAATATATAAAGGATTTAATGTGATAAACTCGTTTGTCAATTGGCTATAAGAACAAACATGTATCAATAAAAAAGCAAAAAATAATTTTATATTTTTCATATTAATAAGAAATTGCACCAAATATATAGGCAGAATTACTTGAATCTTTTAAAATTCCAATACTTCTATTTTGTAATCTAATTTTAGATCCATTAGAAGAATTTACTGTTACTCCTGAGCCAACAATATTAACTTCACCTAAGCCAATCATAACAACATTACATTTAAAACCTTTCTCTAATGATGATGGAACGGTTAAATTTAAAGCATTTGCAGAATTAAATAATATGATAGAATTAACATCTGAATTTGTTAAAGTATAATTTCCGGTTTGGAAATTAACATTATCTGTCTTCTTAAAGCTTAACATTTCCCATTTAGTACCATTGTAAAAATAATAACCAGGATAAACTTGATTTGGAGATGTTCCGGCAATTGTATCGTTATATATCATCAAACCAATATTTGGAGATGCTATAGTCACAATATCTATGTTTGATTGAAGAGAAATTGAAGGAACTAAAATTCCTTTATTCGAACTATTAACCTCCAATGCCGCAGATGGATCAACAACATTACTTCCTATTCCTATTTGGCTATATGCAAATGAAAGTAAATGAATTGTAATTAATGTAACTAAATATTTCACTGTTATTTTTATTAATTAGTGCTATCACCAGATACATAACCAATTGATGAAGATTCCATTAAAACACCAATAGAGCTGTTTTGTAATCTTGACTTGAAACCATTAGCTGAATTTAAAGTAATTCCATTACCTGAAATTGTTACTTGTCCAACTCCCTTTTGAATAATTTGACAAAAGAAACCTTTAGATAAATTTGCGGGCACTGTGATTGTTACAGCTGTTGCGCTATTAACAATAATAACAGACTTTGAATCATCATCTGTTAAAGTATAATTTGTGGTTTTTTCTGAAATTGTTGCATAGCCGGAGTAACCTAATGGTATCCAATTGTTTCCGTTAAAATAATAATAACCCTTCAAAACATTTGTTGGAAAAGTACCTGCAATTGATGTGTTATAAACCAACAATCCTGTCGCAGGATTTACAATCGTTGATACATCTGATGTAGACGTTAAAGCAATTCGTGGAGGTAAAAACCCTTTATTTGTCGATGAAATTTCTAATGCAGCCGACGCATCTGGAGTTGTCGTACCGATACCAACTTGAGAAAATACTTTTAGAACCGAAAAAAATGTTAGAAGTAAAAAATACTTATTCATAGTTTAGTTATTTTTTTGTAAAATTAATAAAGTTTTTAAGATTTATGTAGTTTAATAATAAATGATAATTTTACCATTTCCATAATTAATACCATTTGTATGCACAATATTTTTAGCATCTGAAAAAGTAAAAGAAGATCCTCCTCCTCCACTTCCATAGTAATTCCCGCCTCCAGCTCCACCGCCGCCGCCATAATAACCAGCACCCCCGCCTCCACCTGAATTCCAAGTTCCTGAATTTATAAATCCTCCATTTCCACCTGTAAATAAACTGCCAGATTGTGGTGATGTTATTTGAGAGTCTAAAGCACTACCTGAAGCCCCACCTGAAAGTTGAGTTCCACCTTTCCCTCCTCTAGTAGCATCGTTTCCGATAGAACCAGATAAACCACCTCCATTTCCACCATTTCTCCCAGATGATGCTCCTCCTCCTCCTCCAGCAATGACAATTGCAGATGATTGTGTAAGAGTCGCACTTGAGAGAAAAGCAGACAAACCTCCCCCGGCACGTCCAAAGTTATTGGAATTAGAAGGATTGGTGCCACCTGTACCACCATTCCCATAGACTGCTGCATTGGTTGAATTTGCGGCTTTTCCACCAATAACTAAATAATAAGTAGAACCTGGTGTTACTGGAATGAAACATGAAACCTTGCCCCCCATACCTCCACTAGCAGAGCCTACATACGAACCACCTTCAGCACCAAAAACTTCTAATTTAATAGAAGTTACATTTGCTGGGCAGACCCAATTTTGAATTGCACCAGTATAATTAAATTGAATTGAATTTAAATATTTTGGAGTTAATGAAATAAAGTCATTTGTAATTTGACTTTTATATCCATCACATAAACCTAAAACAAAAAAAAACAAAAAAAAATAGTTTTTAACCATTATTGTTGAAATATCAACAAAAATAATTAAAAACTATCAAATCAAAAATTTTAAAAAAAAATCAAATTAAAATTAAGTAAGATTACTTAGTAAGAAATAATGATTTTTCCATGACCAGTATTAGTACCTGCTGTATTAGTAGCGCCTATCATTGAAGGACCAGCATAGGAAGAGCCTCCACCTCCAGAACCAACAGCGTTTCCTCCACCGGCACCGCCGCCGCCGCCATAATAACCAGCACCGCCGCCACCGCCGCCAGACCAAGTATTTGGTGAAACAATTCCACCATTTCCACCTTTTAACGCTGAACCTGCAGTAGGAGCTGTACTATTAGGGTCATATTGAGAACCTGCTCCACCTCCTGAAGTTAGTGTTCCTCCTTTACCTCGAGTTGGTGTACCACCATAATTCCCTATTCCATCTGAACCTGTAGAACCTCCTGCGTTACCTCCATTTCCAGAATAACCTGTAGCAGAAGACCCTCCACCACCAGCTACAACAATAACATTTGAATGACTTATTGGAAAAGCAGTTGAAATACAACTCAAACCACCTCCAGCATTAGATATTTTTGTGTTATCACTCGTGCATGAACCTCCATTACCACCAAAACCATATACAGGAGTTTTAGTTGTTGGTTTGCCACCAACTGTTAGTGACAAAGTTGAACCAGGTGATACTACCATATATCCCTTAACCAATCCACCTTTCCCACCGATAAATCCATCTGGATGATCACCACCTTGAGCCCCGTAAACTTCAACAAAAATTGTAGTGACATTTTCTGGAACTGTCCATGTTTGATTTGCACCTGTATATGAAAAAGTAATTTTATTAGGCAAACTTGGTGATAATGTTAAAAAATCATCAGTTAGTTGAGCAAATGCACTTAAATTAAGTAGCAATATTGCAAAAATTATAATTCTATTTTTCATTTTTATTTTTTAATATTAGTAAGAAATTGCACCAGATAAATAAGCCGAAGAAGCTGAATTCTTGAGTAACTGAACAGATCTATTTTGCAATCTTATTTTATTTCCATTACTAGAGTTAACTGTTAAACCACTTCCACCAATTACATCAACGACTCCTGAACCAACAAATAACAAACGGCATTTAAAACCAATTGGCAATGATGAAGGTACAGTTAGTGAAGTAGAAACATTACTATTAATAACAACTACTTTATTCAAGTCATCATTAGTTAACGTATAATTAGAACTTTGAACATTAAAATACAAAGCATCATTCAGAGCTAATGGTTCCCATTTGTTAGCACTATTAAAAAAGTAATATCCTGGTGATATATTGTTTGGAAAAACACCAACAGTAGCAGTATTGTAAATTAATAATCCAATAGCAGGATTTGGAATTGTAGTTACATCCAAATTCGATGTTAAATCAATAGAGGAAGCTTTAAATCCTTTTGTTGATGAATTAAGATCTAATGCTGCAGATGTATGTGTTGAATGAGAACTTATCCCTAATTGAGCAAAGCTAAAAGTGAAACTGCTCAATACGATTATAATTAATATAAATTTCATATTCTGTAGTTAATTATAATGAACTGTCACCTGAAATATAACCAACTGTAGAAGACTCCATCATGATTCCAATTGAACTGTTTTGTAATCTTGTCTTGAAACCACTTGCAGAATTTATTGTTGTACCAGAACCAACAACTGTAACTTGACCTGTACCTTTTTGGATTATTTGACAAAAGAATCCAGTTGATAGCGTATTTGGCACTGTAATGTTGACTGCTGAAGAGGAATTAACAACTATTACTGCTCTACTATCATTATCTGTTAATGTATAATTGCTTGTTTTTTCAATTACAGTTGCATATCCAGTATATCCAAGAGGCATCCACTTAACTCCATTAAAGAAATAATAACCTTTTGTAATATTGTTCGGAAAAACACCTGCAACAGTAGTGTTGTATATTAATAGGCCTGTAGCAGGTGAAGCAATTGTTGTTACATCAATTGTAGACGTCAACCCTATTCTAGGAGGTAAAAAGCCCTTATTTGTTGATGAAATCTCTAGAGCGGCTGATGCATCTGGAGATGTAGTTCCTATCCCTACTTGTGAGAAAAAAGTAGAAATTGAAAAAATACTAATGGATACTAAAATTATTTTTTTCATGTGGTTTCGATTTTATTAGATATTAAGGTTATTACTATAATTTATTAATTTTTTTAATTATGATTTCATTATTTAAGTTGATTTTTAAAAAGTAAACACCACAACTATTTGAAGACAAATCAAAAGGAATACTTGTTTCACCATTTTTAACACTTGTGTTAAATTCTGAAATTATTTTCCCGGTATTTTCAGTGATTTGAATAGTTATAAAACCGTTTGTCGTTGTATTGATTTTAACAAAACCTCTATCATTAGTTGGATTAGGAAACACCTCAACATTAACAGTTAAATCAGAACAAGATGTTGAAACTGGACCATACACTTTATAATTACCATCCTTATCAAATTGTTTTAATTGAAAATATGTAACACCTGATGAACGATTTGGATCTTGAAAAGTATAATTTATAAATTCTGTTGCATTTCCTGCAGCTTCTAGCTCTCCAATAACTGACCAATCTGTTCCATTAGAACTACTTTCCACTTCATATCGCGCTGTATTATTTTCAGATGCAGTTTGCCAATTTAAAGTTGAAAAACCTTCGCTACATAAACCATTAAAAAATACTAATTCAACTGGTAAAGGGTTTATTGCAGGACTTGCAATTCCAAATTGACTAAAGGAAGTTAATCCAGTTCTATAAACGGAAAAGAAAGAGCCTGCTGCAGAACTTTGAACATGTGTTCCTTCTGTAGTCCAATTTAAATCCCATGCATCAGAAGATGTTGGCCTTTTTAACGCATGAAGCACTGATGGATCTGTAATTCCTGATAAATTATTAGTAGTTAAATCAATTGAATATGTACCAGAATTTAAGCCATCTGTTTGATCAACTTGCCAAAAACCATCACCAGATAAATTCGCTAAAATTTCAAAATTATCTGTTATATTTATTGGATATTGGCTATTTGAATTTAATATATACTTTCCCGTTAAAGAACCTCCATTTGGAGCAGTTGTATAAGTAATTTTTGCTGGTGAATAGTAATTTGCTGAACCAAATGGGAACAATACATTACTAATTATTGTAGGAGCGAACCATCTTTTCATCGTCCCATTAATAAATCCTGCCGTATAATTCAATACTCCAGGATTTGAAGTTGATTTACCTAATTCAACTTGATTAGCACCAGTTGTGATTTGTCCATTTAACTCCAACACATCATTTGCTTGAAAAGTAACTGCATTTGAAATATTAATTTTAGAATTTGTAAGCAAAGCAATAGTATCTATTTTAATGATTCCATTAACAGTTTTTATAGCAGTATTCTCAAATGAAAACCTACCTTCTGAAGCAACAACACCAGAAACTGCATCAAAATTTTGATTATACTTAATATTAGCATCTGGTTTGAATGTTACATTATTTGCATTTTCTATTTTTAAATTTCCTTTAAAAATTGCTTTATCGCTTATTGAAATTGGAATGTTTGGTCCAAAATAAATATCTTGTGAAAAAACAGAAAAACAGGCTGATAGCATTGAAAAGATGAGAGTGGTTTTCATAAAAAATTAAACTTAATTAAAAAATTAAAGCACAAAAATAGTATTAAAAATTATTAAATCAAAAATAAAAGATGAAAATTATTTAAAACTAATATCAAAAGGCAATCTAGCTTGAATCCCCATTTTGTTTTCTAACGCTTTTAATTGATTGTAATAATTTAATAATTCAACAGGAAGTTTTATGGACGGACTTTTAACCGATGCGTTATTTTCCTCTTCAAATTGCTCAAACAAATCAAGCCATTTATCTTCTTTTCTCAACGGATAATACAAAACTTTTGGTTCTTTTATTCCTGCTTGTTTTGCAGCATAAGCGATGGCGTTCTTCAATCCTCCTAACTCATCGACCAAACCAATTTCTTTCGCGTCTTTTCCTGTCCAAACTCGACCTCTAGCAATTTGATTCACCTTTTCAAGTTTCATTTTTCTACCTGCTGCAACTCTGTTTAAAAACGTACCATAAATTGTATCAACTTCTTCTTGAACAATTGCAAATTCATCTTTTGTCATCTTTCGATTCATTGACATAACGGAGAATTTATTCGTTGCAACTCGGTCAAACGTTAATCCTAATTTATTTTCAAGCATTTTGCCTGTATATGGAATCATACCAAAAACACCAATTGAACCTGTAATTGTTGAAGGTTCTGCAAAAATATAAGATGCAGGAGTTGCAATATAATAACCGCCAGAAGCTGCATAATTCGACATAGACGAGATAATCGGCTTCACCTTCTTAGTCAATTCAATTTCGCGCCACATGATATCAGACGCTAAAGAAGAGCCGCCTGGTGAATCAATACGAAGCACAATCGCCTTCACTGATTTGCTCTCCCGAAGCCTTTTCAATTCCTTCACGAAATCATCTGATCCGATATTACCTTCACTTGCTCTCGTTCCAGAAATCTCTCCTTCTGCCACTAAAACCGCAATGCGATCTTTGCCTTCTACTTCGTCAATCGGATTTTTGGCCTTCAAATAATTATTCACCGACACATAAATCACTTTCTCCTTCTCGCCTGAGGCCTTTTTCAATAAAGCTTCAAACTCATCCCAATACCCTTGCTTCACCATCCCTAATTTCTCTGCATTAGAAGGCTCAAAAGCCTGAAGGCTATCCGCAATCTGGTCTAATTTACGGACCGGAATGTTCTTAGATCGCGCAATTTTATCAAAAATATAGGTGTTAATCGATTGTAAGAAAGAAGAGGTTTGAGCCTTATTTTCCTCGCTCATGTCCTCGCGAATGAAAGGCTCCACGGCAGACTTATAGGTACCCACGCGGAATACCAAAGGCTCAATCTCTAATTTATCTAGGGCCTTCTTGTAGAAGGTATATTGAACGCTGATACCATTGAAATCCAATAAACCATTCGGATTCAAATAGGTCTTATCTGCCACAGAGGATACATAATAGCCTTTTTCTGTATAGGAATTAGCGTAGGCATAGACGAATTTGCCTGATTTTTGGAACTTCTGAATCGCCTCCCGAATCTCCGAAAGCTGTGCATAGCCTGCGATCGGGAAACTCGCATCTAAATAGATGCCTTTGATTTTAGGATCCACTTTTGCGCGCTCTAAAGCAGACAAAACTTGAATCAAACCTAGATTTTCTGGCGGGGCAAAATAGATATCCGTCAAAGCTGCGAATGGATTCTCCTCTGTCGACGCATTCTCTACGATTGGACGATTTAGATCTAATCTTAAAACCGAATTATCCTTTAAATCATAGACCTCATCAGCACTTCCCATCGCCGCACCAACGCCGGCTAAAAGAAGCAGAGAGACGATCACAAAAAGAAATAGTCCAAAAACAGTCGCTAACGAATACTTGACAAATTGCCACATAGCTTTACATTTAAATGGTTTCTAACCAAAGTTTTTACGGTAATCTTCGCGTGCTTGGCGAATCACTTCAAACGCCACATCACGACCATAAATATCATCAATATCTACCGCATTTGAGGTAGTTTCTCCTGGCAACATTTTATAAGTCCAGAAATAGTGTCTCAAACGCTCCACGATATCCTTAGGGGCATCCGCAATGTCTTTCCATTTGCCATAAATCGGATCATCCTTCAATACCGCAATAATTTTATCATCCGCCTCACCCTTATCAATCA
>ERZ650308.997-NODE-997-length-15113-cov-10.063953_pt1 | contig 15113 bp, 22 predicted proteins | sample MGYA00376244_ERZ650308 | MGnify/ENA primary metagenome ERZ650308 (study PRJEB26733, sample SAMN07839295) | wastewater metagenome | biome: small river; feature: stream; material: water | place: USA: North Carolina | collected 2016-04-26 ...
GCGCAGCTCAACAAAGCCGTCACCGAGACGCGGGCGCGGCTGGAGAAGAAGTAGCGCGCGCCACTACACAACTTGTAATCTTTAGTGCCCAACAGCAACCGCAACCCCAAGACCCAAGGAGCATGCACATCATGAGCACCGCGACCTCTTTCATCGGCGTCTCCCTCCCCGCTGAGCTGCCGGAGAACGCCAGCGACTACGTGACCACGCAGCCGGAGACCCCGTACCTCACCGCCGAGTGCGTCGGCCACGAGCTGCGCAACGACACCCGCGGCGGCGACGCGCTGATCCTGGCCTTCAAGTTCGACCCCGATCAGAAGGCCGACGGCGGCGTGGCGGTGGACAGCGAGAAGCTGGTCTACGGGCAGCGCTCCTTCAACGGTGGCGGCGCCGACGTGACGCTGAAGGACCTGAAGATCCTCGGCTGGACCGAGGACGCCTGGGACGCGCTGGCCGCCAACGACATCGGCCTGTCCGGCATCAAGGGCCGCAAGGTCCGGCTGGTGATCGCGCCGGAGGAGTACAACGGCAAGACCACCATCCGCATCAAGTACATCAACGCCGTGCCCGCCAAGATGGCGCCCGACGCCGTGGCCGCCCTGAAGGCCCGCCTCGCGGGCAAGGTGAAGGACGTGTTCGCGGGCAAGGCCACCGGCGCCAAGAAGGACGCCAGCACCGGCAGCAGCCCGCCGCCCGCCGTCGCCGGGACGAGCACCGACGGCACCGCCACCAACGCCGCCGCGGGCGACAATCTGGTTTTCTAGACCGCCTGCAGCACCACCAGCCCCCAGCCTGCCGCGTGCAAGCTGGGGGCTTTTTGTTGCAGAGTGTCAATACGAAGCGTGCTAAGCTGGACAGGCGCCCAAGCGGCGCGGAGGGGATCATGATCGACGACAGCCGGGACGAGTGGTTGCAGACATGGCGAGGCGGTGAGCTGCCGCTGCGCGACTTCGGCGCCAGCATGGGCGCGAACAACGCGCTCATCCACCACACCGAGACCGCGCGTGTGCTGAGCGGCATCGAGCGCTTCGGGGCGCGCACGCAGGCGCGCTACACCGTCGCAGAGCACAGCGTCCGCGTCTCGTGGTGCGTGCAGGACATGGGCGGCGACGACCACGCGCAGTGGGCCGCCATCAACCACGAAGGCGACGAGGCGCTGTTGGGCTTCGATCCCGCGTCCCCGATCGTCGCCATCTGCCCGGACCTGCGCGAGCTGAAGCACCGCGCGCACGTCGCCTATTGCCTCCGCTACGGCCTCGCCGTCGAGCTGCCCGCGCTCGTCAAGCTGGCCGACCTGACCCTGCTCATGACCGAGCGGCGCGACCTGATGGGGCCGATCCCGCGCCCGTGGCACGCCTCGCTGGAGGCGATCGCGCCGCTGCCCGACGTGATCAAGCCGTGGCCTGCCGCACAGGCCGCGCACGTCTTCCTGCACACCTGGCGCGAGCTGGCCCGCCGCGTGGGGTACGTCGGTGAAGGCTGAGCGTGGGGAGGGGGATGCGGGCCTGAAGCTGACGGAAGACCCCACGCGCTCGCTTGGCGCGGTGCTGGCGATCGCTGTGCAGGTGCTGCCGGGGCAGGAGCACGCCGGGCCGGTCGCGCTGGGGCTGGCCGCGGTGGCGTTGGACGGCGCGCAGGTGCTTCTCAGCACGGCGATCGCCGTCGAGCCTGTGCCGGACACCCAGCACACCCTGATCGCCGCGCCTGAGCCGCCTGTGGGCTCGCGGCAGGTGACGCCGGAGCTGGGAGCGCCGTCCGCTGCCGGGGCGTGCGGGGTGTTGGTGGACGCGATCGCGGAGGCCGGGCGGCGGCAGCGCCTGCCGGGTGAGGGCTGCGTGATCATCGTCGGCTACCGGCTGTGGGATCACGGGCTGCTGGCGCTGCACAAGACCGCCCAGCGGCAGGGCGGACGCTGCCCACGGTTGCCAGAGGTGGCGTGGGTGGACATCGCCCCCTACGTCCCGACCACGGCGCGCGGCGAGCGGCCCTCGCTCCTCGATGCGTGCGGGCGCTTCGGCCTCACGTTCTCCGACGACGCCGGGTCTGTCGCCGAGGCGATCGGCGGCCTCACCCTCTGCCTGCGCATGTTCGGCTACATGCCGCCGCTGTGCGAGGCCGCCGAGTCCCAAAGGGAACTGAGCCTACGCCTGTTCAGGGCTGAACAGATCGCCCTCTGCTGACGCTACCCTTCGCACATGCCCAGCCGCTCTCTCACCGACGGTATGACCATCCAGCCAACCCATGCAGCCGACGACGCTGCGCCTCGCGGCGCGGCGTCCACCACCGGGCGCGTCGCCGTGCCCGTCCCGTCCGACCTCTCGACTACGCCGATCTCCAGCGCCAGCGCGCCGCACGTCTCTGCGCCGCCTGCCGCTCCGCCTTCGCCCGTCAGCTCGCACCCGCGGCTCGACGCCATGATCGCCTCGGCGCCGTCGGTATCTGACGCTGCCGCTGGCGTGCATCCTCACCCGGACGGCATCCACGCCAGCAGCGAGTCGCCGCTGATCTTCCCACTGCCGCCGCTCGACGGCGAGGCGTGGACGCACCCGCTGTTCCCAGGCGAGCACAGCGCCAGCGGGCCGCAGGGTGTCGCGCCGCCGGTCCAGGTGACGCCGCCGCCCCCGCAGAGCCGGGTCGTGGATGTGCTGGCCGCGCTCGTCATCGACCTCGCGGTGCTGGGCCTGCTCGGCTACCTCGTCTCGCGCGGGCACCTGCGCATCGACTTCGCGGGGATCATGGCCCTCGTCGGGCTGGTCCTGCACCACCGCCGCGCCGTCCCCGTCCTGCCGCGCCTCTTCCCGCGCTAACCCGATCGATCGCCTCGCACCAGCCCACCCACACCGATCGCCCGCGCGTCACCGACGGACACCGCGCCTTTTCCATGCGTACCTGTTGACAGGTTATCTGCGATCGCCTAGTCTCAACTCATGGCAAACGACTCCCAGAGCTTCAAGGCGATCGTCAACAACCGCTCCTTCGCCGCCTGCAAGGGCTGCGGTAAGCGCCACGCGCACTTGAACGTCGAGGAAGTGACCCGCACGACGTACTGGTACCTCGGCATGATGAAGACGACGCGCTCGGTGCGCACCATCGAGAACCCTGTGCGCACCGAGATGTGCTGCAACGCACGCTTGAAGTGGGTCATGGTCCGCGCCAAGAAGACGGACCACGAGTGCGACGCACGCTGCCGCAACGCCAAGGGAGGCGACTGCGAGTGCTCCTGCGGCGGCGCGCGGCATGGGCTGGGGTAAGGAAACCGATCGATCCCCTTGACTGCCAGCCTCGGCGCTGGCATCATACCGACTGGAGGAATCATGCCTGCTGAGACGATTCGAGAGACTCTGTTGGAGGCGAAGACCACGCTCCGGCGCAGGGCTGACGACGAGACCACGCCGATGCGACTGGGGCGCGTGATGCGCGAGGCCGCGCTGCTGGCGGAGCTGCACGCGGCGGCGCTGGACGTGCGCGGGAGCGGCGGCACCGCGGCGTGCGCGCTGCAGGGCATCGCCGGGCCGCGCGACTTCGCGACGATGGCGCTGCTGCTGGCGGAGCAGCACGACCGCACCGCGTCGCTGCCGGGCCAGGAGCCCAAGATCGTCGAGGGCGTGACCGGGCGCGCGGCGTGCTGGCGGCTGCTGGCCGACGAGTTCCCGCGGCCCGCCGACGAGGGCGTGTCGTCCACGGTCCTGTGGGCGTACATGGCCCGCGTCAACCTGGGCCTGATCGCGCTCATCTCCGCCGCGCCCGGTCCCCAGCAGATGATGTTCATCCGCGAGGTGAACATGCTGGCGACGGAGAACCTGCAGCTCTCACTCCTGCGCGAAGGCACCGAAGAGGAGCTGAGCGCGGAGGACGCCGCGATCGAAGCGTCGGACGCGCTGCACAGCGAGGGCACCGCCACCACGGAGCCCGCACACAGCCCTGCCGAGTCCACCGCTCAGGAGACCGCCCGCCCGTCGCTGATCGTGGTGGTCGGTGGGTGACGCGCGCCGCCGGGGGACGGCGGAGCACAGAGAGACCGTCGCCGCGCTGCGTGAGCGCATCTTGGCGACGGGTGCGCCGGTTTTCCTGCGCTGCGACAAGACCGACCGCGCCGCGCACCGTCACAACATGCACGTCCTGCACCTGTGGGGCGTGGGGCTGCGCGACATCCGCGCCTCGCTGCGGGCGCCCGGCGGCATGGACGCGCCCGACGCCGACCGCGTGCATGTCTGGGGGCCGCAGCAAGACGCGCGCGACGTGCGGGCGCTGCGCCTCTTCCTGGACCTGAGCGGCTACGAGCTGGACGACCTGCAGGTGCAGCGCCGTCGGCTGAGCCACAAGGCGTTCGCGCCGATCGCGATGGCGACGGCGATGGCGGCGCAGGTGCCGGGGCGTGGGGGTGACGGTTACGCGATGCCGGAGCCGTTCACGTCGAAGCCGGGGCGGTCGTCACACCGGCGGCGTGGGAGGCCGACGTGATCGGCGTGGATCTGGGTCGTCACAAGCTCAAAGTGCGCACCTACCTGCGCATCGCGGCGCAGCTCGCCGAGCTGAGCACCTGCCTGCGGATGCGCGTCGGGGTGGTGCTGCTGCGCGCCGACGGCAGCGTCGCGGGCATGGGCTACAACGGGGCGCTGCCGGGTGCGCCGCACTGCACACCTGATCTGTGCAACCCAAGCGTGCGCTGCCTGAACACGCGCCACGCGGAGCGGTCGGCGCTCGACTACAGCGAGGGGCGCATCCACTCCGCCTACGTCACCCACGAGCCGTGTCGTCGCTGCACGCTGGACCTGATCGCCCGCGGCGTGAAGGCGATCTACTGGCGCCACCCCTACACCAGCGAGAGCGAGGACGAGCGCGCCGCCAAGATGCGCGTGATCAAGGGGCACACCGTCCTGTGGGCGAAGGTCGATGAGTAGCACCTGTCTGAACGGTGGTGCTCCCGGCCACGCGCTGTCGCCCCTCGTTCGCACCGCCATCACGACGGCGCTGGCGGACCCGTCGCCGGAAGGCTGGGATCTCGTCTGCGTCGCGCTCGCGGAGGCGTGCTGCGAAGGCGACTTCCTGCAGCGCCTCAAGCTGGTGAAGTCCAAGCTCCGCGGCTGGCCCGTCGAAGTCGCCCGCCCCGCGCCGGATGCCGCGCTCTATCGCAAGCCGTCGCACGCCGCGAGCGTCGCAGCGCTGGCCTACGCGGTGCGGGAGAACAACCTGTACCCGCACTACATCGAGCAGGTCTGCACCAGCCCGCTGCTGCGCCGCCGGGACGGGGGGCAAGCCGTGCATCTGGCGCGCGCCTTCACCGGGCGGCTGGACGGCGGCGCCGGGCAGTACCGCATCGGCGAGGCTGGCCAAGGCGATCTGACCGGCGGCCTCGTCGTCGATTACTGTGCGCGCGCAGCAAACCGCGATCGGTGCATCGAGGTGCGGCTGGAGGTAGAGGTGAAGACCGCCAAGGGCCGCATCCGCGAGGACCAGGCGCTACGGCAAGCCGCGTTCGCCCAGCGCGGCGGCGTCTACATCCTCACCCGATCGATCGCCGACTGCATCGCTCAGCTCGTCGCGGCGCGCGAGCGCATCCGCACTGACCTACTGTAACCCCGCAACCCCAACAGGAGAACCACATGACCACGCGAGCCAGCAGAGCCAACCTGACGCCGAAGGCCAATGCCTCGGCCAAGACCTCACCCAAGGGCGCCAAGCCCACCCCGCAGACGCCCAGCAAGGCGCCCAGCAAGGCGCCCGCGAAGGCCAGCAAGCCCACCGCGCCCAGCGCCACGAAGGCGCCCACCGCCAGCCAACCCGCCAAGGTGACGGCGGCGAGCGTGAGCGCCAAGCTGGACGCCGCCAAGCCGAGCGGGCCGCTGGGCCTGACGCCCGCCGACATCCGCACCGCCCAGACCGACCCGCGCAACCAGCGCCCCGCCATCCCGCCGCAGGTGCCCGCGAGCGGCCCCTATTCGCTCGACGCCACGCAGGCGGCTGCGGCGCAGCAGATCGCTGCGGCGCACACGGCGACGTTGATCGCTGTGAAGCGCATGAGCACCGCCGAGCGCCACTACGCGAAGCGGCGCGTCGAGGACATCATGGACGCGAAGCACGCGGCCTTCAAGCGGGAGAAGGAGGCGGGCGACGCCTACGAGGACCGCCGCCGCATCTTCGCCGCGGAGGTAGCCGCGGGGCGCTTCACGGTGGACAAGAACGCCGTGAGCCGGGCGACCTACGACACCGACCTGCGCGACGTGGTGATTCTGACCAACTACCCCGACGGGCTGGGCGCGCATGTGCGCACGCAGCAGGACGCGATCGCGGCGCGTCAGGCGACCATGAAGGCCGCCGGTGCGCGCCTGCTAGACGAGATCATGCTGGGTAGCCCGGCGGACGCCATCGAACGGATCCAGCACTTCGAGAACACCAAGTTCTAGACGGAGCGCTGAACGGACAGCGACGGGCGACAACCGCGGTGAGAACCGCTGAGGAGACGACCATGGGATTCCCCACGATCGCCGAGCTGGCGCGGCGCCTGACCGATGAGACCCTGACCCCGGACCCCAGAGGTGATGACCATGCCCAAGTTGACTCTCTTGCGATCGATCGCCCTGGCGCTGACGCTGACCCTGAGCCTGACGGCGTGCGGCACGGAGGAGACCGCGCCGACCGCGGCGACCCTAGCCCCTGAGCCGATGCTGCAGGAGCTGGCGGCGGCGCCCCTCGTCGCCGATGGTCCGCCGGTAGTGACCGGGGGGACGCTGGTTGACCGGGTGTTCCAGAGCGACGAGAGCCGCGGCGAGCACTGCGTCAGCTACCGGGCTGCGCTGCCGCCAGCGCTGAAGGGGATGGAGCTGCGGGTAGCCCCCGTCGTCCCCATCATCTCCCTCGCCGGTCGTCCGTCGTGTTCTGGTCCGGTGCAGGCCGCGCTGACCTACAGCACCGACGCATGGATCTGGCCGCGCGCCCTGCCCGCCGAGCAGGTCGCCATGGAGAGGGGGGCGTCGATGCTCACCATCAACCTGTGCTTCCGCGGCGTCCAGCGCGCCCAGCTCGGCGACCTGAGCGGCTCGGTGTCCTACGCCCGGATCCAGCCGCTGCACCGCTAGCTGCGGGCCAGCCGCCGCGTAGGGTCCTCGTCAACCGCCACCGGCCCGCCGGTCTCACCCGCCAGGCGCAGCACCAGCGCCCCCACAGCACGCGCCACCTCTGCCGGGCTACCCGCGACCATGCCAGAGCCGGGAGCGGCCCCCAGAGCCTCCCAGCGCACGCTCAGGCCATCCACGCCCGCTACCACGTCCAGGTGCAAGCCCGCGTCAACCGTATCGCCGACGCGCGCAGCGCCCGCGCTGCCCTCCGCGATCACCAGCTCCTGCAGCGTGGACTTCTCCCACGCGACCACCACAGGGCGCCCCGGATCGGCGTCGGCGTAGGCGACCATGCAGCGCGCCCCCGGCGCCACCTTGCATGTGGTCCCTGGGATGCCCAGCCGGTACGGGGTGGGGTTGGTGCTGGGGTAGGCGTCGCTGTCGGGCTGAAACTGTAGGCTGCCGTCGGCGTTCTGCTTGACCGCGTTGCCGGGCACCGCGCGCACGAAGGCGTAGCGCAGCCGCGCTAGGGTGCGCTCGACGAGCCGGGCGAGGGGGTTGCTATCGGGGGTCGCCACGCTGAAAGGAACAGGTCGGGCGGTTTACCGCGGTGCTCGGCGACGCCACCAAGGCCATTCTTCGCGTGGCTGCTGAGACGAAACGAGCCGGTGGCGGAAGCGCCGCCGCAGGAGCTGGACGACGCCGAGGTGCGCGAGAGCATGCGGCGTGAGGAGTGGGTGCGGGTCTACTCGCATGTGTACGCGCAGGGGCTGACGGGCAAGGTCATGTCGGCGATCCACGGCGACATCCTGCCCGCCAGCGTCGCCCGACACCTGCAGCTCCTGAAGGAGTTCGCGGCGCAGGCCGCCGACGCTGCGATGGAGCTTGCCGACGAGCGCTTCCCGCTGACGACGCTCGACGAGGCGCCGCAGGGCATGCAGGCGCCCAGCGTGGCGCTGGGGCGCGAGCGCATCGCGCGGGCGACGGGCGAGCGAGCGACCGGCGTGCAGGCGACCCAGACCAGCGCGGCGCCCGCCAAGACGCCGAACGAGGACACCAAGACTCCGACGCCGACGGACGCGCAGCCCGCATCCTGACCCTTGACGGAACAGCCCACCGTCTGATAACATCTTGGGATGCTTGCCCTAATTCTCGCCTTTCTCCTCGCCACCGACCCCACGCCACCGCACCCGCTGACGACGCGCGCCACGCGCTACGCCGACACCGCCCGCGATGAGGGGGGTACGCCAGCCTGCAAGCATCACCTACCTCATGCGACTTATGAAGCGATCCACCCGTATCGCGTGGCGCATCGCACCCTGCCGTGCGGCACGCTGCTGGTGATCCGAGCTGGCAAGCGGCGCATGATCGGGGCGGTGCTGGACCGCGGGCCTTGGGGCCGCCAGATCCTGCACGGGAACGCTCAGGCGCCGCGCAAGGGCGCGCGGACGACTGCTAGCCAGTCCTGGTCACGAACGCAGCTTCTGCGGGCCGCTGGTGAAGAATCAGGGCCGGTCGGCCACACCGGCGCGCGCTGGACGTGGCGCGGCGACCTAGACCTCAGCCCGATCCCCGCGAGCGCGCTGGGCCTGACCTTGCACGTCGGGCGGCTGCCGGTACGCTACTGGCCGCTCCGCTGGCAGCCGTTTGTCAGGCCGCTGGCGGCGCCCAAGGCACCGCCGAAGCACCTGCTACGCCAGCGCCGCCCCGCCGCCTGACGGGCAGGTCCGGTCGCCTCGTTTCACTCGCCTACACCGCCCGCCTTGCGCAGCGCGCCTCTGCCCGCTTACCCTCGGAGGCGGAGGTGCCTCTTGCTAAGAGCATTGTGCGACTCTCTGCTCTACATCGCCTGTTACGCCGTCTACGCCTACACCACCAAGCGCGCGGGGTCAAGCGGTGCGCCGTTCATGGTCGCGGCGATCTGCTGCGGCGTCGGTCTCGTCGGCTGGCTCGCCGTCGTGCTGGCGCAGGTGCGGCGCGGGGCGTGGGCGCCGCTGCGGGTGACGCGCGCGCGACGCTGGCAGCGGGGTTGTGCTCCGTGTTCATCCTGGTGAGCAGCACCGCCAGCTACGCGATCCCGGCGGTGTCGCTGGTGCTGCCGCTCCTGCTCAACAAGGGCGGCGTGCTGGCGATGGCGCCGCTCCTGGACCGGCGCCGGGGCGTTGTGGTGACGCCGCGCGCCTGGTGCGTGCTGAGCCTCGCCGTGTGCGGCATGGCCTGCGGCATCGTGCCGGGCCTGCTGACGGCGCGGGCGCCGACGCTCCTCGCGCTGGCGCTGAGCGCCGCCTACCTGCTCGGCTACGTCGGCAAGCTGAGCGTGATCGGCGGGCAGAAGGGCAACGCGCCGTTCCTGCGTGAGGAGATGAGCGTCACCACTGTCGCGGCGCTGCCAGTGGCGCTGCTCCTGGGCGTCCTGCTCTCTCCCGCTCCGGCGATAGCGCTGGCTGCGAGCCTGAGCAACGGCTGGGTCTACGTCGCCGGGCTGGCATCCCAGGGCTGCGGCTACTTCGGCGGCATGCTCCTGATGCGGCAGGCGCCGCACAGCCTCTGCGTGCCGCTCAACCGCGCCGCGTCGGTGCTGGCTGGCCTCTTGGCGAGCTGCGCGCTGGGGCGCTGGCCATCGCGCTGGGAGATCTTCGGGGCGTTGGTGATGACGATCGCGCTGGCGGTGGGGGTGTGGCCGGTCCGGGCGAAGCGAGCGGCGCGGCTGGACCTGCGCACCAAGGTGGCGCTCTGGCGGCTGGCCTACGCCGAGTCCAGCGCCGCGTAGCTACGTCGTCGGCTGATGGCGGGCGCCCAGCTTGCGGAAGCGCCCGTCGAAGAACATCGTCGCAGGCCGCACGAACCACCCCGCACGCCCGACGTAGAGCACCAACGCCTCGTCTGTCTCGCTGTGCTTCACGAGACCCAGCGCGAGATACAGGCCGCCCTTCTTGTGACGGTAGAGGCCGAAGACCTTCGCTAGACGCTCTCGCACTTGCCACCTCCGCACGCCAGCTCTTGCGACGAGGTGGTCATGTCCTCAGCCTCGAAAGCGGCGATCAGCGCCCAGTCGATGCGCGGGAACGCAGCCAGCGCTTGCTCATATTCCGCGCGCGTCGTCTCCTCGTAGGGCATCTGCCGATAGACCGTATCGGCGCGTGGCAGGAAGCTGACGCCGCCGACCTCGGTGCGGTGCTCCCAGACCCAGCCGATGATGCCGATCATCTCGTCCGGCGAGTAGGTCACAGTCACCGACGGGTTGTGCTCGGTCCAGTTGCGCTTGTTGAGGAGCCAGTGATCGAGCTGCTTCAGCGCCGACCGCTCCGACTCGATGACCGATCCTTCCGGCGCCGCCATGGGGAAGTGGATGACCCACTTCGTCGCGGTGTCCGCCTGCTGGCCGTTCTCCGGGTCCATGGGGACGCCGCACGCCTTGAGGACGCGGAAGATGGGGCTAGCGGCGCTCACGCGCGCGTTGCGGATGCCGTAGCGGATCTTGCGGGCGTTGATACCCGGCGCCGCGTCCAGGAAGGCGCTGCTGTTGCCGCTGGGCTTGTTGCAGGTGATCGCCATGCTGGGCCGGATGCCCAGCCGCTCGGCGTCGGCGGCGTTCTGCGCCCGCGCCTCGGCGCGGAGCTGACGGAGCGCAGCATCAGGGCAGCCGTCGCGCAGGATCGGGCAGTCCATCTGGCCGGTCACGTCCACGCCTAGCAGGCGCTCCTCGCGCCCGTGCTCGCCCCACGACGCGCGCAGGTAGCGGTAGCGCGTGGCGAGGCTCTGGATCGTGCCCATGCGCGTCGCCAGGCGCACCTTGCGGCGCAGCGACTCGATGGTATCGCCGGGTCGGGCGACACCTTGCGACAGGTTGCAGAAGCTCTCCGACTGTAGGTAGATCTCGGCGCAACTATTGGTGCCGAGGCGGCGCGCGCCGCCGGTGTGGCGCAGGTACTCGGAGCGCGCAGCGGGCATGGTGCGCAGTGCGTTCTCGCGGGAGAAGATGCCGCGCTCGCCGGAGCGGGCGGTGTACATCGACTGGAACTGGCCGATCAAGTCGAGCTGCGACGGGCCGCCGTCGGGCCACACGGCGCTGTTGTTGGCGTTCTCCCGGTACGGGTGGGTATCCCACCATCCGGGCCGCCCCTTGGCGTCCTGCATCTCGGTGTCGCCCCAATCGCTGAGGCTGAGCTTGGCGGTGCGCCGCATGCCGCCGCTGTTGCCTGCCTCGCCGGTGGCGCAGAGCAGGTCGTTCACGTCCACGGGGCGGAGCTGGCTGCCTTGCCGCGAGAGGACCAGCGAGCGCGCCAGCCGGAGCACGATGCGCAGTGGCGCCGGGCCGGACGCCCGTCCGCCCTTGGTGCGCAGGACGGCGCCTGCAGGGCGCAGCGCCGAGTAGTCGAAGACGACATCCGCGCCGTCAAACCAGCGCGTCAGGCCGATCATGAGTGCGTCGGCCCAGCCCTCGCTCGTATCCTCGACGACGTGGGTGTCGGCGCGTAGGCCGCGCTGGTGACGCACCAGCGGCAGCTCGCGAATGAACTGCGACTCGACGCTGTAGGCGTCCCCCGCCCCGGCCATGGAGATCAGCAGCGACTCGCGGAAGCACTCCAGCGAGTCGATGACCTGAAAGCTGCAGTTGAAAATCGACACGTCGTCGCGGCGCGCGGCGGCTCCTGCCTGCGACAGGAGCCGCATGGACGGCAGCGCGTCGCAGGCGCGGATCGCGTCGCGGATCTCCAGCCACTCGCCTTCGGTGAATCGGTCGGCGCCGCACTCGCGGATCACCAGCCAGCGCAGGTGCTCGACGGCGCGATCCACGCACTCCGGCCACGTCTCGCGGCGCTCGCCGTTCCATCGGCTGTACTTGTCGAAGAACTGGAAGGTGCGCAGCGGGTCGTTGCCCATGGCGGCGGCGCCCGCCTCGTAGGCCGCGCGCAGCTCCGGGGTAACGATCGCCAGCCGCCGCCTCTCCGCGTGCGCGTCGCGGTAAGCCATGTACGCCTTGGCGGCCTCGCGCTCGCCGATGGACAGCAGCACCGTCTCTACGGCGTCCTGCACCTGCTCGACGGTGACGGACGCGCCGTACTTGCCAGCCAACACCGAGACCACCGACGCCGAAGCGCCTTCGGGAGTAGGACGCCCGATCGCGGCGTAGCAGCGGGAGAGCGCGCCGCCGATCTTCGCTGCGTCGAAAGGCACCTCCCCACCGTCGCGCTTGACGACGTAGAACGGAGAATGAGCAATGTCCTGTTTCACGGGTACTCCTAGCGCCGTAGCGCGGCTCGTCGGACCCCTCGTCCGACAGGTGGATTCAAGGTAGCGTCTCAGCCTAACACAGCGACGAGGAAAGTGCAACAGACTCTACATTGCGGCGCTTTCCCGTCGAGCTGTGCGCAAGTCTCGTCGGTGTGATGTGTCGTAAGCAGTCGCGCTGCCACATACCCTTATGGTTGTGCCCGGTTACGGCAACCCCTTCAGATCCCCTTGCTTTCCGCAGACTTTCCATTTACAAGTAGGGCCTGCAGGCGCTATGCGCCGAGCTGTGCATATGTATAGTGTGTAACGTAGGTGTCCTACGTCGCAAGCTATACGCATGTGTAGCGTTACGGCGCAGCGCGCCTGCGCGCCGATCGATCGGTTTGATCGGTGCGCCCACCCCCACCTCAGGAGACCTATGCGCGCCCTAGTACTTTGCCTTGCCCTGACCACCGGTTGTGACCTCATCACCCACCGACCACCAAGCGACTATTTCCTGACGGCAGACATCCCGCAGGCCCTGCACGCCCCGGTACGTGCCGGGCTGACGAGAGCGTTCGCTGACCTACGCCTGACGGAAGCGCCTCGCGGCGACGTGCTCGTCATCAACTATGGCGCCTGCGACGCACCGGACTTCGCTGGGCAAGTTGAGGCCGGACCGCCCAATGCGATCACGCTCTGCGCCGGGACGTGGGGTGTCGAAGCGTCGTCACCGCCAGTGCGCGCGCAGCGCATCCTCGCCTTGTTCCATGCAGTCGGACACGCGCTCGACGCGGAGCACGGCGCCGCGGACGACGTGATGGCGCCGGAGCCGTCCGCAGCACGCCTAGCCGACGTGCAGCGCGACGAGGATCACTTTCACTACACCGACGGGGACATGCGCAACATCTGCGCGCACGTCTCCATCCCTAGCTGTAAATAGGAGCTGCCACATGCGCGCGAGCTGGGTTCTCGTCGCGTTGCTACTTGGGGGCTGTGGCAGCTTGACGCTCGACAAGCGGTTTCGTGTCTTCATCGACAGCGACCTGGGAGGCATAGGTCCACGGGCGCTGGTAGCCCTTCAGGCAGCGCTGGCGCAACTCCAGCGTAGTCCCGACAGCATGGCGCAGGACGTGCGCTTGGTGGCCGACGTGAACACCAAGCTAGACGCCTACGTGGACACCAGCGACCGCTCGACGCTATATCTCGGACCGCAGTGGATCAACGCTTACCCCGACGCAGCCACGACCGACTTACATCTGCGCGTGCTTGTCGCTCACGAGCTAGGGCACATGCTGGGGCAGGACGGGCATCTCGTCTGCGACAACGACGCAAACATTATGGCGCAGAATTGCCTACCTCCGACAGGGCGTTACAGCTTGGCGGACGTGCATTGGATCTGTCGTGCGACGACTGGCGGGATCTGCGACGACTTATGACTACTCCCACCAGCCGGTGAGGACCGCGGTAAAGTCAGCGTCGGTGCGCTGGTAGTACCAGTTGCCGGTACTGGAGGCGATCATGATCTCGCGCTCGATGGTGACGGAGCGCCCCGCATCGCAGATGAGCACCATGTTGGCGAGACCCGCGTTGTATGGCGCGGAGACGTTGTTGAAGATGTTCACGTAACTCGCCGTGCCACCAGCGTTGAGCGAGGTCGTCAGCTCGACGGTGGCGTGCGTCACGTAGGACGGGGCGCCAGAGCCGAAGCCGCTGACGGAGACCTTGGCTCCGTCGGTCGCCTGGGTCACGTTGACAAAGGCGAGCGCCGCCGCAGGCGAACCAGCGACCCCCCAATACACGTCGAAGTAGCGGTAACGCATCCCGTCGTGCCGGAACGGGATGATGTGCGCCGCGGTATCGGTCAGGAACGTGGTGATGTACAGGTGGTCGGTATTGCCGGTGCGGTAGGCGCGGTAGGTGTCAGGCGGATCGGTGGTGACGATGAAGTCCGGGCTGCCAGCGACGATGCCTGCGTAGACGTAGTAGCGCGTCGAGTTCGCTAGCGCGGCGCCGAGCTTGGCGGCGGCGGTGATGGTGCTGGCCAGCGTGTACGCGGCGATGCGCCACACGCCGCCGCTCGTCACCATCACGTAGCCCAGCGGACCGATCGTCAGGTCGGCCAAGTTCGTCGAGACGATGCGCCTGTGCCGCTTCTGCCCGTAGTGCCCCGCTCGCGCTCCATCAATGCCCGTCAGCATGTCCTGCATCGGCACGACGACAGACGCCGCGTTGGCGAGGTCGCCATCGGCGGGGACGGTGAGCGTGGCGGGGAAGACAACAGGGGACGCGGGAGTGATCGACGCCGACATGCGGACAGGGTAGCGCCGGAGCGGTGGGGTCTACCTGTACGGTGTGGCGATCGGCGTCGTGGGAACGTGGTCGAGAGCGGCCAACCAGCGGCGGTAGTTGATCCCCGTTTCGTCTTCCGTGGGCGCGGGATCCTCTGCGCGCAGCGCGGCCAGCATCAGCGCGGCCACTTCCTGAACACGGTGGGCGCACTTGCCTTCCAAGTTCACAGGCGCAAGTTCCGGCATGTCGTGTACAGCTACGGTCAAGGTGATCTCAACCAGCGTGTCAACGTGATCGGGCCGCGTGCTGGCCTTGATGATGCCGACGTGCAGATCAGTGACTCCGACGCGGGTGCTACACACCAGCGCCGCGATCGCTGCGGTGTGCGCCGTCGTCAACCAGCTCGGCGACCCCCACACGCGAGCGCGCACAAAGACAGGTTCGCCGTCGGGCGTAGTGCAGATCTTGCGACAGATGTGCTCGCCAGTCATGCGGCCCCCAGCTCGGCGATCGCGTCGGCGAGGGCGGTGCGGATGGCGATGACGCGCAGGG
>ERZ650308.998-NODE-998-length-15099-cov-11.500399_pt1 | contig 15099 bp, 10 predicted proteins | sample MGYA00376244_ERZ650308 | MGnify/ENA primary metagenome ERZ650308 (study PRJEB26733, sample SAMN07839295) | wastewater metagenome | biome: small river; feature: stream; material: water | place: USA: North Carolina | collected 2016-04-26 ...
TGTTGTTAGGAGCTTATTCTTCTTTATCAAGACAAATCGGTTTAGGGAAAGTGGATATGTACAACCGTCACGAAATGTTAGACTTGGTAAAAGTAGATGGAAAAGCTCGTGGAATTATTGCTCGTAACTTGGTTACAGGAGAAATTGAAAGACATTCCGCTCACGCAGTAGTAATTGCTTCTGGAGGATATGGAAACGTTTATTTCCTTTCTACGAATGCGATGGGAAGTAACGTAACAGCAGGTTGGAAGGTGCACAAACAAGGGGCTGCTTTTGCTAATCCATGTTATGTGCAAATTCACCCAACATGTATTCCTGTTCATGGAACTAATCAGTCTAAATTGACTTTGATGTCTGAGTCGTTAAGAAACTCTGGACGTATTTGGGTTCCTAAGAAAAAAGAAGACGCAGAAGCGATTCGTGCAGGTAAATTAAAACCAACACAAATTGCTGAAGAAGATAGAGATTATTACTTAGAGCGTAAATATCCTGCATTTGGTAACTTAGTACCTCGTGATGTGGCTTCAAGAGCTGCAAAAGAAGTGTGTGACGAAGGTAGAGGTATTGAGGCTAACGATACGAATGAAGGCGTTTATTTGGATTTCTCTTCTGAAATTCAAAGCAAAGGAAAACAAGCGGCTTTCGCCAAAGGGAATCACCACCCAACAGCAGAAGAAATTACTACTTTAGGAAAAGAATGGTTGAAAGAAAAGTACGGTAACTTGTTTACCATGTACCAAAAAATTACCGATGAAAATCCGTATGAAACACCAATGAAAATCTATCCAGCAGTACACTATACTATGGGGGGTGTTTGGGTGGATTACAACTTACAGTCTACTATTCCAGGTTGTTTCGTAGCAGGAGAGGCTAACTTCTCTGATCACGGAGCGAACCGTTTAGGAGCTTCGGCTTTGATGCAAGGTTTGGCTGACGGATATTTTGTATTGCCTTATACTATTTCCAACTATTTAGCTGATGATATTCGTACAGGAAAAATCTCAACTGATTTGCCAGAATTTGCAGAAGCAGAAAACAGAGTAAAAGATACCATCAACCAATTCTTGAATAATAAAGGTTCTAAATCAGTGGATCATTTTCACAAACGTTTGGGATTGATTATGTGGAATAAAGTAGGTATGGGTAGAAACGAGGCTGGATTAAAACAAGCAATTGAAGAAATTGCTGCTTTGAAAGCAGAATTCTACAAGGAGGTAAACGTACCAGGAAGTGCTGATGAATTGAATCCGCAATTAGAGAAAGCACTTCGTGTGGCTGACTTTATTGATTTGGGTCAATTGATGGCAATGGATGCGTTACAACGTAACGAATCTTGTGGAGGTCACTTCCGTGAAGAATATCAAGATGCAGAAGGAGAAACACTGCGTGATGATGAAAACTTCTCATTTGTGGGTGCTTGGGAATATAAAGGTGATGACATCACTCAATCTGAGCTTCATAAAGAAGAATTGAAATACGAGTTTATCAAAATTGCAGCTAGAAATTATAAATAATTAAAATTATGTCTTCAGCAAAAAATATCAATATAACCCTTAAAATTTGGCGTCAAAAAGACTCTAAAGCCAAAGGGCAATTAGAAACTTACCAATTAAACGAGGTTTCTACAGCGAGTTCATTCTTGGAAATGTTAGACCAATTGAACGAACAATTAATCAATGAAGGAACAGAACCAATCGCTTTTGATCACGACTGTCGTGAAGGAATTTGCGGAATGTGTTCATTATTCATTAACGGTCGTGCTCACGGTCCAGATTCTGGTGTAACTACTTGTCAATTGCACATGCGTATGTTCAAGGATGGCGATACTATCTTTGTTGAGCCATGGAGAAGTAGAGCGTTCCCAGTAATCAAAGATTTAGTAGTAGACAGAAGTGCTTTCGACAGAATCCAACAAGCAGGTGGTTTCGTATCTGTAAATACTTCTGGAAACACAATTGATGCTAATGCCACTCCTGTAGCAAAAGACGATGCTGATAAAGCATTTGAAGCAGCTGCTTGTATTGGTTGTGGTGCGTGTGTAGCTACTTGTAAAAATGGTTCTGCTATGCTTTTCGTAGGTGCCAAAGTATCTCAATATGCCTTATTGCCTCAAGGTAAAGTGGAAGCCACTAATCGTGTATTGAACATGGTACGCCAAATGGACGAAGAAGGTTTTGGAAATTGTACGAATACAGGAGCTTGTGAAGTGGAATGTCCAAAAGGAATTTCACTAGAGAATATTGCTCGCATGAACAGAGAATATTTAGTAGCAAGCGTAAAGTAATCTACTGAACTTTTATATAAAAAACGCATTCCTTAATTGGGATGCGTTTTTTTATTTAGCACTACTAAAATTTGTATTTTTATACTATGAAGATCGCTTTAATTCAAATTTCGTTGGTTTGGGAAGACCCAAAATCGAATCGTGTAAATATCGAGCAAAAAATCAATGCTATTGAATCAGGAACCGATTTGATTGTACTTCCTGAAATGTTCACTACTGGTTTCACCATGCAGCCAGAACGAGTTGCGGAAACCATGGAAGGTAAAACGGTTTTATGGATGCAATCTTTGGCAAAAGCTAAAAACGCTGCTATCACTGGAAGTTTAGTAATTATAGAAAACGGAAATTATTATAATAGATTGCTCTTCGTTTTTCCTTCGGGAGAAATACAGTTTTATAACAAACGCCATTTGTTTACCCTTGCAGGCGAAGACCAAAGTTATACCAATGGTACTCAGAAATTAATTGTTGAATACAAAGGTTGGAAAATTTGTCCGCTGATTTGTTATGATTTACGGTTCCCTGTTTTTTCTCGCAACACCGAAAATTACGATTTACTTATTTATGTCGCCAATTGGCCTAAAACAAGAATTAACGCCTGGGACACTTTACTAAAAGCACGTGCTATAGAAAACATGAGTTACACAATTGGTGTCAACCGTTTGGGAATTGACAACAATAATTTAGAGTACGTTGGCCATAGTCAGCTAACAGATTATTTAGGGAATTCGGTAATTGAACCTCAAAAAGAAGAAGGTGTTTTTATTGTTGAAATAGACAAAAATACGTTGGTTGAAACCAGAAAAAAACTTGATTTTTTAAAGGATCAAGATCATTTCGAATTGTTATAATTGTAATTTTTTTTTGTGGCTTTTTTCGGTTTGTTTTTCAACTTTGGTTCAGGAGTATAAGGAATACTTAAATCGAACGCTTGTACCACATCCCAATTAGCTCTTACTTCTACTTCTTTAGAATAATAAATAACTTCTTCGGCGTACTGTTTTGCTAAGAAATTTCCTGGGTCGTAAGCTTTATTTTTATTATCATCATAAATAGCACGCAAGGTATATTTTGCAGGTTGAATCAAGCTGAAGTCTAGCGTAGTCTCTTTTTCAGAGTAGTTAGAAAATAGGGTTTCTCCTTTGTCATTAGTTAATTCGACAAGAACAGGAAAACGTTTAGCATTTTGAAGATTAACAATTAAATTGCCATAATTTTCTAACGAACTAGCATTGATTTTGAAATCCAAACTATCATTCGCTTTTTCAAAGAAATCTGTTACTGCTCCGGGTTTTAATTTGAATTGGTATTCTTCATCGGCTTCTCTTTTAAAATTCAAATAGAGTACCTGTTGTAACTCATCGTATTCAGAAGTAAATGCAATAGCTTCCAATTTTTTGTTTACTAAACTCATTTTCGTTTTGTCAAATTGCACTAATGGCGTAGCGCTTTCTAGCGAAAAACGTTCTTTTGGATTCAAGCTTCCTTGCTGGTGTATTTTGATATTCAAAGTATCTTTCTTTTGTTCTTTAATTTTAAAACTAAAGTCTTTTATGTATTTATTTTGAATAACAGAAATTGAAAGGGAGTCTGTTTTTATAGGTTTAAACCAAACTTGTAATGAATCTTTTTTAGGAAACTGAGTAATCAAAGTTGGGAGTATTTGTTCTTTATTTTTTAAAATAATTTGAGGTCTATTTTCTTTATTTTTTAGATTTCCCTCGTATCCCATTAGCAATCTATTGCCAGAGGCTTGAGCAGGTTTATACGCTTTAAATGGTAAATGCTCTTTGAACAATTCCAATTCGTAAACAGTGTCGCTTGGAACAGTAATGAATTGTTTCAAAAACCCGATTTTGTCTTTTTTAGGGTCAAATTTATTATTTGAATTATAATCCTTCATCGCAACCAAAAGGTACTTTCCAGCTTTCAAATTTTCCAAGCGAAACGATTTTAAACTGTCTAGTGTATTAGTAACATAACGAGGCGTTTGCTTGTATACAATTGAGTCGTTAAAGTTTGTAGTTACATCGTACAACATAACCGAAATAAAGGATTCCACTTCTTTGAAGTAAGCGTCTTTTACTTTTCCACTAATAGCTAATGAATCAATTGTTTTTCCAGTAGAAAATACATACTTGAATTGATTCAAGGGGTTTCCCTCATTATTGTCGGCTATGCTTTGTCCAAAATTAAAGCTATAGGTTGCATTCTCTTGTAGGGTATCATTAATGGTTATGGAAATGATTTTGCTAGCGGTAGTCGGGATAATGAGCGGTTCGTTTTTTAGGGGTGGAGAAATAACGAGTTGCTTTTTCAAATCCTTTAACTTAATGTATTCGTCAAAGGTTAATTTGATGCTTTTTCCTTTGAATTCAGTGCTAAAATTTTTAGGAAAACTGGCTTTTAATATTGGCGCAATAGTGTCTTTTGCACCGCCGGTTATATTGCCTCTTTTGGCACAACCAGTTAGGATTACCACTAATAAAGCAAAACAGTATCTAAAAAAGGACTTGCCCATAACGAATTGAAAATTTGATCTCACAAAATAACAACTATATTTAATGGAATGGAAACTTTTTAATGAAATATTCTAAGGTTGTGATTCGGAATTTGGTTTGAATTTCTGTATTTTTAAACCGTAATTGAAGTAAATATTATGAGAAAAATAGAACATATCGGAATAGCAGTAAAAGATTTAGATGTTTCAAATGTGCTTTTTGAAAAATTGTTTGGTGCTCCAGCTTACAAATCGGAAGTGGTGGAAAGTGAAGGAGTAACAACCTCGTTTTTTTTGAATGGACCTAACAAGATAGAATTGTTAGCTGCTACCAATCCAGAAAGCCCTATAGCCAAGTTTATTGAGAAAAAAGGGGAAGGCATTCATCATATTGCTTTTGATGTAGAAGATATTGTTGTCGAGATTAGTAGGCTTCAAAATGAAGGATTTGTTGTCTTGAACGAAACACCAAAAAAAGGAGCCGATAACAAACTGGTCACATTTTTACATCCAAAAAGCACCAATGGTGTTTTGATAGAATTGTGCCAAGAAATTAAATAATACTTACCTCAAAATCAAGCAATTTCTTTTTAAGGAATTTAGAAACCGTTACTTTTTTGAATTCTGATTTAAAAATAGTTGTAGCAAATTAAAAATAGTAGTAATATTGCACACTCTTAACCGGTCCTATAGCTCAGTTGGTTAGAGCACCTGACTCATAATCAGGTGGTCCTTGGTTCGAGCCCAAGTGGGACCACAAAAAATCTTCTAAAACCCTTTATTTTAAAGGGTTTTTTTATTTTCAAGACTCATTTTTTGTTGTTGTGTACCATATTGTGTACCATATTGTGTACCATTTATTAGTTATTAAATGGAGGAATTCTTAAACATATTCATAGTATATTTTTTCAAATAGTTAACAGTGATTATAAAACGAATGAATGGGAAATCAGTTCTTCAACAATCAGTATTAGAATGTTTTAGGTATAGAATACATTTTTCCATTTTAACAAAACCTATTTATCAATTGAATATGTTTTTATATATTTGAAGTTTTTAAGAGTTTTATTACGCCCCAAATGATAAAAATTTTATTCTTATTTTGTTCATCTGTAATTTACGGACAAATGCTTCACCATCAATCGATCAATTCACAAGGTAATTCGATCAAGTTGAATACGGGGCTTGTTGTAAATCAAACGATAGGTCAGCAAAGCAGTGCTGTTACTTCGAAAAGTTCTGTGGTTGTTCAGCAAGGTTTTCAACAAAGCTTTTGGTCCACATTGATCGAAAGGTCTACTTCTTCTAATTCACTACAATTTGTTGTTTATCCCAATCCATTTGTAACTAGTATTAATTTTCAATTCTCAAATGGTGATGACCAAAAAGCAACAATTTCAATATTCGATATCCAAGGGCGGATGCTTCTAAATAAAGAAATTAAAATTATTAATAGTCTAATTTCAATGGACCTGTCAATATTGTCTGAGGCTGAATATTTAGTTCGTTTATCAACGAACAGTAGTGTTCATTATTGTAAAATAATTAAGAATTTATGAGATCAAAACTGTTTACAATCTTTTCTGTTTTGTGTTTTCAATTTGGATTTTCACAAGAAATCTACCTTAAAACAGGTAAAAATTTCACTTCCTATGACTATAAAAATTCGATGGGTAAAACCAATAGCGATATTAAAAGTAGCTCAGGAAGCACTTACGAATTGGGTTATGAGTACGGTATTAATGATAGAGTATTCTATTTGGGATCTTTAACATGGAATCAGTATAACGCAAAAGGGGCAAATAGAGTAGATAGATACGAATGGAATACCAATTATTTTGGAATACAAAATGCAATTTTATATTCTGTTTTCAAAACCCAGAATGAATTAGAATTTAAATTAAAAGCGGGAGTAAATACTTCAATAATTGCTAACGGCCAACAGCTATTAAATAATAATTATTACAATTTAACAAAATACGAAGAATTTAAAGGAATTGTAATTCAGCCTTTGATTGGAATGCAACTAAATTATACTGTTGCTGATTATTTGATTCTTAGTTTAGATTATACATTAATGAAATCATTGCCTAAATCAGGATTAGAAAGGTTGTCTTTTAGTACTAATCAAGTGCAATTAGGATTCCACTTCCCTTTATAAAAATTGAATACAAATGAGAAACCCTTATCTTATTATTTTACTTTTTGTTGTAACCATTGGGTATTCCCAATCCCATGGTATTAGTTATCAAGCAGTTTTGCTAAATCCAAAAGGAGAAGAACTGCCAGGACAAAACAATACCTATTTACCGCTTCTAGATCAAAAAATATGTTTGCGTTTTGAAATAAAAAACACAAGTTATGAATTAGAGTACCAAGAGACCTTTAGCACAAAAACAGATGCTTTTGGTATGGTCAATTTGATCATAGGAACCGGCAATCAAACCGGAGGGAAAGCGGTCAATTTTGATGCTTTACAATGGAATACGATTCCCAAAAAATTAGTGGTGTCCATGGACACCAAGGGGAATTGCAATTCATTCATAGAAATTAGCAGTCAAGATTTTGCAGGAGTTCCTTTTGCTTTTTCAGCTCAAAATGCAGAAAATATAATTGGGATTGTCCCTGTGACTAACGGAGGAACTGGCGCTACAACTGCTGCCACTGCTCGAAAAAATTTAGGGTTAGAAAATCTAAACAATACTTCTGACACGAACAAACCAGTTTCTATAGCGACTCAAACAGCGTTGGATTTGAAAGAAAACATGTCCAATAAAAGTAACAATATTATAGCAGATGCTAATTCTACTAGTAAGTACCCATCAGTAAAAATAATTAAAGAATATGTTGACGCTAGTATTTCTGCTGGAGTCCCAGATGCCACTTCCGGCACAATTGGTAAAATTCAATTAGCCGGAGATTTATCCGGAACAGCTACTTCACCTGAAGTTGCAACAGGAGCTATTTCAACGGCAAAAATCGCCAATAATGCGATTACGGATGACAAAGTAGCTAATGGGATAAGTGCATCAAAAGTGGGTTTAGGCAATGTAGATAACACTTCGGATGTTAACAAACCTATTTCTACAGCAACTCAAACGTCATTAGATTTGAAAGCACCATTAGCATCGCCTACTTTCACAGGTACAGTTTCTGGTATTACAAAAACGATGGTTGGACTTGGTAATGTAGATGACACAACAGATTTAAATAAGCCGGTTTCTACGGCGACTCAAACAGCATTAGACTTGAAAGCGCCGCTGGCTTCGCCCACTTTTACAGGAACGGTTGCAGGTATTACAAAAACGATGGTTGGACTAGGGAATGTAGATGATACAACAGATTTAAACAAACCCATATCTACAGCTACTCAAACAGCGTTGGATTTAAAACAAAATGTATTAACCAATCCAGTTACTGGTATAGGAACTTTAAATTCAGTACCTAAATTTTCAGGAACTACAACATTAGGTAATTCAAATATTTCGGATAATGGTACTTTAGTTAGTATAACCACAAATGCTACTGTGAATGGATTGTCATTAGGTAGAGGCCCAGGAAATTTTGATTCCAATTCGGTATTAGGTTTGAATTCGCTTGCTTCTAATACTACTGGAATTAATAATACAGCCTTTGGACTTCAAGCTTTACTAAATAATACAATTGGGAATTCAAATACCGCTTTAGGTAGGGATGCTTTATACAGTAATATAGGTGGGAGTAATAATGTGGCTATTGGAAAATCAGCAATGTTATACAATACAAGTGGATCTAGTAACATCTCTATAGGTCTTGATAGTGAATTAAACAACACTACTGGTAATGATAATGTAGCTGTAGGGCAAAGTGCATTAAGATTAAATACTATAGGATCGCAAAATACTGCCGTAGGTAGAGGAGCTTTAGGCGCTACTATAGCAGGTGCAAATACGGCTTTAGGATTTGCAGCATTAAGTACAAATACTTCTGGAAGTGATAATGTTGCAATTGGTTGGAATGCAGGAAGATTCGATAGTTCTGGAACTAATCCAATTACTTCTACTGGTTTTTCTGTTTATCTAGGATCGAATACAAAAGGGCTTAATACCTCGGGTTCAACTAACGAAGTAGTTATTGGAAATTCCGCTGTTGGATTGGGTTCAAATAGTACCGTTTTAGGGAATAGTGCAACAACAAAAGCAGCTATTTATGGGAATTTATTATTGGGCACTACAACAGACGATGGTTTTAAATTAAATGTTAATGGTACTGGAAGGGTTACGGGACAATTATCGCTTGGTTCTACAATTACTAATGGAACAAACACATATACGTTGCCAAGTGCAACAGGTACATTTGCTTTGACAAGTCAGATTCCAACTCTATCAGGGACACTAAATTATATTTCTAAATTTACAGGAACTGGATCTGTAGGAAACAGTTTAATTTTTGATAACGGCAGTAATGTTGGAATTGGTACAAATGCACCTGAAGTTCCTTTACATATTGTAAATAATTCTACCAGCCATATTTTAAGACTTGAATCTAATAGTACAGATGGTACAACTTTAATGTTAAAAAATAATTCAACTGGTGGTTCTTTTTGGAGGATATACTCTAGTGGTTCAGGCAATGGAGAAGGGGCTGGGCATTTATTTTTAAATAATTCTATTGGAGTTCCTGTGGTATTTAGAAGTAATGGTAACGTTTTAATTGGCACCCCGACTGATATTGGAGCAAAATTAAATGTGAATGGTACTGGACGATTTTCAGGACAATTATCTCTAGGTTCCACTATTACTAATGGAACTAACACTTTTACTTTACCAAGTTCGACAGGTACATTTGCTTTAACATCTGACTTAGGCTCATATCTCCCTTTAACTGGAGGTAGTTTAACAGGTGCTTTAGTAGCTAAAAACGCTACATTTATTGGAACTGTAGGCGGAACTGTAGGGATTAATAACCCATCTCCAATCTACCCTTTGGATGTTTTCTCCAATACACAATGGACAGCGAATGCAATTTATGCCCGTTTTGGAAATGGAAGCTCCACGGCTCCATCGAATCCGTATCGATGGATTGAATTAGGAAGGTATGGTGCAGATAATGGCGCAGTTGGATATATACAAGGGGAAAGTGACAACCAAATATACAAGGCCTTTGCAATTAACCCAAGAGGTGGAAATGTATTGATAGGAACTGCTTCTGACACAGGAGTTAAGTTAAAAGTGAATGGTTCTTATGCTAATGCTTCATCGAATAATGAAGGGAGTGATAGTAGTATAGATTTTTCATTAAGTAATATTGCGTATACAGCAACAACAAGTGCTGCAATAGTAATAGATAATATTAAAGATGGAGGAATTTATTATTTAGCAATTACAGCTACTACGGTATCGGACCCAGTGGCATTTACAGCAACTGGATTTACTACAATAAAGTATTTGGGAAATATGACTAGAGCTATAGGAAAAACACATATGTATCGCTTTATAGTTGCAGGGACTACAGTTTTTGTTTCTGTTGAAAAAGAAAATTAAAAATAACTACTTCATAATGATTACAAATTATTGTGATATAAAATAGTACTAATATAGATACTAGAAAGTTTGTATTTTTGGTATTAATAAAATACAATAGGGATTTAATTTTTCCCTATAAATTGAATTACAATGAAAAACCGGTGTCTATTTTTTTTATTTTTTATTGCCACTATTGGGTTTTCACAATCTCATGGGATTAGTTACCAAGCGGTATTGCTAAATCCAAAAGCAGAACAGCTACCAGGACAAAACAATAGCTATTCTCCACTTCTAAATCAAAAAATTTGTTTGCGTTTTGAAATTCGAAATACAAGTAATCAAATAGAGTACCAAGAGATCCTTAGCACAAAAACAGATGCGTTTGGCATGGTTAATTTAATTATTGGAACAGGCAATCCAACGGGAGGAACAGCTGTAAATTTTGACGCTATACAATGGAATACAATTCCGAAAAAATTAGTAGTATCTTTGGATACTACCGGAAATTGCTCTGCCTTTATTGAAATTAGCAATCAAGATTTTGCAGGAGTTCCTTTTGCTTTTTCAGCTCAAAATGCAGAGAGTATATCTGGTGTTGTACCTCTAACTAATGGAGGAACTGGTGCAACTACGGCTGCAGTTGCTAGGGTAAACTTAGGTTTAGGAAATGTAGACAATACTTCTGATGCAAACAAACCCATTGCTACAGCAACTCAAGTGGCTTTAAATTTAAAGGCTCCACTAGCGTCACCCGCTTTCACTGGTACGGTTTCTGGAATTGACAAAACTATGGTTGGTTTAGGAAATGTGGATAACACTTCTGATCTAAGTAAGCCCATTGCTACGGCAACCCAAGCGGCTTTGGATTTAAAGGAAAATCTAACTAATAAAAGCATCGATATTATTGCAGATGCCAACTCTACCGATAAGTACCCATCGGTAAAAATAATTAAAGAGTATGTTGATGCAAGTGTTTCTTCTGGTGTGCCAGATGCCACTACAATTCTAAAGGGTAAAATTCAATTGGCTGGAGATTTAACGGGAACGGCTACTTCACCTGAAGTGGCAATAGGGGCTATTTCGACGGCAAAAATTGCCAATAACGCAGTAGAAACTACAAAAATAAAAGATGCTAATGTTACAACAGCCAAATTAGCAGATGACGCAGTTACTTCGGCAAAAATACTAGACGGCACTATTGCTGTTTCAGATTTATCAGATGCTGCAGTAGAAACAGCAAAGATCAAAGATTTGAATATTACTACAGATAAACTTGCTAACAATGCAGTAACAACTGTAAAAATTACCGATGCTAATGTTACTTATTCAAAAATTCAAAATGTAACTGCTACAGATAAGGTTTTAGGTCGAGTGAGTCCAGGAGCAGGTAGTGTAGAAGAAATTGCTACAACTGGAACTGGCGATGTAGTAAGAGCCATTTCTCCCACTTTGGTAACGCCAGATTTAGGCACTCCAAGTTCAATTGTACTAACAAACGGTACAGGCCTGCCTTTAACTTCGGGAGTTACGGGTGTGTTACCAATAGTTAATGGAGGGACTAATGCCAATAATGCTACTGATGCAAGGACAAACCTTGGCGCCACAACAGTTGGTGGAAATATCTTTACACTTAGTAACCCCAATGCGGTTACTTTTCCAAGATTTAATGCTGACAACACCGTTTCTGCTTTAGGTGCAAGTGAATTTAGAACTGCTATTGGTGCAGGAACTTCAAATACAAACGGAACGGTAACCTCTGTTAATGCGCTAACTATTGGCGATTCAGGGACTGATATTTCCAGTTCAGTGATCAATAGTACCACCACTCCTCAGATTACATTAAACATCCCCAATTCAAATAGTTTGAATAGAGGAGTTTTAAGTGCAACCGATTGGAATACGTTTAATACCAAGCAAAATGCCTTAACTAATCCGGTTACAGGAACTGGAACAGTGAATACATTACCAAAATTCACAGGATCTACTACAATAGGAGATTCAAATATTGTGGATAACGGAACGGTAGTAGCAATAGCAACTGATGCAACTGTAAATGGATTGTCTTTAGGAAAAGGTCCTGGTCCAATTATTTCAAATACTGTGTTTGGTTTGAATGCACTAGCAAATAATACAATTGGAATGTTTAATACCGCTCTGGGACGATTTACATTGAATTCAAATACAGCAGGATCTCATAACATTGCAATTGGGGATTCAGGATTAAATAAGAATACTATAGGAAATGCTAATGTGGCTTTAGGTTTTGAAAGTTTAAAGGAAATCACAGATGGAGAATCGAATATTGGAATAGGCTATGGGACTTTAAAATCAATTCTATCAGGGGATTCAAATATCGCCATAGGCAGTAGTAGTTTGTCTAAAATCACTAATGAAACTGGAAACACCGTACTTGGTTCAGGAGCTTTGTGGCAATTACAAAATGGCAGTTACAATACAGCTTTAGGATACCAAGCAGGACTATACTTTGGCGCAGGAATTTCGGCAATGACTGCTACGAGTAATTCAATATATATTGGAGCTGCCTCAAAAGGATTGAATGCGACAGGTTCAAATAATGAAATAGTAATTGGAAATGATGCCATTGGATTAGGTTCAAATAGTGCTGTTATAGGAAACGTTTCAACCACTAAATCCACGATTTATGGGAACTTACTTTTAGGCAGTACAACCGACAATGGTTTAGCTAAATTACAAGTTACTGGTGCAGTAACTGTTGATGGTGCAATTACTAATAAAGCATCTAATAACGAAGGAAATGATACTACTATTGACTTTTCATTAAGTAATATTGCCTATACAGCCACAACTAGTAATGCAATTACTATAACTAATATTAAGGACGGAGGCATTTATAATTTAGTCTCAACCGCCTTAACAGTTTCTAATAAAATCAACTTTACATTGCCTTTAGGATTTACACTCAGAGATATGGGAACTGTAAACAGGTCGAATGGCAAAATTCATATGTATCGATTTGTGGTAGCTGGCACAAATGTGTTAGTAACGATGTCTACCGAAAATTAATTTTTGACTAAAATTTTATTTATTGGAATTTGTCATTACTTATCTTAAACTATGTAATCGACTAACGTACTTTCCAATCACATCAAATTCTAGATTGATTACTGTGCCAATTTGAAAGGCATTAAAATTAGTATGCTCGTAAGTGTATGGAATAATGGCTACGCTAAACTGATTTTGTTTGGAATTGACTACGGTTAAACTTACTCCGTTAACTGTTATTGAGCCTTTCTCAATGGTAATATTGTTAAGCGTTGAGTCATACTCAAAAGTGTAGTGCCAACTTCCGCCAGCTTCTTCAATCGCAATACAAGTTCCTATTTGATCTACATGGCCTTGAACAATATGTCCGTCCAAACGATCGCCCAATTTCATGGCGCGTTCTAAATTGATGGCGTCACCCACTTTCCAGTGTGACAAATTGGTTTTGTTAATCGTTTCAGAAATAGCAGTAACCGTATAGGAATTGTCTTTAATAGCAATAACAGTCAGACAAACGCCGTTATGCGCTACGCTTTGATCAATTTTTAGTTCGCCTGTGATATTTGATGTCACAGTAATGTGAACATTATCTTGGTCTTTTTGTATTTCTTGAACTCTTCCAACTGTTTCTATAATCCCTGTAAACATTTCTTGTTTTATTTTACTAAATTTGCACTTCAAAATTAGTAATAAATAACCTCAGGGCAGTATGAAAAAAGCAGAAAATATAATTGTTGGAATTTCGATTGGAGATTTAAACGGTATTGGAAGCGAAGTGGTGCTAAAAACATTTGAAGATTCTAGAATGCTAGAATTGTGTACGCCTGTTATTTTTGCTAATGTAAAACAACTTTCCTTCATCAAACGCAACTTAGAATCAGAGATCAATTTGCACGGAATTGACCGTTTGGATCAATTGGTTGTTGGAAAAGTAAATGTGTTGAACGTTTGGAGAGAAGGTTTTGATTTGAATTTGGGCACCAATGATGAAACGGTTGGGGAATATGCAATCAAATCATTTGTAACAGCTACTCAAGCTTTGAAAGAGGGAAAAGTAGATGTTTTAGTAACCGCTCCAATCAATAAATATAATATCCAATCGGATACATTTAAATTCCCAGGCCATACCGATTATTTGGCTCAAGAGTTAGAAGGCGATGCCTTAATGTTTATGGTGCAAGACAATCTCCGCGTAGGTTTGTTAACAGATCATATTCCGGTGAGTGAAGTGGCCTCGCATTTGACAGAAGCTTTGATTACAAAAAAAATCGAAACCATAAAACAATCGTTAATTCAGGATTTTAGTATTAACAAACCAAGAATTGCAGTGTTAGGAGTGAATCCACATTGTGGCGATGGAGGTGTAATTGGCAATGAAGACGATACGATTTTAAAACCAACTTTGAAAAAGATTTTTGAAAAAGGCACGTTGGTTTTTGGACCTTTTCCAGCAGACGGTTTCTTTGGAAGCAATCAGTATGAAAAATACGATGCGGTAATTGCTACTTATCACGATCAAGGTTTGATTCCATTTAAGACCTTGTCTTTTGGGAATGGAGTAAATTATACAGCAGGATTAGATAAAATTAGAACCTCTCCAGATCACGGAACAGCATACGATATAGCAGGAAAAGGAATTGCAGATTTCAATTCATTCAAAGAAGCGGTTTATTTGGCAATTGATATTTATCATTCGAGAAATCAATACCAAGAAATCAGTCAAAATCCTTTAAAAATAAGACCAAAACAAGAGTTTTCAAAAAAAGGAGAATAAGGCTATTGGATTT
>ERZ650308.999-NODE-999-length-15097-cov-11.374152_pt1 | contig 15097 bp, 11 predicted proteins | sample MGYA00376244_ERZ650308 | MGnify/ENA primary metagenome ERZ650308 (study PRJEB26733, sample SAMN07839295) | wastewater metagenome | biome: small river; feature: stream; material: water | place: USA: North Carolina | collected 2016-04-26 ...
GAGTCCGACGACTCCGATGTTTGCTGATGCGGTCATGATTTTCCTAAACCTCTTTATAAGTGGGGAATTTGGGACGAGTTGGCCAGGCAGATTGCTGGCTTCTGTTCGCTCGTCATTGCGCGGACTCATCTAAAACAATATCGCAATTTCGTCGTTATCGCTTCGTTACACGAAAACCTAATACGTGAATGGTTTTGTGCTTTAGGATTTTGACAGACCAGAAACTAACAAAGGATCACCCGCATGACCAAGCAAGCCCCCTCGGTTCAGCTTTATACGCTGCGCGATTTCATCGCAGAAGACCTTGCCTCAACTATCGCCCGCGTTGCTGCCGCCGGCTTCACTCAGGTTGAGCCATATCACTTCGTTGCACTTGCCGACGACTACGCAGCAGCCTTCAAGGCCAATAATCTAACCGCGCCAACCGGCCACGCCATGTTGATCAACCAGCCGGATGAAGAGGTGGAGGCAGTCTTCGCAGCTGCAAAGAAGCTTGGCATCAGCACCGTGATCGATCCGTTTACCGTGCCTGAACTTTGGACAACCAAGGAATCGGTCCTTGAGCTCGCTGCCGCGCTAAACAAGGTTGCCGAAAAAGCAGTTGCCCACGGACTTCGCATCGCCTACCACAACCACAACTGGGAGTTCGAGAACAAGTTCGACGGCGAATTGGCCATGGATGTGTTCATCGGCGCGCTTCGCGAAGACATCGTCCTAGAAATTGACACCTATTGGTGTGAGGTTGGTGGCACCAATGCCGCGGAATACCTCAAGAAGCTAGGCGCTCGCGTGGTTGCCCTGCACATCAAGGATGGCAAGAAGGGCATTGACCTAAGCAGCTACGAAGCCGTTCAGGCAAGCCAGTGCCCTGCCGGTCAGGGTGACATCCCGGTTGCCGCGATCCTCGCTGCAGCGCCACACGCACTTCCGGTAGTCGAGTTCGACGGATACACCGGTGACCTATTCGAAGGCATCACACAGAGCCTCAAGTTTGTAAACGGAGCACGCTAATGAGCAAGGTAATTTCTGACGGCAAAAAGGGTCCAGTAGGCGTTGGCTTCATCGGTGCCGGAGTCATCAGTGACCAGTACCTAACCAACCTGACCAAGTTCCCAGACGTGAAGGTTCACTTCATCGCCGACCTAGACCTTGCTCGCGCAAAGTCACAGGCCGACAAGTGGGGCGTTGCCGGTTCGGGCACCGTTGATGAGCTTCTTGCTCACCCGGATGTCGAGATCGTCGTAAACCTAACCATCCCTGCTGCTCACGCAGATGTCGACCTAAAGTGCATCGCGGTTGGCAAGCATGTTTGGAGCGAGAAGCCTTATGCGGTCACTCGCGCCGAGGGCCAAGCAGTTATCGATGCTGCTGCGGTGGCCGGAGTGCTAGTTTGCGTTGCCCCAGACACCATTCTTGGTGGCGGTATTCAGACTGGTCTTCGCGCAATCACCGAAGGCAAGATTGGCAAGCCGCTAACTGCAATCACCATGTTCCAGGCGCCGGGCCCAGAGGTCTGGCACCCGAGCCCAGAGTTCTTGTTCGCTAAGGGTGCAGGGCCGTTGATGGACATGGGTCCTTATTACCTAAGCACCCTGGTTTCAATCTTTGGTGCGGTCAAGCGCGTTACCGGAACCGGCTCAAAGTCACGAGCCACCCGCGTAATCGCAACCGGCCCTAAGGCCGGAACCGAGTTCCCGGTTGAGGTGCCAACTCATGTCAGCGCACTCATCGAGTTTGAATCAGGCGCCAGCGCACAGAGCACCTTCAGCTTCGAGTCGGGCATGCTGCGCATGGGCTTTGTCGAGATCAACGGCACCGAAGGCACCATCTCGTTGCCAGACCCAAACATGTTCGATGGTCAGAACAAGTTGCTCTCGGGCGTGATCGACGTCAAGGAAGTTCCGCTAACCGGCAAGACCTATGGCCGCGGCACCGGTGTTCTCGAGATGGCTCAGGCCATCCGTGAGGGGCGCCAGGTTCGCATCCCGGGTGAGATTGCATTCCACGTGCTCGACATCATGTTGAGCATCAACGAGGCAATCGAAACCAAGTCATGGGTCGAGGTCAAGTCGACTCTTCCGGAGATCAAGCCGCTCCCAGCCGACTGGGACCCAATGGTTGCAACGCTTAGCTAAACCTGTTTCTCTAGAACAACCATTCGAGCTGCGGTAGGGGATTTCTATGGCGATTCAACGTCTCAAGGTCGGAATCATCGGCGGCGGTTTCATGGGTCGCGTTCACACGAACGCGGCTCGAACCGCGGGCGGCGATGTCGTTGCGATTTCGTCATCGAGCTTGGCGAGCGCCGAGCGCGCTGCGGCTGAGTTCTCGATCGGGCAGGCCTATGCCAGCTCGGATGACCTGCTGGCCGACCCGAGCATCGATGTCGTGCACATTTGCACACCTAACTCGACTCACGCTTCACTGGCGCTCGCCGCATTGCTTGCTGGAAAACACGTGATTTGTGAGAAGCCTTTGGCAACCACCTCGGCCGAAGCTCAGGCCCTGGTTGAGGCTGCTGCGAAATCCGGCAAGGTTGCAGCGGTGCCATTTATCTATCGCTATCACCCGATGGTGCGCGAGGCTCGTGCTCGTGTGGCTTCCGGTCAAGTTGGTCGAGTGCTCAGTGTGCGCGGTTCATACCTGCAGGACTGGCTGCTCGAAGCAGGCGACAACAACTGGCGCGTAGACACCGCTGCCGGAGGCGCATCGCGTGCATTCGCCGACATCGGAAGCCACCTGGTTGACCTCATGGAATTCGTGCTCGGCGATCGAATCGATTCGCTCTCGGCCATCACCAACACCGTGCACGCCGAACGCGGCGGCAAGAAGGTTGAAACCGAGGATGAAGCCGCGTTGGTTTTCAAGACCAAGGCCGGCGTGATCGGCACTTTGTTTGTTTCGCAGGTTGCCCCGGGTCGCAAGAACCGCCTCTTCATCGACATCAGCGGTCTAGCCGAAACCATCGAGTTCAACCAAGAACAGCCAGAGACTCTTTGGCTTGGTCGTCGAACCGGCAGCGAGGTTTTGCCGCGCGACGAGAGCCAGCTTCACGCGGATGCTGCCCGACTTTCGATCGTTCCTGCCGGTCACCCGATGGGTTACGTAGACGCATTTGCCGGTTTGGTTCGCGATGTCTACGACACCATCAACGGTCGCCTAATCGACGGCAAGCTGCCGGTTGGCGTGCCGATGTTCGCCGATGGTTTGCGCGCCTCTCACGTAACCGAGGCAGTTTTGCGCTCGGCTAAGGCAAATGCCTGGGTCACGCTTCCATCTGAAAACGCCACCGCTTAACTACGCCCGCATCGAATCACAAAAGTTCAACGAAGAATCGAGTTCAAATGTCATCTCACCCAGTAACCCTGTTCACCGGCCAGTGGGCAGATCTGCCATTCGAAGAAGTTGCCCGTCTCGCCGCCGAGTGGGGCTATGACGGTCTCGAGATTGCCGCCTCTGGTGATCACCTTGACCTTGAGCGCGCCGACCAGGATGACGCCTACGTTCAGTCGCGCCTCGACATCCTGAACAAATACGGCTTGAAGACCTACGCGATCTCAAATCACCTTGCCGGTCAGGCCGTTTGCGACGACCCGATTGACTTCCGTCACCAGGCAATCCTTCGACCATACGTTTGGGGCGACGGCGATGCCGAGGGCGTTCGTCAACGTGCCGCTGAAGACATGAAGCGCTCGGCCCGCGTTGCTCGCAAGCTCGGTGTTGACACCGTGGTTGGTTTCACCGGGTCAAACATTTGGGCCTACGTCGCCATGTTCCCACCAGTTCCTGCGTCACGCATCGACGAAGGTTTCGAAGACTTCGCTAAGCGTTGGAACCCGATCCTGGATGTGTTTGACGCCGAGGGCGTGAAGTTTGCTCACGAGGTTCACCCGGGTGAGATTGCTTATGACTACTGGTCTTCGGTTCGCACTCTCGAGGCGATTAACCACCGTGAGGCATTTGGTTTCAACTGGGACCCGTCTCACATGATGTGGCAAAACATTGACCCAGTTGGCTTCATCGTCGACTTCAAAGATCGCATTTATCACGTGGACTGCAAGGACACTCGTCTGCGCCCGCAGAACGGTCGCGCTGGCGTAATGGGCTCGCACCTACCTTGGGGTGACCCGCGTCGCGGCTGGGACTTTGTCTCAACCGGTCACGGTGACGTGCCTTGGGAAGACTCATTCCGCGCGCTTGAAGCTATTGGCTATAAGGGTCCAATCTCGATCGAGTGGGAAGATGCCGGAATGGATCGTCTGCACGGCGCCAAGGAAGCCGTCGGCTACATCCGTTCGTTGCTATGGGACCTACCAACCGCATCCTTCGACGCGGCGTTTTCTAACCAGTAGTTAGGCGGCGAGGCCCGGGAAAGCCGAGGTCAGTGCTGAAAGTACGGTCGAGACGCCGATGGCAAGCAGCAGCAAGCCAAAGATTCGCGTGACCACCATGAGTCCTTGGTCGCCAAGCAGGTGTTCTACCGGTTCGGCTGCCAGCAACAGAATTCCGGTAAGCGCAGAAAGCGCCAGGATGATCAGCAGGTTCGAGATCTGAACGATTCCGTCGGCATTGTTACCGAGGGCAATCACGGTAGCGATCGCGCCAGGGCCGGCCATCATCGGGATGGCAAGCGGCACCACTGCAGCCCCAGCCGGTGCGGCCTTGACTTCCTTAGGCTTCTTGCCCATGACCATGCTCCAGCCGTAGGCGCAAATCACGAACGCGCCGGCAATGCGGAACGAGTTCATATCGATGCTCAGCGACCTGAGGATGATGTCTCCGAGAAAGTAAGCAATCATCAGAGTTAGGCCGGCAACCGCGGCAGTTTTCAGTGCGGTGATGCGGCGCTGACGCTTGGTCATCTCGCTAGTTAGGTTCAAAAACACCGGCAAGGATGTGATTGGGCTAACGATCGCAAAAAGGGCAATCAGGGTCGTGACATCGCTGCTGAACTTCATGGTTTCAGTCTATGGTTTTGAATTCTCAGGAATGGTTAGCCGATTCGCTGGTTAACATTGAGGTGTGGGGTAACCCGCGTTCGCAGCATTGCTCTTCAATGGCGTTTGAGCAGTCAATCTCAAAGGTCCAAAATGGCAAATCTGCTCTATAAGCTCGGTCAACTTTCTGCTCGTCGCGCATGGTTGGTCATCATCAGCTGGATTCTCATCCTGGGCGCAACCGTTGGCCTTATGGCTGGCTTCGCCGGCAAGCTTTCGACCACGATGTCGCTGCCGGGAACCCCATCTCAGGTTGTAATCGACGATCTTCAAAAGTCTTTTCCGCTGGCAACCAATGGTTCTGGCCAGGTGGTTTTTCATAAGACCAATGGGGTGGCGTTTACCGCCGCCGAGAAGTCAAAAATTGCTGACCTGCTAAACGCGGTCAAGGATGAGCCGAGCGTAAGCACCGCCCAGAACCCATTTGTGCTCGAGGCTACCCTCGAGAAAAATCGCGCCGACATGGTCACCGGTCAGGCAAAACTAGATTCTGCTCCGGCCGATTTGAAGGCCGCCCAGGCAAAACTTGATGAAGGTAAGGCAAAGCTAGAAGCAAGCCAGAAGCAGTTGGATGCCGGCAAGCTAAAGCTTGAGGCTGCCGCCAAGGACCTAGCCGCCAAACTCACTCAGGTGAACGGTGCCATCGCCCAGATGAAGGCTGCCGGTGCGCCACAGGCCCAGATTGATGCGCTTGTCGCAAACCAGGCTCAGATTCTTGCCGGTCAGGCCGAAGTTGCCAAGCAGAAGGCTGCGTTGGTTGCCGGCCAGGCAAAGATCGATGCCGGAATGCAGGCGATTGTCGATGGTCAGAAGAAGATCGATGACGGCACCGCTGCGGTTGCCACCAACACTGCAAAGCTGGCCTCGGGCACCAAGATTCTTGCCGCGATGAAGAACTTTCACACCGTCTCAACCGATGGTCAAACTGCAACCGTCTCGGTTCAGTTCAACAAGCCTGCGGGTGAACTAAGCACCGAATCCATTGCGGCCGTTGCCGCGGTGTTCGAAGAAGCAAAGATTGCCAACGTTCAGGTTGAGCTGAGCCAATCCCTGACCAAGACTCTGCCATCACTTGGTGGGCCAGCTGAAATCATCGGACTACTCAGTGCCGCTGTGGTTTTGTTCGTGATGCTCGGCACATTCGTTGCGGCAGGGCTTCCAGTTCTTGGTGCGCTAATCGGTGTTGCCGTTTCGGCGACCGGTGCGCTGGCCCTTTCATCCTTGGTTGAGATGAACTCGACCACCCCGATGCTTGGTGTGATGCTGGGTCTTGCGGTTGGCATCGACTATTCACTATTCATTTTGAATCGTCACCGCCGTCAGCTGAAGGCCGGTGTCGAGATGCGCGAATCAATCGGTTTGGCAAATGGCACCTCGGGTAACGCAGTTGTTTTTGCGGGTCTAACCGTGATCATTGCCCTCGTGGCCTTGAACGTAACCGGTGTCGGCTTCTTGGGTCTAATGGGTAGCGTGGGTGCGATCTCGATTGCGGTCGCCGTGTTCGTGGCCATCACTTTCACCCCGGCCATGATGTCTTTGGTCGGCCTAAAGGTTCTTTCAAAGAAGGAGCGTGCCGGAATCGGCAGTACCGAGAGCAAACACGATGCGGTTGAGCCGAAGAACGCTAGCCGTCCGGTGCTGGCGACCAAGAAGCCGGGGCTCTCGATTCTGGTAGTTGCGATCATCATGGGCATCGCTGCCCAGCCGCTATCTGCGCTGCGCCTTGGTTTGCCAGATGGTTCATCCGAGCCGGTTAGCTCGACTCAATACAAGTCGTTCAAGCTAACCGAGGCGGCATTTGGCGCCGGTGTGAATGGTCCACTGGTTACCGTGGCCACCACAGATCACCCGGTTTCCGGTCAAGAGGCTTCAGACCTTCAGGCCAATATCGCCACCGATTTGATGAAGCTGCAAAGCGTGGTTAGCGTGATTCCGGCTGCCATTTCGGCCGACAAAACCAAGCTGCTTTTCCAGATCATTCCAACCGATGGCCCGGCCAGCGAGTCCACCGAGAAGTTGGTCTTCGCGGTTCGCGACACCGCTGCCGATTTGAAGAGCAAGTATGGCGTTGAACTTGGCGTGACCGGTGCAGCAGCCGCTCAGATCGACATCTCGAAGAAGCTCGCCGATGCCTTGCCGCTTTATCTAGGTGCGGTCTTGCTGCTCTCGATGTTCGTGCTCGTGCTCGTGTTCCGTTCGCTAGTCGTGCCGTTCATCGCCAGTGCGGGCTTCTTGCTCACAGTTATGGCCACCCTCGGTTCAACCGTTGCCGTATTCCAGTGGGGTTGGTTGGGTGCCATCTTCGACATCCACGACCCGGGGCCAATTATGAGTTTCGTGCCTACGCTGATCATCGGTGTGGTGTTCGGTTTGGCCATGGACTACCAGTTGTTCCTCGGTTCTGGCATGCGTGAGGCTTACATCCATGGCAAGTCGGCCAAGGACGCAGTGAACTTCGGCATGCACCTGAGCAGTCGCGTGGTAATCGCGGCCGCAATCATCATGATCACCGTGTTTGGTGGCTTTGCATTCTCGGAGTCGACCACGATCCGCCCAATCGGCTTCGGCCTTGCGGTTGGTGTCTTGTTCGATGCATTCCTAGTGCGCCTGGTGCTCATCCCAGCGATCATGACTTTGATTGGCAAGGCGGCCTGGTGGATTCCAAAGTGGCTAGACCGAATTCTGCCTGATGTTGATGTTGAAGGCGCCGCGCTCGAGCGTGAACACCTTCACTAGCATTGAAGCACTATGCCTGACCTGCAAATCACCTACCCGGATGACCTTCCGGTAAGTCAACGCAGGGAAGAGATTCTCGAGGCGATTCGCGACCACCAGGTGGTCGTGATTGCCGGTGCAACCGGTTCGGGTAAGACCACTCAGTTGCCGAAAATGTGTCTCGAGCTCGGGCGTAAGAGCATTGCTCACACTCAGCCTCGACGCATCGCTGCGCGTGCCGTTGCCGAACGCATCAGCGAGGAGCTAAAGGTTGAGCTCGGCGGGTTGGTCGGTTATCAGGTTCGCTTCACCGACAAGGTGAGTGCCGAAACCAAGGTCAAGGTGATGACCGATGGAATTCTGCTCAACGCCATGCAGCGCCACCGAAACCTCGAGCAGTACGACACCATCATCATCGATGAGGCGCACGAGCGCAGCCTAAACATCGACTTCTTGCTTGGCTATTTGAAGCAACTGCTGCCGAAGCGCCCAGACCTCAAGGTGATTGTCACCTCGGCGACCATCGACCCGGAATCTTTCAGCAAGCACTTCAACGATGCGCCAATCATCGAGGTCTCCGGTCGAACCTTCCCGATCGAGGTTCGCTATCGCCCAACCGCGCGCGAGGCTCACGATGACACCGACCCGGATGAAGAGACAACGGCCTCCGACTATATCGACGGAATCATCAAGGCCCTTAAGGAGCTCGAGGGCGAAGCCGAGGGTGACACCCTGGTTTTCTTGTCTGGTGAGTCTGAGATCCGTGACGCTCAAGATGCGATTGCCGGCAGCATCACCAGCGGCGCTCTTGCCAAGGGCACTGAGGTGCTGCCGCTCTATGGTCGACTGAGTGCAGCTGAACAGCACCTGGTGTTCCAGCCGAGCAAGGTGGTTGGCCTGCGCCGCCGCATCATCCTGGCCACCAACGTTGCCGAGACCAGCCTCACGATTCCGAACATCAAATATGTGATCGATGCCGGAACCGCCCGCATCTCGCGATACAGCCCAAAGGCAAAGGTTCAGCGCCTACCGATCGAGGCCATTTCTCAGGCAAGCGCCAATCAGCGTGCCGGCCGAACCGGTCGAACCAGCCCGGGCATTGTGATTCGCCTCTATGCCGAGGATGACTACGAATCGCGCCCAGAGTTCACCGACCCCGAGATCCTACGCACCAACCTGGCCTCGGTAATCCTGCAATCAGCCAACCTTGGTCTTGGTGACATCACCAACTTTCCGTTCATTCAGCCGCCCGACCAGCGCGGTGTCAAGGATGGCCTTGGGTTGCTCGCCGAACTGGGTGCCGTGGAGGATGCCAAGGGAAAGACCGTTCGCCTAACCTCGGTAGGCAAAAACCTGGCTCGGTTGCCAATCGAACCGCGCTTCGCACGCATGCTGCTAGAGGCGAAGACGCAAGACCTCGTGCGTGAGGTGCTGATTATCGTTGCCGGCCTAACTATCCAGGATCCGCGCGAGCGTCCGCTGGCTAAGCGCCCACAGGCAGATCAGATGCACCTTCGCTTCGCCGACCCGACGAGTGACTTCTTGAGTCTGTTGAACCTGTGGAACTACATAGAGGAGCAGCAGCAGAAACTCTCATCCTCGGCATTTAGAAGGCTCTGCAAGAGTGAGTTCCTCAACTATCTTCGGGTGCGCGAGTGGCAGGACCTGATTCGCCAGTTGCGTTCGGTTGCCAAGCCACTTGGCATCGTGCCCGGAAATGCAAAAATCGACCCGGATGGCATTCACAAGTGCCTGCTATCGGGCATGCTGAGTCAAATCGGTTTGCGTCAGCTGAGCGAGAAAAAGGGCGCCGACCTAGCCAAGGGCAAGAGCGGTGCTGCCAATAAGGGCCCTGGTGAATACCTCGGTTCGAATGGCAAGAAGTTCGTGATCTTCCCTGGCTCAACCATGGCCAAAAAGCCAACCGCGGCAATCATGACCGCCGAATTGGTTGAGACCAGTCGCCTTTTCGCCAGGATGAACGCGGCCATCGACCCGGCTTGGGCCGAGGCGCTCGCCGGTGACCTTTGCAAGCGCAGTTTCAGCGAACCGCACTGGGAGAAAACTCAGGGTTCGGTGGTCGCTTATGAGCGCGTGATGCTGTTTGGTGTGCCAATCGTGGTCTCTCGCCGCATGCAGTACTCGCGTATCGATGCCGAACTCTGCCGCGAGCTATTCGTTCGTCACGCCCTGGTTCAGGGGGAGTGGGATTCGAAGCAGCAGTTTGATCGCAACAATCGCTCGCTGATGAAGCAGCTTGAGGCCGAAGCCGATCGCGCTCGAAAGCCTCAGCATTCACCAGACGAGGATGACGCCTACCGTTTCTACATCTCGCGCATCCCAGCCGAGGTATTTTCCACCCGAACTTTCGAGGGTTGGTGGCGCAAGGCTAAAAACGAGACGCCAAACCTCTTGACCATGACTCGCGAAGACCTGCTCGGCGAGCAGATTGCGGCACCCGACGAGCACGAGCACCCGACCGAGTGGTCGCACAACGGCCAGAAACTGAAGCTTCGTTATCGCTTTGACCCTGCAGCCACCGATGACGGCGTCTCGGTAGATGTGCCACTGCCAATCCTGGCCAGCCTTGATTCCGACCCGTTCGACTGGTTGGTGCCAGGCATGCGCCTCGAGTTGATTACGGAACTTATCCGCAGTTTGCCAAAGGCGTTGCGCAAAAACGTGGTTCCGGCCGCCGACTGGGCCGCCAAGGCTTTGGCCCAGCTTCCAGAAGAGCCCAACGGCAACCTATTTGTGGTTCTGGCCAAGACCCTGCAGCAACTCAGTGGCACCAAGATGTCGGCTGAGGACTTCGATGTCTCACGATTGCCGAACTCGCTGCGAATGACGTATCGGCCGCTTGATGCAGCCGGGCGACCACTTGGTCTCGGCATTGATTTGGCTGCCTTGCAGGCTAAGTTCTCCGAGAGCGGTCGCGGTGCCGTGGCCAAGGTGGTCGAGAAGGTGCACTCGCCAATTGAACGCGATGGTTTGACCAGCTGGGACTTTGACAAACTCGAATCCAGTGTCGAAAGTAAGCACGGCGGAAACGTGGTGCGTGGATTCCCTGCGCTGGTTGCCCAGCCTGGCGGCGCAGTTGATATTCGTCTTTTCTCCACCGAATCCGAGCAATCTCGGCACCATCGCCGTGGCGTAGTGGCCTTGGTCAAGGCTTCAATTGCGACCCCGGCAAAATACGTTGAGTCGCACCTAGCCCAGAACGAGAAGCTGGCCATTGCTGGCCTTCCTTATTCGAATTTCAATGCCTACATCGATGACGTGATTTACGCGGTTGCCGATCGAGAACTACAAAAAGTAGAAGCCGACGGTTTGATTTTCACGCGTGCCGAATTCGAAAAAGTCCGCGATGCCGTTTCGGCCACAATCGTAGAAACCGCCTTCGAGGTTTCGACCTTGGTTACCAAAATTGCTGGTGCAGCGCGTGACGCAAACAAGGCAATCTCATCGGTGAATGGCTTCGACTTTCTATCGGTGCTCTCAGCCGAAAAACAGCACGTCGCGGAACTGCTCGAACCAAACTTCGTCAGTGCGGTCGGTCTCGAACGCCTGCCGCGCATCCTGGTTTATTTGCAGGCAATCAAGCAGCGCATCGAGAAGTTGGTCGAGAATCCGGGGCGCGACCGCACGGCATCACTCGAGCTCGATCAGGCCATCGGCTTGTATGTGTTTGCCGGCGGAAAACTGCCCCTGGCCATCGACTCACCGGCAAAGCTGGTCGCTGCCCGTTGGCTGCTCGAAGAGCTTAGAGTGAGCCTGTTCGCGCAATCACTCGGTACCGCAGAAACAGTCTCGGTTCAGCGCATTAAAAAGGCTCTTGCCTAGACGGGAATAAAACCTTTCATTTGATAGGTTTTGTGAATAATGACAATTAAGAAACGCCAAACGGCAACACTTTCATTGATTGCGTCACTGGGCCCATTCCAGTTCGACACCTACTTGCCGGCGCTACCTGCGTTGATGCTCTTCATGCACACCACAGACACCATGGTGCAGCTAACCATCACCGCCAGCTTGCTTGGCATGGCGTCCGGTCAGCTTTTTGTTGGCCCGCTAATTGATGCCCTGGGTCGTCGTCGTCCGCTGATTGTCGCCTTGTCGGTATTCATCCTGGCTTCGATTGGCTGTCTAACTGCCACCGATGTGACCTGGATGATTGTCGCCCGCTTTGTCCTCGGTTTCGCAGCCGCTGGTGGCTTTGTGATTAACAACGCGTTTATCCGCGACATCGCCACTGGCCAAAACGCTTCCCGACTTTATTCGACCCAGGCGGCAATTTCAAGCTTGGCTCCGGTCATCGCACCCCTGGTTGGCGGCCAACTGCTGCTGCTCGGCGACTGGCACGTGGTCTTTATTTTCTTGACCTTTATGGGCGCAGCTGTCTTGGCTATGGCGCTCTGGTTGATGCCAGAAACTCTCGAAGTAGAAAAGCGCAGCAAGCTTAGTTTCAAGGCAACCTTCTCGTCTTGGGGTGGCATCGTTCGAGACTCTCGCTTCGTCGCGCTCGCTGTCACCGGAGGCCTGCTTTTCGGTCAGGTGTGTGTATTCATCGCAGGCGCGCCGTTCGCGCTCGAGGGTGGCTTCCACCTCACTCCGACCGAATACACCTTTGCCTTCGCTGCGGTGACAATCGTGATGTTCTCGGCCAACTCGGTAAACCGATACCTGCTCAAGAAGATCGCCAGCATCAACCTGCTTCGCTATGGCCTAAGTCAGGCAATCTTCGCGGCCGTGTTTATGACCACTTTGAACCTGCTCAACATTCACACACTCGCTCTATCGATTGTCGGTTTTGCTTTGTCAATCTCGGCGATGGGATTCTGCATGGCAAACATGATGGGTCTGGCAATGCGCGACCACGGCGAGCGAGCCGGAACCGCGGCTGGACTTTTGGGTTTCTCAAACTCAATCGGCGGAGCCATTGCGGCGCCGCTGACCAGTCTGATTTTCGGGCTCGACATTGTTGGCGTCACCTTGTTTATGTCGATTCTGCTGGTGTCAGCTGCCGTCATCGGATTGATTGGCACGCGTCATGAAAAGGCAGTCATTCACTAAAGGTGCTGAGGCGCCAGGCGTGCGAGACTTTTGCTATGACCAAGACCTCTGACACCCTTCGCGCCCTCGAACCGCACCCCCTCGATTTTGTTGAGGTGGCCGTTCTAGAGCGCGACGGTTTGGTCGAGTCGCGCCATCGCGGTTTGGCCGCGCTGGTTGGCCCGGATGGCAAGATAATTGATCACCTCGGTGCCTCAAAGCGAGTGATTTATCCTCGCAGTTCAGTGAAGCCGCTCCAGGTTGTAGCCATGCTTCGCGCAGGTCTCGACCTGGTTGGCGAAGAGTTGGCAATTTGCGCCGGCAGCCACCACGGCACCGGTCGCCACATAGCCCTGGTCGACGGCATCTTGGCTGGCATTGGCCTGGATGAGAATGCTTTGCAGTGCCCGCCGGCTTGGCCTGGCAACGCAGCAGCGCGTGCCGAGGCATCGGGCGAGTCCAAGGCTGCCTTTAACTGTTCCGGAAAGCACGCGGGTTTCATCGCTGCTTCAAAGTCTGCCGGTTGGGACACCGCCACTTACCTTGAACCGAACCATCCGCTTCAGAAGTTGGTTGAAGAGGTTTTGGTGGAATATTCGGGTGAGCCGATATTGCACTCAACCGTTGATGGTTGCGGTGCTCCGCTGCACACCATCACCGTCGAAGGCCTCGCGCGTGCCATTGGCAAGTTTGCTGCGACCGAAACGGAAATCGTCGAGGCAATGCTGGCCAACCCGTGGGCCGTGGGCGACGTTCAGTCGCCAGACGCGATCATCATGGGCCACGGCATGGTTGCCAAACTGGGTGCTGAAGGCGTTTTTGTTATCGGGCTAAAGTCTGGTCACGGTGTTGCCGTGAAGATCGCGGATGGATCGCTGCGTGCGGCGCCACTCGTTGCTCTTCGCCTGCTCAACCGCAATGGACTGCTCGAAGATTCGACCTATGCCGAACTCCACAAGGCGCTGACGGTTAAGTCCATGGGCGGTTCCGAAGTTCTTGGTGAGCTTCGCGCCCTCTAGCCGGCGAACTTAAAGGCTTTTATGGCGCCGAGTGATTCGGCCAACTTACCCTTCTCAACTTCCAAATCGTAGCGATTTTGAAGGTTGAGCCAGAAGCGGTCGCTAACATCGAAAGCTCGGGCAAGGCGCAGGGCCGTGTCTGGTGTGATGGCACGCTTGCCGTGAACGATTTCGTTGATGCGGCGCGGGGAGACACCAACTACCTTGGCCAGTTCATACTGCGAGACACCAAAAGGCATCAGAAATTCTTCAAGCAGAATCTCGCCCGGGTGAATCGGCTCGTGTGCACTCATGATGTTTCTTCCTTGGTTAGTGATAGTCAACAATTTCTATGTTTTCGGCGCCCGCAGATGTCCAGCTGAAGCAAATCCGCCATTGATCGTTAACTCGGATGCTGTGCTGGCCCGCTCGGTTTCCAGTTAGCGGCTCGAGTCGATTTCCCGGCGGCACGCGCAGATCGCTTAGGAAATCAGCGGCATCAATAATCAGAAGTTTTCTATGGGCTATTCGCTGTAATTCAGGCGACCATTTCGAAACTCGTTCGCGCAACCAAACTTTCTCTGTGTTTGAGTTGGCAAAGGTGGCGATCACGGGTTAAACATAACGCCTCGCGTTATTAACGTCAAGCGTTATTAGTTAGGCGATTGCTCGCTCGATTAGAGCAGTTACTTTCTTTTCGACTTCGGTGTTCCAGCCGATGATTGCGAAGGAAGTTGCCCAAATTAGATCCTCATCGAGGTTTGCCGCATCCTGGAAACCGAGGGTCGAATAGCGAGACTTGAACTTTCCTGAGTCTTGAAAGAACAGAACCGTCTTGCCTTCGGCGTTGCAATAGGCCTGCATGCTGTAACAAGTCTTTGCCTGAAGTTCGGGGGCTACCTTTTTCACGAGGGCATGGATCTTTTCGGCGATTGCGCGGTCTGCCGGTGCCATGGCGGCGATTTTGACCTCGACTTCTTCCTCTAACTGTTCGGGCGTCATCTTCTTACGGGCTTTAGCGCGCTCAGCCATGGTTTCCTTGAGAGCTTGCTTCTCGCCGTCGGTCATCGCCATGGTTACTCCTCGATCAGGCCTTTGGTGAATAGCGTAATCTGCTTCTTATGAGCGATTTGAATGAAGTTGGCGCAAAAGACGGTTGGCGCTGCTGGCTGTGTGATGCAGCCGTAGATCCCGATGCCTCGACCAACTCAGACCTTGGCCCAAGCATCGACAACTTTGCTGCGGCCAAGGGCAAAAAGGGTGTGCCCGCAGTCGAGCGGTTGGCTCACCGTGCCTGCAACACCATGAAGGGCAAGATCGCCCCGGTTGTGCCTT
>ERZ650308.1000-NODE-1000-length-15095-cov-6.118019_pt1 | contig 15095 bp, 14 predicted proteins | sample MGYA00376244_ERZ650308 | MGnify/ENA primary metagenome ERZ650308 (study PRJEB26733, sample SAMN07839295) | wastewater metagenome | biome: small river; feature: stream; material: water | place: USA: North Carolina | collected 2016-04-26 ...
AAGCAAATCGCATGAGCACTTTTTTTAGTCAGAATTTACGTTTTTTACGCAGCAAAATGTCCGAGAAAACATCGCAAGAAAAACTGGCTGAATTAATCAACATCAAGAAGCCCACCTTGGGCTCCTACGAATCCGGCAGAGCGGAACCTAAATATGCCGATCTCATCGAAATAGCCGAATTTTTCAAAGTAGAGGTGGATGAATTACTCAAAGAAGATCTTTCCAAAAGACTTCCCGGAATGGCCAACAAGCCGAAGCTACGTATTTTAGCTACGACGGTAGATTCAAACAATGAAGAAAACATTGAAATGGTTCCTGTCAAAGCTTTGGCCGGATACACCGCTTCTTACGACGATGTCGAGTTCATTCAAGAACTTCCTACCTTCCAAGTACCCTTCTTGCCACGCGATAAAAAATACCGTGTATTCCCCATCAAAGGCGAATCGATGCTGCCGCTGCAACCCGGGTCTTTGGTCTTTGCCGAATACGTGGAAGATTGGACCGCCATCAAAGACGGCACTATTTGTATCGTAGTGACGCGCGAAGACGGTGTAGTTTTAAAACAAGTCATTAATCACTTGGCCGAACGCAAAGTCTTAATCCTAAATTCGACCAATAAAACCTACGACCCTTACCCAATTCTCGGCTCTGAAATCCAAGAAATCTGGAAATTCGCGGGGTATTTTCACAGTGATTTCCCGAATGCGGAGTAGGTCCGAATAGCCCGAAGGGCTTATAACCCTAGGCTTTAGCCTAGGGAACCCCAGACTAAAGTCTGGGGCTATGAAAATAGACGCGAAGTATCGCGTCTCTACGATTCCAACGTCTAATAATCATGATTGCAAAAATAGCCTCCACCCTCGGCATCCACGAAAACCAAGTCCGCAAAACCGTCGAACTCCTCGATGAAGGCGCCACCATCCCCTTCATTTCCCGCTACCGGAAAGAAGCAACGGGTAGCCTCGATGAAGTACAAGTTGCGCAAATCCGTGACTTACGCGACCAATTTGTCGAACTAGAAAAACGCCGCGAAGCGATCCTAAAATCACTTAAAGAATTAGATAAACTAAGCCCAGAGCTTGAAAAAGCCGTGCGCGGTGCTCAAACGCTCGCCAAACTCGAGGACATCTACCTCCCCTACAAACCTAAGCGTAAAACACGTGCCATGGCCGCAAGGGAAAAGGGATTACAAGCTTTGGCAGATAAATTATTCGAACAACGCATGCTTGACCCGGAGGTGCTAGCTGCAGAATTCTTAGATGATCCCGAAGAAGCGCTGGCAGGGGCACGCGATATTTTGGCCGAAGAAATGATGGAAACCGCCGAAGCGCGCGAAGAAGCACGCCATTTATTTTCCCGCAAAACAACCGTCAAATCCACGGTTGCCAAAGGAAAGCAAGAAGCCGGCATCAAATACAAAGATTACTTCGACTGGTCAGAATCCCTAGCCCAAGCACCATCCCATCGTATCCTCGCCCTTTTTAGAGGCGAAAACGAAGGGATATTAAACTTGAATCTCGCAGGCCCCGACCAAGAGGTCCTCGATAAACTAGACCGCCGATTCATCAAAGGAAATAATGCCTGTGCCCGACAAGTAACACTTGCTATCCAAGATGGCTACAAGCGCCTACTCATGCCGGCGATGGAAAATGAAATGCGCGCAGAGGCGAAGAAACGTGCCGACGAAGAAGCAATTCGCGTCTTTGCGGAAAACATTCGCCAATTACTATTAGCCGCGCCCCTAGGACAAAAACGCGTGCTTGCACTTGACCCAGGTTTTAGAACAGGATGTAAATTGGTCTGCCTCGACGAGCAAGGTACGCTCCTTGACAATACAGCCGTTTACCCACACACAGGTCCTGGGCAGGCACAAGAAGCCGCACACACCATTAGCGCTTGGGTGAAAAAACACAAGGTTCAAGCCATTGCAATCGGTAATGGAACGGCGGGTCGGGAAACGGAAGCCTTTGTCCGCAACTTAAAACTGGAAGGCATCACCATCATCATGGTGAACGAAAGTGGTGCATCTATTTATTCGGCTTCAGAAGCGGCACGCGAAGAGTTTCCAGATAAAGACATTACGGTTCGTGGAGCCGTATCCATCGGCAGAAGACTTATGGACCCACTCGCGGAATTGGTTAAAATCGACCCCAAGTCGATCGGCGTGGGACAATACCAACACGACGTGGATCAGAAGAAATTACAAGCTTCTTTGGACGATACGGTTATCTCATGCGTAAACTCAGTAGGCGTCGAACTCAATACCGCTTCCAAGCAAATTCTATCCTATGTTTCAGGACTTGGCCCTCAATTGGCCCAAAACATTATCGATTACCGTACCAAAAACGGGCCCTTCATCATGCGATCGGATTTGAAAAAAGTGGCGCGATTAGGCGAAAAAGCGTATGAACAAGCCGCGGCCTTCTTACGCATTCGTCACGCGAAAAACCCCTTAGATGCCAGTGCCGTTCACCCAGAACGCTATGAGATCGTGGAGAAAATGGCGAAGGATTTGAATTGCAAGGTGAGTGACTTATTGGCCAACGAATCCTTGCGCAAGCAAATTCAATTACCAAAATACGTAACAGCGGAGGTGGGTATGCCTACCCTAACCGACATTCTTGCAGAATTAGCCAAACCTGGACGCGATCCACGGGAACAATTCGAAGCATTCGAATTCACCGACGGAGTAAATGAAATCAAGGATTTACGCATTGGCATGAAATTGCCAGGAATCGTCACAAACATTACGAACTTTGGTGCCTTTGTTGACATCGGCGTCCATCAAGACGGATTAGTGCATGTGAGCCAGTTGGCCGATAAATTCGTCAAAGACCCCAACGAAGTCGTCAAAGTAGCCCAAAAGGTTATGGTTACCGTGACCGAAGTAGATGAGGCGCGAAAACGTATCGCCTTGAGCATGAAGAAATAAAAAAAGCCCTCATTTCATTGAGGGCTTTTTTTTTACTTTTTGCAGCAATTAGGGAGCTTATCATAGCTCTTTTTGATGGCCTTAACCTCATCGGCATCATAACCCGTTTCAGCAATCACGAGTTTAATCTTCGCTATATCAATTTTATCCGGATTATACACCACGGTAATGTTCGATTGATCTTCGAGATTCAAATCTGACTTTTCGATTCCTTTCGTTAATGCCAAATTCTTCTCGATACGCTCCTTACACATCTCACAAATCGCAGATGTTTTAATCTTTACGGTTTGTGAAGGTCCTGCCAATAACCCGAAAGGCAGGAGTAGAAAAAATAATAAATGTTTCATTCAATTGTTTTTTAACCCCAGGCTTCAGCCTGGGGAGTATAACCTATTTTTTAACCACTTTCAAATCCATCGTACATGCTGGACATTTCCCCTTTTTCGCATAGGTTTTCGTTCCCTCACATTTCATTGGACATTGATACACTTCTTTTTTCTCTTCTGTTTTTGTCTTTTTAGACTCTTGCGTTTGTGCAAATGTTCCAAACATTGCAAAAAACATTCCAGATACTAAGATGAACTTTTTCATAGCTGTATTATTTAGTTGATTTTATAACGTAATCCTGTGTAAACCATTCGACCCGCTACAGGCCCCCAAACCATCGTTGCATCAAAACCTCGAGCAAACGGATCCGATGCCCCCATAATAGGATTGGCCTGCGTAAAATTAAAAAGATTTTCTACGCCGAGGTACATTTCCCATTTTTTAAATTGGCGAGTTACTTGACCATAAACCATCGAAAACGCTGGGGCGTTCACCTCAGGCGCATCAGTCGTATGTACATAAGCGTTCGGAATTCGACGCTCCCCGCTCCATTGCCAGGTTAAGTCAAATTTCCAAATATCATATTTTGTTGCGTAAGCAATATTGACTAGCACACGATCCCGGTTCAAGAAAGGTTTCGTTAATTTTCTCAAGCTTCCATTTTGGCCATAATAATCGGAAGCCACATCTTGAAACCGATAAGCTGTCTTCCATTCTAAACGAGGGATGGGACTATAATTAAATTCGATTTGAGCACTTTTGGCATAAGACACGCCCGGACTTGTGTACATGCGAATCGAATGAGCCGTCTCCATGTCCACGATCCATTGATGCGTAAAATCCGTTTGGAAATAATCGAAAACTAGATTCGCTTTCCGACTGCCCAACGTAAAATCATGCGTCAAACTGAATCCATAATTCCACGCTTCTTCCAAAGGATTTAGATTACCCAACAATTGTAGATAGCGATTATTCGCCAAGAAGCCCATATTTTCTGCCAAAGGATTCACACGTCGCCAGCCTTTTCCCGCGGAGACACGTGCATACCAATCCGATGCGATATCCCATTTGGCATGCAAACGAGGAACCCATTTCATGCCCAATTGATTATGAAAATCGATGCGATTACCCAGCACCAAGGTAAACTTATTCGGAACCGTTAATGTGTATTCACCAAAGATACCCGGAACCAATTCGGTCCGTGCATAACTCGAATCTAAATACCGCTCCTGATAGGAATCATACAAGAAACTAGCCCCTGCTTTCCAAGTATGATTTGTATTGTCAATCATCGACTGATAAATCAAATTCCCAAACATACTCTGCTCCCGACCCGCATATTGCTTGAGTGCAAAATAGGCATCATTTTGATGTTGGCTTGTCGACAAAATTAAACCAACGCCCTTCCAAGGTTTCGTAGGAAACAAACGAGCAATCTTGGCAAATGCTTCAAAACGACCCGTATTACTCCCAAAACCATAGACCTGATAACGATTCGATTGTTGTTCATCGAAGCTATTTTGACCGGCTAGTCGGGATTCCTTCAGATAACCCACCCCTGCTTGTAGCATCCAATGTTCAGTCGCATATTTCCAACGATTCATCACATTAATCAGGCTAAATAAAGGTAAATCCATGAATCCATCTCCATTCCCATCGATGCGCGATGCTTGTTGGGAATAATGTGTCAACAGCGCCGTTGAAAGCTTTCCATTGAATTTATGCGCAGCTTGTTGGTTGACCTCAAACCGTCCCTGCGAATTCCCATAGGCATTTAAAAAATACACCTCCGAAGTATCTGGTTTGGCTAATTCCATGTTGATCGCCCCCGTCATGGACTCATAGCCATTCACTACGGAACTCTGGCCTTTGGCTAAATCAATAGAACGAATCCAAGTACCTGGAATGTAATTCAACCCATAAGTTGATTTTAAACCACGTATCGAAGGAACATTTTCCACCTGCGTCTGAACATAGGAACCAGAGAGTCCCAAAAGCGAGATTTGCTTCGCACCCGTGACGGCATCCGTGAAATTGACAGATACGCTTGCGTTGGTTTCAAAACTCTCAGATAGATTGCAACATGCCGCTTTCGCCAGGGTTTTCATGGTCAAAATTTCACGACTTTGAATGGATTGTACATCGTGTCCACCTGGACTTGCGAGGACTTTAACCTCCGACAATTCAGCATCATTAGCGCGAAGATGTACATGGACAAATTGGGGTTTCGTCACCCATACAGAATCGGGGGCAAAGCCAACCGAACGAATAAGCAACCAACCTGGAAAGGTTTGAACTTTTACCGAAAACAATCCATTAGCTCCTACAATACCGCCTTTATTATCAGGCTTATAATAGACAGAGGCACCAGGAAGATCTTCCATTTTGCCAGAATCATCGAGGCTCATCACCCGACCGGTGATTTCCTGAGCCATCGCCTGCGAACAAAGCAGGCAAAAAATCAATACATATTTTGAATACATGAGATAGCTGTTTTAGTGAACCAAATGAAACCATTTAATTCTCCTAAATCAGATATACTTGCAATAAGGCCCGCCGAAGCGTTTGTGCGATTGGTACGCTTGCTGGATAGCTCTGGGCAGTATGAACCACGCCAAAAATAGGCTTGAATTGAGCAAGCAAAGAATTATCAAAAGAACCAAAGTCAACCGATAAAGCTTGTTTTTTAACAGAAAAGACCGAATGTTGCTTAACCTGAAAATGCTTAAAATGAAAACAAGTCGAGCGCTTAATTTGCGTTTCTTTCGGGTGTCCCGTTGATTTTTGAATGGTCAAGGAAGCCTTTTGAATTCCTGTAAACAGGCAGGTGGATTGCGTCCATGAAAAACCCACATTAGCCGTTAAAAACCATGCAACAAACAAAAACAAGAAACTACGATTCAAAAATGTGCGCATCCAATTTCAGCTTAAAACATTATTTCGAACGAATAAATCTGTGAATTTGTTCTAAATATATCTAAATATAAGTAAATTCACCGAATCAAAATGTGTTCTACCTATCAAATTCTTACATTTAGTCGTTTTACTAGCTTTCATACAGAGCGCAATAGCGCAAGGAACAACGACCCCCAAATATAGGTACCTCATTTTATTTAAAGACAAACAAGCGAACAGCTATACGCTGAATCAACCGCAAGCTTTTTTAAGTACCCGAGCGCTAAATAGACGCGCTAAAATGCAAATTAAACTCACAGAACAAGATTTACCCGTAAGTACCAATTACATCAATCAGGTAATCACCCAAGGTGCTACAGTTCTCTATCCCTTAAAATGGATCAATGGTGCGGTGATTAAAACGGATCCACCAACACTTAAAAAAATTCTAGAAATCCCATCTGTTAAAGGCTGTTACAAAAACATGGCTTTAGACTCTGTCGGGGGAATCCAAGTCAATGCAGCTTTTCGTAAACTTGCTAATGAGTCTCCTTCGGATTATGGTGTATCATTTGCCCAATTGACACAAATTGGTGTCGATATCATGCACCAAAAGGGCTTCCATGGTGAGAATACCTTGATAACCTTGTTGGACGATGGCTTCCTAGATGCCAACTTATCGCCCGTTTTAGCACCCTTATTTATTGAAAAAAGAGTTTTGGCCACCCTGGCAACTGACCCAACCGAAAAAAATGTGTTCAATGGGGGCTCACATGGAACAGAAGTCTTAAGTACCATTGGCGGGCAAGCGAATGGAAAACTTTATGGTACGGCCTATATGGCCAATTTTGCTTTGGCGCAAACCGAAGAAAGTGATCATGAATTATTAATTGAAGAGGCCAATTGGCTTCGAGGCGCTGAATGGGCTGATAGCCTAGGAACAGACGTTTTAAGTTCCTCCTTAGGGTACACCACCTTTGATAATCCTAAATACGACCATACTTACCGGGATATGGATGGGAAAACGGCGCTGAGTTCAAAAGCAGCCACTTGGGCAAGCCAACGCGGTATCATTTGTACCATATCGGCCGGAAATGAGGGTTCTTCGAACTGGAAATACATTTCATCTCCGGCAGATGCAGATTCTATTTTAAGTGTTGCGGCCGTAGACCGAACGGGACTACGCGCTTCTTTTAGTTCCATTGGCCCTAGCTATGACAATCGGATCAAGCCTGACATTGCTGCGATGGGCCTTGCAACGATCGGCAGCTTACCCAATGGAACCATCAATGCATTCAGTGGAACTTCTTTCTCGGCACCCCTAGTCGCAGGCTTAGCAGCTGGTTTAGTTCAAGCACATCCAACAATAAATGCTTGGGAAATCATGCAGGCGCTTCGAAAATCGGGTACCTTGGCACTAAAACCGGACAATTTCTTAGGTTATGGAACCCCACATTTTGACCGAGCAAGCCAAATCATTAACCCGATCTTAGGCGTAGAACCTGTGATTAATCAATCGATACGCATCTTCCCTAACCCAGTTGCCGCCGGACAAGCAATCCATATTGAACACCAATCGAAATCAGTAAGCTTAGAAATTATTTCTTCACAAGGCGCTGTAATACAAAGCTTTACAAACATCGCGCCAATTTCAGAAATTTCGTTACCTCCTTTCATTTCTGGAAAATATTATTTTAGATTTACATCCGATTCAGGTAGCCAAACCATACCTGTTCTGCTAAACCTTTAATAATGAAAACACGATTTTTGTCTTTAGACATCCTACGCGGTATCACATTAGCGGGGATGATTCTCGTTAATACTTCAGGAAACGGCAACTTTACATACAGCCCATTAATGCATGCCAAATGGCATGGTTTCACGCCTACAGATCTTGTATTTCCAACTTTCTTATTCATGGTAGGCGTTGCCATGCGCTTCTCATTCAAGTCATTTAACTATTCACTTACCCCTCGCGTTCGATCGAAAATCATTAAACGTACCTTGATGCTTTTTTTAATCAACTACGTGATATTCTATTTCCCATTCACGGATTTCTCATTTGAAAAAATGCGTTTTCTGAATGTATTACCACGCATCGCCCTCTCCTATTGCGCCGTTTCATTTATTACATTAAATGTTCCTTCGAATTGGTTAACACGTATTAATGTCTTGATTTTGCTAGCTTATTGGGGCATCATGGCATTTATTGGCGACACGAATGCCCCCTATGAATTAAGCACGAACGCGGTATTGAAATTAGATTTATTTTTATTCGGGCCAAACCACTTATATCATGGCAATGGTATTCCCTTTGATCCCGAAGGATTATTAAGCACCTTACCTGCTATTTCCACCTGTCTTTTGGGCTATCAAGCCAGTGTGTTTCTTGAAAAACAACGTGCAATTAATAAGTCTCCCCTAGCAAATTTATTGGTTTACGGAATCGCTTTAATTGTCATCGCATTGATTTGGGACAAAGTATTTCCTATCAACAAAAAACTGTGGACAAGTTCGTTTGTATTGCTTTGCGCGGGGATTGACTTTGTTTTAATCGGATTGTTGAGTTGGTGGATCGAGACCAAAGAACGCCATTTTGCCAATAAATTCTTCTTGGTTTTTGGGACAAATTCGATTTTAGCCTATGCCGTTTCGGAGGTTTTATCCATTCAAATGGGCAAAATTGAAATGCCGGAAGGTAATGGTATTACCGACTTAGGAACGTGGCTATATTGGCATATTTTCGAACCAGTATTTGGTAAATACAATGGATCCCTAGCCTTTGCCATCAGCTTCGTACTCGTTTGTTGGGTTATATGCTATGTTTTTTACCGCAAAAAGTGGTTCTTAAAAGTCTAGGCAAAAAGCATTGCTGCACCAAAAACGCCTGCGCTATCACCCAATTTTGGCTTTACGATAGGTGTTAAAACTTCGCCTGAATTGAATATGTATTTTCGTATACGGTCATAACCTTCCGTATACAACAAATCAATATTCCCAAGTCCTCCACCGATGACAATCACGTCGGGATCGATGACATTGATTAATGTAGAAACAGCCCGACCGAAATTCTCCAACATGCGTTCGACCGTAGCTGTTGCAGCCGAATCTGATTTGGCTTCATATAGTCGCATAATCTCGGGCATACGTTTGGCAGAACCCGTTAGATGCGCATAAAACGCTTCGAGAGCTGGGCCTGAGATGACATGTTCTACGCAGCCCGACTTCCCACAATAGCAAGCTGGCCCCTCTTCATCTAAAATATTATGTCCCCACTCGCCACCAATGCCATGTAGGCCATTGACAACTTTTCCATGGGCAACCAATCCACCACCGACACCCGTTCCCATGATGATTCCAAAAACCATTTCGGCATTCGGATTAATGTCCTGAACCGCACCAAGCAAGGTTTCAGCAAGAGCAAAACAATTCGCATCATTCGCAAGCTTCACCTCACATTGCAAAATAGCAGCTAAATCCGCAGCCATGGGTTTCCCATTCATGCAAACGGTGTTGCAATTCTTCATCGTTTGTGTATGAGGATTCAGAACACCGGGCGTAGCAAACCCTATCTGCGTGGGAGCCTGCCCTAAAAGGGACGCCACTCGATCAACCAATAATTTCACTTGGCTTAAGATATGTTCATATCCCAGACTCGCTTCAGTATCGATGCGTTCACGAATTAAGACTTCAACAGGATTCGAAGCATTCAAGACAGCACACTCGATCTTGGTGCCGCCCAAATCAATCCCCCATAAATTAGCGTCGGTTGTCTTCATTGTCGAAAATACTCAAATAACTTAAATAGCGACTGGTCGCGATTTCACCTTCATCGACGGCTTTGCGAACGGCACAAGCTGGTTCAGATAAATGAAGGCAATTATTAAACTTACAATCCCCAAGCAACGCACGCATTTCAGGGAAATAATGGGCTAATTCTGATTTTTCCATTTCAAACACACCCATCTCGTTGATCCCAGGACTATCAATCAAATAGGTCCCCGGATTCATTTCCCACATGGTAGAATAGGTTGTCGTATGAACCCCCTTTTGGGCAAAATCCGAAATCTCTTTGGTCTTAATTTGTAATCCCGGAGCGACTAAATTCATTAAACTAGATTTCCCTACGCCAGAATGGCCCGCTAATAAGGAAACCTTGTTCTGGAAAATGGCTTTAAACTCCTCCATGCCTTGATTCGCCGGAATGGATGTAAACAAGATGCCGTAACCCAACTCTTGATATAACGCAGCATATTCGAACACTTGATCTTGCTCAGCTTCTGTGAGCAAATCCATTTTATTGAATACAATTTGAACCGGAATACGGAAAGCCTCCGCAGTTACTAAAAATCGATCCAAAAAGCCTAAGGATGTTTTCGGTGATTTCAGGGTCATCACGAAAATCGCTTGGTCAACATTTGCCGCCATCAACTGCCCTTGCGCGGTCTTATGCACCGACTTCCGAATAATGTAATTGGTCCGAGGAAGAATCTCTTCAATCACCACCGTCTCATTTGCTGCATCTTCCACGGCATACAAAACATGATCCCCTACCGCAATGGGATTCGATGTTTTCGGACCTTTTAATTTGAACTTACCTTTCAGTCGGCCGGCAAAAACCTTCCCCGATTCCGAACGAATTTCATACCAGGAACCCGTTGATCGCATGATGAGACCTTTATTTAATTCCATGGCTTTTCATTCAGGTAATTCATAATTTTTTGTGTTGCCCCAGCTTGAAGCGCTACGAATGTACGCGCCTGAACTTGTTTATTCACAAACACGTCCTCGGCATCATAAATCTCATGCATTTTATTCGTAAGGCTTACTGTATCTTCAATCGGATAGGCCAAACCAAATTCGACCAAATCCCGCGCTTCTTTAAATTTAGTGTAATTTTTATTTCCAAAAAATACCGTTGGCCCATACACACTCGCCTCCAAGGTATTGTGCAATCCAGCACCAAAGGCTCCTCCGATATAAGCAAAAGAAGCTCCACGGTAAATCTGGGCTAAATAACCCACTTCATTGACAATCAATACTTGTGCCCCAGAAACGGCGGCATCTTTTGAATATTGAACGGGCAATTGAATCGCAGATTCCCATCGTTTCATTTCATCTGCATGAATTTCATGCGGAACAATGACCCATTGAAACGGAAATTCTTTCGAATTAATTAACGGAATCAAGACATCCATATCGGCCTGCCACACAGAACCGAGCACCATAAATGCCCGATTGTCAATAAATTGATCTAACACCGACCAGGGTTTGGGATGACGCAAATGCTGCACCACACGGTCGAATCGGGTATCTCCACCTACTTGCACTTGCTCCAAACCTATTCCATCCAATAAAGCCTTCGAGGAAGCATCTTGCACAAAAATCTGAGTAAAGCACGTTAATAGCGAACGGAAAAACCTTCCATACCAAGCAAAAAACACTTGATTAGGTCGAAATATGGCTGAGATCAAAATCGTGGGAATGCTTCGCTTCCGAAGTCCACGCAAATAAAAATACCATAATTCATATTTGACAAATATCGCCACCTTCGGTTTCACGAGATGAAGGAAACGTTCGCTGGTCTGAGCCCCATCTAAAGGCAAATAACTGACAAAATCAATGTCTTTAGCATTTTTCCGTACCTCATATCCGGAGGGTGAAAAAAAAGTTACTAAGATAAAATGGTCGGGATATTGAGCTCGATAAGCCTCCATGACAGGTTTCCCCTGTTCATATTCACCTAATGAGGCGGTATGAAACCATGCTACTGGCCGAATATTGTGGGATAAAGCTTTTTCCAAGCCAACCCAAACCATATTTTGCCCTTCATTCCACAATTGAGCTTTAGGTTTCACATAGGAAACAAGCCTGACTAATTGTCGGTATAAAAACAAGGCAAAAGAATACAAGCAAACTATCAAGTTTTTACTAAATTTGAAGTTGAATCAATAAAATTACTAAATAAGCAGCAATCTGCCTCAACAAATGCAATGGATTCCCCTAACTACTGAAGCCCAACTCGAAGAAATTGTTCACCTTTCGGAAACGAAGCCTACCTTGATCTTCAAACATAGCACCCGTTGCTCCATTTCTTCTACGGCTTTAAGTCGTTTAGAACGTGCTTGGGATGCAGAAGAAAGCCCAGCTTATTACCTTGATTTAATTGCATATCGTCCTATTTCTGGGGCTATTGCTGAAAAATTTGGTGTGGAACATCAATCGCCACAAGTCTTGGTGATTAACCATGGAAAATGCAGCTATTCCGCAACCCATTGGGACATTGCTATGGATGAAATCAAACCTTTTTTGTAAAAAAAATATGCGGTACTGCTTCTTTCTTTCTTGCCTATTTATTTCCTTGAGCTCATGGGCCCAAAGGAAATCGACGTCGGCAGAAAGTACCCTGCAAATACCGAGCAAACAAACGCCTAGTAAGCAAACGAAACTGCCCTCAGAGAAACTAACGAGTACCTGGGCAATCGGAATTAGTACGACAACAAATTCAGGAATTATTGGCGGATTTAGTTTCCGAAGATATTGGTTAAATGAAGGTAAAAGCCAATCATTTGCCCAAATCGATGCAGACATCATCAAGGATTATCGGGAATTCACCTCCCCCTATTCATACAATGGTCGGTCCTACATCGAAGGAAAACTCAATCAATTAATTGTTATCCGCCCGGAATACGGACGAAGATGGACTTTACTACAGAAATCTGCAGAGGGAGGGCCCGCGTTAAAAGGAATTTTCACTACAGGTCCTAGTATTGGATTGCAGAAGCCTTATTACGTTGATATTTCTTACACAAATACTGCCACCACACAAACGACAACCTTAGCTGTACCTTATGCTAAAACCTTAGACAATTCCTATCCTAAGGCATTTATCATCGGCGATGCGAGTTTTTTAAATGGATTTTCAGAAGTCAAGCCTGTACCCGGATGGCACGTAAAATCCGCTTTAAACCTTGAATTGGAATCCTTTAAGCAAAATCACATGAGCTTGGAGCTCGGATTTTGTTTGGATTATTTTACAAAACCAATCGAAATGTTAAACCAAACCGAGGGTCGCGGTGTTTATACGACCGGATACCTGACATTTTTCTTTGGAAAGAGTCATTAAAACGCCTATCAAATGATTGAATTACCTCAAGTAAATCCCGTACCTGCAAATCGTAAACCTGATTGGCTTCGTGTCAAATTGCCTATTGGCGAAAGTTATACCAAGGTGCGTAAACTCGTGGATGAATATAAATTGCATACCATTTGCCAATCTGGAAATTGCCCAAACATGGGCGAATGCTGGGGCGAAGGCACTGCTACCTTCATGATTTTAGGGAATGTTTGTACGCGCTCATGTACGTTTTGCGCGGTGGCGACTGGCCGACCGCAAGAATATGACGAAGATGAACCTCGTCGGGTAGCTGAAGCAATCCGTTTGATGCAAGTAAAACATGCGGTAATCACATCGGTTAACCGCGATGAACTAAAAGATAAAGGTGCTGAAATTTGGTACCAAACCGTTCGAGCCGTGAAGGAAACAACACCTGCAACGACGATTGAGACTTTAATTCCGGATGTTAAGGCAAATTGGGATGCATTAATTCGTATGATTGAAGGGGGACAAGAAGTGGTTTCTCACAACATGGAAACTGTTGCACGATTATACCGTTATGTTCGTCCACAAGCAAAATACGAACGTAGTTTAGAACAAATCAAACGCACGAAAGAATTTGGAAAACGGAATAAATCAGGCATCATGCTGGGCTTAGGTGAAACTCAAGATGAGGTATTCCAAGCGATGGACGATTTAGTTGCGAACGGATTGGATGTATTAACCTTAGGGCAATATTTACAGCCTACGAAAATGCACCATGAGGTGATCGAATGGATACACCCCGACAAATTTGCCATGTACAAAGAAGAGGGCCTAAAGCGTGGCTTAGCTTATGTAGAATCTGGGGCATTGGTACGCTCTAGCTACCATGCTGAAAGACATATCTAATGATTAACGAAGCGATTGAAAATCCCAAACAATATACCTACATCATCGCTGGTGGGGGTATGGCGGGACTTTCACTCGCTTATTACTTATCCGAAAGTTCGCTCACATATGAGCGCATTTTAATCTTGGATCAGGGTAATGAAGCAACCAAAACATGGAGTTATTGGAGCGATGAAGCACATCCTTTTGATGTTTTTGCGGAACATAGTTGGGGACAATTAGAAGTTAATTCCTTTGCCAACAAAAATCTCAATTTAACGATTGCCCCCTTTGTTTATCGGAAAATTGAAAGTGGAACTTGGACAAAAGCAATTCAGGAAAAGCTTCATCAGAACCCTAAATTCGAATTCATTCAGGCGAGAATTGAAGGTTTTAACTTCCAAGGAAAATTCGCTCAAGTGCTTACGGATAAAGGGCGTTTCGAAGCGACTGAAAAGATTTTTGACAGCGTTAGCCCCTACCCTTGTGATTTAACAAATCCCAAAGAACTAAAACAACATTTTGTAGGACTTAGCATCGAGACGAATTTTCCACTCTTTGATCCTAACAAAGCAACCTTATTCGATTTCCGAATTGCCTTTACGAATGCCTGTGAGTTCATGTATGTATTGCCTACCAGCACGAGAAATGCCTTGTTTGAACATACTTTTTTTTCAGGTGAATTATTGGATGAGAAGGCCTATTTGGCACAAATCAAAGCTTACCTACTCGCCTATTATGGCTTGAGTGACGATGACTATGAAATAAAGGGAAGCGAAAAAGGCATTATTCCGATGAATTATGTAGCGATCCCGCAAAACTTGCATCAAAAAATCATTAAAATCGGCACATCAGGTGGTTTCGTCAAAGCGAGTACAGGATATTCATTTAAACGGACTCAAGTGCTATTGAAAAAGTTGGTGGGCCAATTGGAATCGGACAACAAGAACGCAC
>ERZ650308.1001-NODE-1001-length-15094-cov-4.240109_pt1 | contig 15094 bp, 7 predicted proteins | sample MGYA00376244_ERZ650308 | MGnify/ENA primary metagenome ERZ650308 (study PRJEB26733, sample SAMN07839295) | wastewater metagenome | biome: small river; feature: stream; material: water | place: USA: North Carolina | collected 2016-04-26 ...
ATTACGATTCTTTTTATAATCGTGGTAAATAACATTATTATCATACGTAGAAATAGGAGGGATAATATCCTCTTTATCTACAAAAGATTTTTGATTTGCTTTTAATAATCTTTTTCTTAAATTAGGGTAGTTATAACAAATATCTCCAAAAACATCTATTAAAGTATATTTACTAGAACTTAAATTTAGTTTTATTCCATGTTGTCTAATTTTAAAATTAACCCCAAACTTTAAAAATAAGCTACTAATTTCTTTCCGAAAATCTTTTAACCAAAATACCAATATAAAAGATTCTTTTATATTTTGTATTATTCTTTTACCTGCTTCTGATGTTTTATCTGGTAAGGAAGTTAACTCTGAATTACTGTCTCCGTATCTTAGTATGCAAGATAAAAAGAATTTTAATTTTGGTTCACTTAATCTTAAAATCTTATTTATTGGAATACTAAGTTTTTGTATATCTTTTTTACTAAAAACATTATTTAAAAAATATTTTAAATAATTAGGACAGGACTGATCATTATAAATACTGGGAGTAGTTAAAGCAATAGCGTAAGCTTCTAATAAATTATCTTCTATTTCTTCGTCTCCAAATATAGGAAGATTGCTAGATACGGCTATAAAATCTTTAGGGTTTAAATCTTTTAATTCTTTCCAGTAGGGATAAAGACTAGAACGATCCCATGTTAAAAAAGGATGATTTTTATTTACAATCTCTCGTTTACCTTGGACTGTTTCTATAAGATACGTTTGCTCTATAGCATTTAATTCTGTTTTTATTTTATACGTAATATGTTTATCTACAATATTATTATTAAAATTATAGGTATATATACCTACTTGTTCTTTTTTAGACAAAAGGTTATGGAGTTCTCCGTAGGTTATATCTCCTTTAGTAGTAGGAATAATAGAAGACTCTGAATTACAATTATGTGTAGGTATAAAAGATTTTGTTATTAAAAATACATGTGAATTATCTTCTACTTCTATACATTTTACAGGTAAGGTTCTTACTCTTGTATAATCTATAATAAACCTAGGGTCCTCTTTTGATTCAATTAATTTATCTTTAACTAAAATCAGAGGACTGTATTCGTCTATACAATGAACCTCATTAAAAGTTTTAATTATTTCATGAGTTGTTTTTACAGTAAAAATATTATTTAAAGTTTTAGTTTTCCACAAATGATCTTCAGAGCAAACTACCTTTTGATTGTTAGAAAAAGTCAATTCATAACATATTTTATCATTGTATATAATTGTCTCATTTAAAACTTTAGTCTGTTTTCCCGCAGCGTTAAATACAAAATCTCCTGGATGAACATACTTTAATTTTTTAAACCCTTTTGTTGTGTACACATCCGTGTCTATACTTAAGAATTTTGAACCACGTCTACCTGCTTCTAATACTAATGAAATATATTTTCTATCTTTCACCCAAGTAGTTCTTTCTTCTTTTAACCATTCTTTTAATATTAAAATTTCTTCTTCTGTTAAAGGTTCTTTATAAAAAGATTTAAGGATAGCTTTTTGTGTTGGGTATAAAGCAAAGTCAGGATCATTATTAAAAATAATTCTATTAGCAAATTCAATAATAGACATATCTCCTTGTGATTGAAGATTTGCGGCGGTCATTTCATTTATAAAATCATCAAAAAAGTTATTGTCGTTATTATTAGAATTAGTAAACATATTTATATCTCAAAAGGTGTAATAGTAATAACATCGTCCAAAGGTTTATTACTAAATTGAATAGTTTTATTATACTGTTTATTTAGGATACTTACATCTATACCAGATCCTACAAAAAAGGGAGATTGGAAATCATTTATAAATATTATATTACTAGAAGGATAAGTAATTTTAGTTTGGGTTATAATTGTTGGCCTATCTACTAAAAAATAACAAGGTTCAGAGACATTAAATGTTTTTATATTGTTGTTTGTTATAATATGTAAGTTTTCAGGTTTATTAAAAACAAAATTTGTATCTTTAATAATGGCTGTATTTGTTTTATAAATATTTAAAGGTGCCCCTGTATTATTTATAATAGTTAAATTACTAACTGAATTATTTTCAATTAATTTAAACTCTTGATTATTTATAGTAGAATACTTAGAATGTAGATTAACAAGCAATAATTTTATTTTCTGGACTCCTTGATAATTTCTATATTTTAAAAAATATCCTGATGCATTTACAGAATTTAATATTAGGTGTTTATCTAATCTAGACTCTCCATAAACTCCAAAATGAGTTTTGACAGTATAAATTAAATCACCATTTAACTTAAATACTTGATAAGGATAGTCTATATTAATAGTATCTTTAGTAGTTGTATTATTAATATTTTGTCTTAGATCTATAAATAAATTCCAAGGAGAAATTAACAGGATATCTTTTTCATATTTTATTAATAAAGTTAAAAAATTGAATAGGTCAGATTTTTGAGAAAGAGTTAAGGAATTAAAACTATCAGTTTCATCTATTTTTAAAGCCTCTTTAATATAACTAATAAAAGTTTCTATTCCTCCATAAGTAGTTAAAATCCAAGGCATCCTTCTTTGGATCTCTTTAATAATTTGAAGTTTTATCATATAACTTCTGTTGCGCTAATTAATTTAAAAGTGTAATTAAAAGTAGTTGTCTCTGGAATAACTAAAGGAGTGTTAGGACTAACAAGATTTGCTACTGGTTCTATAAATAAAATTGTTCCATTAACATCTCCTCTATTATTCCCGTTACTTAAGGGATTTGCTCCTGTAATATTTGCTCCTCTTAAAGCAACTACATGAGTTATTGGATCAAAGTTGCCCCCGACTGCCGTAAAATCTGCTTGTAGGTTTGCTTCTGTTTGATTTACACTAATATTATTAGTAGTAATAGCACTGTTTGATACTAAAAATCTTCTATAGCCTTTTAAAAGATTGGCGCCTATCTCAAAATTTATTAGGTTAGAAGCAGTAAAATTTCTACGAGCTTCTAATTGATCTAAGGTAGGGGTATCGGTCATACCTAAATTTGGATTATTAATAAGAATTATTGCTAGGTTTGATCCTAAATAATCTGTAATAATCTTATTTTTAATAGCGTAAGTATAAGTAGGAATCATATTAAGAAAGATTTATAATATTATTAGAGCTAACTTGGTTTAAACTTAAATATTGTTTATTAAATATATTATTGTATTTAAAACCTATATTTGTATTATTTAATTGTAGCCTAACAAAGTCTAAAGATAGAGTTGTAGGCATATATGGTAAGATAATTTTGTTAAAAGGCTGACCATTCTTAAAATTAAGATATTCATACCATTTTTTTACTTTACTAAAATTAGTTGTAGTTGTTTTGCCTGTAAATTTTAAATCCAAAAAAGTATTTTCGTATAATTCTAAAAAAGAAGGAGGGGCCCCTTCTAAAAAAAGTAAACTATTGTCTATTTCTAGAGCATATTGATTTACTATAGAAGAACTATTATAAAAATCTATAGGCCTTAAAGAAGAATAATATGTGATTTCACTGTCATCGTTATAAGAATAAGTGTCTATATATTCGTATAACATTTGACCTTCTTTATTTAAATAACTGTACCCTGTAAAATTGAATATAGAAGATAAAGGATGCTTATTATTAGAAGAAGGAGTGTTATAAAAATAATCGCTTAATCTAATAAATGGAGTTAATATTTGAAAAGAAGGGTATTGTTTTTGTATTGTAGGAAAATCTATATTATAAAAATTAAAGAAAGGTAACAATCCTTGGTTTATTAAAAAAGAAGATTCACTTAAAGGAACATAAAAGAATTTCCAATCTTCAAAAGTAGTTTTATATCCCGCACCTATATCTACAAACTCATAATAATAATTGTCTTTTAAGTTTTTATATAAAGGAGTTGACCTATAGATTACATTACTAAAAATAACGTTTGGATATGAAGCTAATTTTTCATATTCTTCCAAAATGTTAAAATTAATTGTTTTAGTTGGTAAGTATATTAACCTATAATCTTTTTGATGGTTAGGATTTTTAAGTCTTTGTTTTATAATTAAGTCTAAGTAATTATTAATCATAGTGTTTTTTATTTAGGTACAATATCTACTCCGTCAATTCTGTAAATAACTTCATTATTTCCTTCTGGTTTGTAGGCTTTTATTATTAAATTAGCTTTTTTATTAATACGTTGTTTATAAATAGAAGTAGAAATTATAGATGATTTATTATCTAAACTTTTTAATATTACAGAATCGGAAATATCGTAACCAACTTCTATAAATAATTCTTGTTCATTACTTTGGGTTGCATCTAATACGGCGCCTTTAGATTTTATAGTGATATTAATTGGGGTATTGTTTGGATTCTCAATTGAAAGATTATTCGATCCTTTCTGTGTTTTCAATTGTTTAATTAAATCAGGACTTAATAAAGAAGTAGAAGATTCTCCTGTAGATAAAATATTAATATATTCATTCAAACCATCTTGTATAAGTTTATCTAATTCTCCTGATTCTACTGCTGATTTTAATTCTACTATTTTGGTATTTAATATTTGTTTGTTTTCAGTTTTATTTGTTTGGGTTGCTTTAAAAAAATCTGTTTGTTGTAAATTTTTTAGTTGGTTAGGAATCCCTAAATTTAAACTAGTTTCTAATTCACTTCCTTTATTATCTTGTTGATTATTTTTCTTTTGAGATGTTTTTTGTTTATTCTTTAAAATATCATCACATGTTGTAGGCTTGAAAGTAATTAAAGGTAAGTAATCATTAAGAAAAAAGTTTATCGATTCTTCTATCTCAGCTTTATCGGTTGTATAAGCAGTGTCTATAGCAGGAGCTATACCTTCTAAAGGTTTTTTATTTCTTCTTGAAGTTGAGAATCTATTTAAAAACCCTGCCCTCCCTTCGAAATTTCCTTTTCTATCTACTATATAAAATAAGCCACTATTGTAATCATATTGTGCATACACTGCTTGACTTGCTATGGCGCTAACATCAGCAAGTCTTCCTAATATTCCGTCCGCTCCCGTTCCTGCATACATTTTTACTAAATTAGGAGCCCACCTAGGGTCTGTATTGGAAGGGTCTTTTTGTATAATTTCTGTACTATTTAAGAAAATTTCTACAATTAAACTCAATACTCCTACTCTATCTCTTGTTCCTCCTTTAAAACTATCTCTATTTGTTTTTAATTTATTTAAAGTATCTCGAATAGAAGTAGGGTAGATTTCATCTGTTCTTAAAGAATTCTTTTCTATATTATATTCATAACTTAAACCACTTTTTTTATCGACTACTAATGCAAAACCAGACTTATCTTTTTGATATTTAATAACTAAAGGATCTTTAAAGCATTTATCTAATTCTTCTTTTGTAAGCCCTATTGGCGCCTCCTCAACTGCCTCAAATAATTCAGTGGCTTCCTCAATAATATTTGTTAAATTAATACATTCTTTTCCTATTAAACCTGCATCAGTTATTTCTAAATCTAATATAAACCAACAACGATCTCTTCTTACATAATACAAATCTAAACGTTTAATTAAAGCCTTGAATTTAGGATTACCTGTTTCCGCATCTCTAAAAGGACCGGCTGTTCCTCCAGGATAAGGACCGGAAGACTTACGTAAGTTTAATTCGACTTCTACTTCTCTACCTGAAATTACAATTTCATTATAAAAATCTTGAGCACCTCTAAAAGCATCCTCAGATAAAACAGCTACATTAGAAGCAGTATTTGCTTTATTGGTTGAAGGAATAGGAAGCCCACTACTATCTACCCTATTTGTAGAAGGGATAGGATTAGGATTTGTGTTCGTTTGAGAAGAAAATAAAGAAGTTAATTCTGTTTGAGGTGCTAGCAAACCGGCATTAATATCGTTAGAGTACGAGGCAGATATATCTACTCCATCATTTCCAGTAAACATTCCTACTAATGTACACTTAATACTGTCAATTCCCATTGGTTGATATACAGGAGAAAAGCCAGGAATTTTATGTTTAACTATATTATTTTCAATTCTAAATTGAATGCCTGGCATAGCTCCAGGAACGTCGCTTCCTCCGCTGACCGGTAAATTAGATTTAATTGCAGGCAATAATTGAAAATAAAAGTCTCGTTTACTATTAACAACTGTATTTAATAGAGTATTGTTTCTTTCAACAAAAGAATTAGGATCATCAGCGCCTGTAAAAGTAGGTGTTAAAGTTGTATTACTTCTAGAAGGGTCTCTTACTGTTTCCTGAGCAAATACTTGACCACTAATACTTTTTTGATAAGAGAATCTGATACCCCACGGATCTTTTTCTTCAATAATAGGAGCATTAAATATATTAGGATCTGTAGGACTTTGAGTTAATCCAGCGTTAACTAAAGCAGCTCTTGCTATAATATCTTCAGGTATATTTAATAACTTATCAATTATTGTAAACAGGTTTCTGATTTCACCTAAAACACTATTACAACTATTTCTAATTTCTATTAATTCTGGAGGAAGCCTAAATAAATTAATTTGGGCTACGCTGTAAGGGCCGTAAGCTTTCTCTCCTTTATATATTATGCTTTGAGGATTAGTTATCTCATTATTAACAACATCTATTATATCTCTAAAAATTTTAACATCCTCAAACAGTTCTTCAGTTAAAGTTGTTTTAATATTTGTTAAAGCATCTTGAAATTTAGTTATATTAAAACCATCTAAACTGGTTAATGCTTGAGTTAAAGATACCTTCATATTAAATATACCTTTAATTTGAGCATCGGAGAATATATTTGAATAATCCTGAGGTTTAATATTAGGGATGGTAGTAGGTAACGTGCTTTTTAGTAAAGGATCTGGATTATTATATACAAAAGACATAGGTTGCTCAAATATATAGTTAAATATATGATCTTTACCTGACCTAGGTTCTAATATTCCTGGGGTATCTATTGCTTGGATATTATTACTTAAATTTTTCCACGGTCCAGTGTCTACCCCCTTATTGTTAGATTTGAGTGAGTCAATTCTTGTTTTATTATTACTGTATAAAGTAGCAAGTGAGTCTAAAGATTGTGTTGAGTAATCTAATTGAGTTTTTACTTCTTGAATTTTATATTTTTCTTGTTGGGCAGCTTTCTCAGCTTCAGAGCTTGTAAGTAATGTCATTAGATTAAATTTGATTTATTAAATAACTAATTAAATACTCTAAATTCAAATTTTTATTTATACTGTGTAATTTTTTAAAATCATTATTTAAATTATTTAAAATATAAAAAGGCATATTAATGATTGTATTATCTAAATCATAATAAGGAGCTTTAATATTAGATAAAGTTTCATTTGGTAAGACCTTGTTAGCGTTTATACTAGCATAATCAAAAGAAAGTAATAGTTTTAATTCATCTTCTGTAAATACATCTAAGTCTATATTTTGTAAAAACGTTCCTAAAACAACAAAAGAACTGTGATTAAAATATAAATCGACGATTTTTTTTCTGAGTTTTTTTTGTTGCTTTATTGCCGCATCTGAATTAAAAATTAAGCTTGTATTTCTATCTGTTTGATTACTAAGTTTATTTATTATTGAGTTCATCAATACGCTTGTTAACATTTAACAACTCCTGTTTTAATATAGCTACTGTTGCTTCTAATTGTGTAATTTTTTGTTTTAAATTATTATTGTGCCTATTATTATTAATAAGAGCACCTTGATGATAATAAGTGTTATTAGGTAAAGACATATTAAGGATTAGTTATAGATATTACATTTTTAAAGAATGGGTATAAACCGTCTAGGTTATCTACCTCTATTTCTATTTTATATCTTAAATTAAGTCGTTGACTAACTTCTGAGTTTAAACTTACTAATTCTAAGTCTTCTTTATTAAAAGTATATTTATATAAAGGAAGCAAATTATTTACTACTTCAACAACAGGGTTTTCTAATTGTTCCCAGCTAACCCCTTTATTAGAACTAAAATAAAATTTATAATTAGTATTATTTGGTTTGAATAATTCAACTGAAAAATTTAAGTTTTTATAAGGGCTTTCATATTCTTGATTTTTAGAAATCCATACAGTTTTAGGCTTAGTTGTTATTAGGTTTAGGCTTACATTATCTAAGTTTAGAATTGGATGTGTATTTGTGGTTCCAGACATATCTATTCTTATTTTTGTAGAAGAGACAGAAGTTTTAAAAAAGTAACTTCCATTTTGTACTAAGTCAAATTGATTCTTTTCATTCAATATATAGACATTAAAATAACTATTAGTATCATTTTCTATAGATAAATTTATATCTACCAAATCAAATAGATTACCTGAATTATCTATATTAATATAAGTAGACGATAATAAACTTAATGGTTTATGTAGTATTAAATCACAACTTATATTATCTACTTCTGTAGAAGTTTTCCATTCATTGTCATAGTACAATACTTGTAATTTAAGAGGGTCATAATAAAAAGTTTTGCCGTCTAATAATCTGTTTTCACTTGCTTTTACCGCCCCTAATTTAACTCCTTGCATAGAAGTATAAAAAGTTACCGCATACTTACCCCTATTTAAGTTTATAGGTTTATTAAATTTAATTAAGGTAGGAGCAGGAACAGGCCTTTCTGAATTTAAGACAGGGGTATCTGTTATAGATAAAGAGCCAAAGCCTAAACAATCTTTAGGTTTTCCTAGAGAATCTACAGAAGTAATCTGTACATTAAGAATATCACCTTCTTGAATAGAAGGATAATCTAATACATAACATTCTACGGCTGTTAACATAGCAGGTTGTGTAAGTTGAATTACTTGAGCTAAACCTGAATTAATTGTGTCTAAACAAACCTTATTTTGTTCTATGAAAACTCCAGTATTCTCTCGTTTTACTCTTTCTAATTCAGGGTCAATTACAGTTAAAGTTGTGGAGCCTTTTTTATCTGCATAATTTAAAGTTATTGTAAACGTTTTTGTATTATTTAGATTAGGAATATTAAAAGTAAAACTTAAGTTCCCGCCGGAATTAGCCTTTAAAGTGTTATTAACTGACCCAGTTTCTCCACTAATAATATTAAAATTGTTGATTAATGAATTATTAATTTCGGCTTTAATATTATCTTGATTAGCAGGAAAACCTTTAGCGTAAACAGTTACATTTCTATTATAAGTATTATTATTAAAAGGAGTGTCTATTTCTACGGCTGTTTCTAATCCAGTTAAAAACTTTATGTTAGGATGAGTATAATTAACAAAAGTGGATGTATCTGATTTGTAGATTATAGATGGACTAGCTATAACTGAAATATTATTATGAGATACTGGTATTGTAATTGATTTAGTTATATTAGCTGGAGAATTAAAATATTTAATTTGGTTTCCTTGAATAGTACTCCAGTAAGGAACCACTTCATTATTTTCATTTAATATCTCTTCAATTAAAATATTAGAATTACTTTGATCAATAGTAAAAGTTCTATTATCTCTTAAAGTAGAAGTAAAAGGTAAGCTTATAGCTTGTATAGCTGGTAAAATAGATGCAGCAAACTCGGGAAAAAATATATCACTATTATCTAAATCATTAAAGCTATCTGTAAAAATGCCGTTTAATTTTTCATTAGTATTAGAAAAAGTTAAATTTAACAAATCTGCTTTTAATGCTAACTCTGCTAAATCTTTTATATTTTTTTCATTGGATTGATTTAGTTTTATTAAATTTGAAATAGAAGGCATTCTTGTAGGGGCCTCAATTATAGAATAATTTAATAAAAGATTATCTCTATTATTTAAATAAATATAACAAAGTGCTAGGGCATTAGCAGGAACTTCTAATAATGTACTATCTCCTTGAATTTGTTTTTTAAAATCAAATATATTTTTATCTGTTAAATAAAAAATATACTGAGTATTCAATACAATTTCTTGGTCATTAATTTCATTAGGATCTAACAAAAAATAATTATTATAATTTGTTTCTATTCTTATTCCGTTTATATAGGCTATGCCTGGACTAATACATAAAACATTGGTTCTAGTGTTAATAAAACAATGAAGTCCTTTTGCTATAAAATTACCAGAACTTTCATAAAGTCTTAACTCTATAAGTTTTTTTATATAAGTAGAAGTATTTATTTCATTATAAGAAGTAGTTAATTCCTCGTTTCTATAATAAATAATATCTGGATATCCGCCGCTTAAATCATTATTATTTAAAACGAAAGAAGCTGTCTTTGGTTTAATTATAGCTATAGGATAAAAACCATTTGGGTAGGGATTGTTTTTAGATGATACAATAATTTCCGCTTCTATAGTTATTCTAGAGGCTCCTTCACTACCAAAAGCTGCTCCTCCTGTATGAGGATTTCTAAAATCTAATTCATCTATTAATTTATAAAAATTAAAAATAACACCAATATCTGTTGTATTACTCCTATCTACTGAAAAATTAGTAGAGGGTATATCTATAAAAAAAGCCATTTTATTTTTAAATTCTACATAAACTTGTCCTTCCGTTAAAAGACAATTATAGTTTGTAGAATTAATGTTTAAAATTATTACTTGGCACCCTTTTACAATAGTGTAAAAATCATATAAAGAACTATAAGCATTTTTAAGTTGATTGTACAGTAAATCTTGTATTTCTTCTATTTCAGTGGTTTGTAGTTTAGTATCAGGAGTAAATAATATTTTTTTCCACGAAGTATTAAACTGTAATCTAGAAATAGAGTTATTTAAATTATAAGGAATTATAGTCATTATTGTACGTAAGTTTGAATATTTTTAACAAGCGGACTAATTCCGGTATTTGAAGAAGTTAAATCTAATCTATACCTAAACTTAACTCTTTCATCTTGATTGATATGATAAATAGAATTTTCTGTTAATTTATAAGTAGATCTATAAATTTGAAGTAAAGGATCTATTACAATAGTTGAATTAGGATCTAGAGTAAGCGGAATCCATTCTGAATTCTGAAAAATAAACCCATCGTTCGGGCTATAGTAAACTTCTATATCTGTGTCAGCAGGTTTTATATAATCAATAATTATAGTTATTTGTGTATAAACTTCTGGGTAAATTACTTGATTAGATACTACAGAACTATTTGATTGAGTATTGTACATAGTCATACTACATCCTTTTAATAAAAGTTGCGGCGTTAAGTTTTTAAAATTAGATAACAATTCTGCTTTTACTTCTATTCCAGCAGCATCTATAGATAAACAAACAATATTATTTGGTTTAAATGGAATCCAGGTAGAAGCATTAGTTATTTTATAATAATAATTTATTTCGGTTCCTAAAGGAATTACGTCTAAAGTATTATAACAAAAGGAGTTAATTCCTCCTACTATTGTAAACAACCCTAAATTAATTTCACCGGAAGAAGCAAATTGTGCTCTATAAAGCTCCATTGTTAAATCTTCTTTTGATTCAGAGTTTAAACTAGACCCGTCTATAGAATTAAATAATTGTCCGTCTATAAATAACTGTTCTCCAACAATACTTCCTGTTGCAATATCTGTATCATCTGCTATTGCGGAATATATGGAAAAGTTAGAGGTAGTTGTCGGGCTTAAATAAGATTCAAGACCTATACCATACTTTACACTTCTTTTAATATATTGAGGAGTTTCAAATATAAAATTAGTATAAGTTCCTGGATTATTTAAACTTAAAGTAGTTAAATTATAGCTTAAAGGAGTTTTACAAGCGCCCCTAATTTGTTTGATAGGAATTTGTTGGTTTGTGTCTACAAGAAAAACATTTAAGTTATTGTTACTACCTACAGGAGCATCTCCTATTTTTAATGCAACTTTAGTTATAAAATAATCTTCATTAGGTACAAAAGTTTGTGTTAAAGTTGTGTATTTTGATGGAAATGCTTTTTCAGTAGTTTGTAAGTAACTTACGGTATTATCTATAACTTCTACGTTTAATGTAGGATCTATACCTAATAAATTAAGGTCTTCACTTAAACAATCTACAGGTATTAAAGGAGATACATCGGCGGTATTAGTAGTGATAGGTAAAGCATTCCATGCTTTTAAAGGAGTTAAAACTAATTGATTAATTAATGTATTATAAAAATAAATATTTGTTTTGCAATACCCCGCTCCATCTTTTTTTATTTCTATAGTATGGGTACCTGCGGCTAACTCTGTAGGTAAAGTCAATATTAAATCAACTGTGCCGTTAGAATTTACAGTAAATCCATCTTGGGCATCTACTAAGGTTCCTGTCCCTATAGAATTTGATGTATTAACTAAAGTATAGTTATACCATTTTTGTCCGTCCACAAACACCTTAAATCCTTTTACATTTGGAGGCAAATCTTCTGCGTGTAAATCTATTTGAATGGGTCGAATTTTATAATCATTAAAAGCTTTAGCAACAAAATCAGAAGAGTTTTGTGTATTTGAGATAGTTAAAGGTAATCTTAAAGTAAAAGATTCTATAATAGAGCTTGCAAAAGGTCCTAAAATATTTCTAACATTAGTTATAATGTCTTTAACTAATTCAGAAGTATTATTAGTAGCAGTAAAAAAATTACCACTTTTAGTTATAGGGTCACAAGGAGATATTTTAGTAGATGCCTTTAAAATTGTAGTCCCATCGTACATTTCTTCAGATTGATCTGTTAGAAACACATATTTATAATTAGAATAAAGTCTACTTCGTTTATTAATACTTTTTGATATTGCTGTTATTTCTCTTTTCTTAGTAGAGCGTGGCTGACTAAAAAACTTTACTTCTGTAAAAGGTAAAATTGCGTAGGCGGGGGTTCCTAGATTATTATTAACAATTGTTACTGTAGAGCCTATTGTTGTGTAATTAGTTGCTGATTCTTTTCTATTGTACCCACACATAAATCCTTGAACTCCTGGAATTATTGCGGCGGTAGTTTTCTTTAAATCTATTTTATCTAAATTAACTATAGGGTCTGTATACACTCCTATAGGATTATTACCCTCAGCAAGAGCAGTATTTAAGGCTAGAATATCTGTTTTTAATATTTGATTATTTAAAGTATTTTGTTTAATCTTTTCTGCTAGGTTATATAAATCTCCAACAGTTTGTCTTTTACAATCTAATTGTTTAATTTCTATACTAGAAGGATTTAATAAAAAACTAGAGATTCCTAATTTATTTGAGGGTAATGCGGGAACTATAGGATTTTTAGAAGGGGCTGATAAAATATAACTAATAATTCCATCTTTATCTAAAGTAATAATACCTGCTTTTGATAATGAATAAGAATAATCTACGTTAAAAGTATTATTAATTGCAGGAGTTCTACCTATGAATTCTATAGTATCTGTTTGAACGTTAAGCCTAAAGTCTGTTCCTTCTATTAAAGGTTCAGTGTAAACAAAATTTACTTGATATGCAGTTCCTAAAGCAGGAATAGAAGTAGCAGTCGGTCTCCATCCTATGCCAGATTGAGTTGCGTAGTAATTAGCACTACTAAATACTGTAGTTATTCCAGCAACAGTTTGACTTACTTGAGTAATAGAAACAACACTATCCTCATTTAATAAATCTATACTATCCCCTGTTGAATTAATATTATCTCCACTTCTTGTTATTGTAGTTATAGTAGATAAATTAGCTGTCAATCTATTTATTTTTTGAACAGGTCTAAATCCTAATTGATAAGTAGAGTTAGATACAGGTTCTGATAAAGTTTGACTAGGTATTTCTATAAGAATATTAGATAAATTATTTACTAATGAATTATTAGATTTTAAATATATTTTAGATTTTATATCTATAACTATACTTGTTGCTTCTAAAGTATAATTGGTAGCACTAAATAGCAGACTATTACTTGTAGGATTTGTAGTACTTAAATACTTGTTTAATATTTCTTTTATTATTGTATTAGTAAGGGGCTCTCCATTCGCATCATTAATAATTTGTGGAGAATTACTTTGAGTGTTGTCATGCAATGTATACGTAATATTGTTATTAATTAATGTAGGGCCTGTTAAAGATTTTTGTATAGTTTCTATAACAGTAGACAAACTAACTGGGTCATTAATCTTATAAAATACTTTAATATTAAAATTAGTAGTTGGGAGTATTGGATTAATATTAGGATTTACTTCCAAGTTTTTAAAGTCAATCTCTAAGCTTACGTATTGCTGACTTGTTTGATTAGTTGTATTTCCTAAACCTAAACTGAAGTTTCTTAAATTTTGGGATATTAATCCTCTATAAGTAAAAGTGGCAGCTTCTACTAAAGTAGTAGGTAGAGCTTGAGGAACAAATAACCTAGTAGGAGAGTTTAAAGATACTCTATATCCTTCAACATAAGCTATACCAGGAGCAATACTTAATATTTGTTGATCTGTTAATAAACTTTCAGAATTACTTAAACTTGCCGCAGCAGATTCTAATACTTTTTGAGAATTAGCTAACTCGTTAGAATATCTACTAAATTCTGACTGTGCTGTAGATAATTGATTTTGTAAAGAACTTAGAATCGCATTATTTTGGGCAGTGGGATTTATAGATGCTTGAATTTGAGCTTCTTGAACTTGATTAGTTAGACTATTAATTAATCCTTGGTAAGAAACTAAATTAGATAATGAGCTTTGTTTTTGTTCTTCTGCATTGTCTACTGCTGATTTTAAATTATTATATTTAGTAATATTTGAACTAGAGCGTTTATCTAATCCAATACTAGTAGTTTCTAATCCACTAACACAAAAATTACCACTTCTCTCGTAGATAAATTGAGACATAATTTTCTCAATTTCATAAAAGGCATTTAATTCTTTTTGAATTAAGACTCCATCTACTATTTGAGCAATAGCATAAGAATTATCTATAATTGTTTCTGTATTACTAAATCCTAATGAAGAAGTCCAAACTAATCGGGCCGCACCTGGAGTTCCTAGAACAAACCCTCCTTTAATAGGATCTCTTAGGGTACTATCCTCTTTTTCAGTAATAACATTTTCATTAATAATTACTAAGATATTATAAATATTAGAAGTAGGAATAGAAAAACCATTACTAATGATCACCGGCTCGACAACGGCGCTTCCAATAGGAACGCTTTCAATTTCGACAGCTTCGAAGTTACCTAACAGGCTATTTCGTTGAAATTGGCGAGTTTGA
>ERZ650308.1002-NODE-1002-length-15090-cov-68.107483_pt1 | contig 15090 bp, 10 predicted proteins | sample MGYA00376244_ERZ650308 | MGnify/ENA primary metagenome ERZ650308 (study PRJEB26733, sample SAMN07839295) | wastewater metagenome | biome: small river; feature: stream; material: water | place: USA: North Carolina | collected 2016-04-26 ...
GTGTTGGTTTGTGTTCGTATTTATTAATTGGATTTTGGTACAAAAACCAAGACTACAATGATGCTGCTAAAAAAGCTTTTATCATGAATAGAATTGGAGATTTAGGATTGTTAATCGGAATCTTCATCTTAGGACATTTGTTCTCAACTTTAGACTACGCCACTTTAAAAACTGCTATTGCTGGAGCAACCAACATCGATATGTATTGGCTTTCTGCTGCTGCCTTGTGTTTGTTTATTGGCGCCACTGGAAAATCAGCACAAATTCCATTATACACTTGGTTACCCGATGCGATGGCAGGACCTACGCCAGTTTCTGCATTGATTCACGCCGCAACCATGGTAACAGCCGGTATCTTTATGATTACTCGTTTGAACTTTATTTTTGATCTAACACCAGACGTTCAAAGTATCATTGCGGTAATTGGAGCAATTACAGCCTTAGTAGCTGCTACTATTGGATTGGTACAAAACGATATCAAAAAAGTCTTGGCCTACTCTACTGTTTCGCAATTAGGTTTGATGTTTTTAGCATTAGGTTTAGGTGCTTACGAAGTAGCTGTTTTCCACGTGATCACACATGCGTTCTTCAAAGCCTGTTTGTTCTTGGGTTCAGGTTCAGTGATCCACGCTTTGCATGGAGAACAAGACATGCGCAAGATGGGAGGATTGAAAAAAGTGATGCCAATTACGTTTATCACCATGTTAGTTTCTTCATTGGCGATTTCAGGAGTGCCAGTTTTTTCAGGATTCTTTTCTAAAGACGAAATTTTATTAACTGCTTTTCATCATAACATTCCGTTATGGGTGGTTGCTTCGGTAGCATCAATAATGACGGCTTTCTATATGTTCCGTTTGATGTTCTTGACTTTCTTTAACGAGTTTAGAGGAACTGAAGAACAAAAACACCACTTACACGAAAGTCCAGGTTTGATTACATTCCCATTAATTGTGTTGGCTATTTTAGCAACAATTGGTGGTTTAATTAGCTTACCAGGTAATTCTTGGTTGAATCATTATTTGATTCCAATTGTACCAAAATTAGCCTCAGCAGAACACCATTTAGGTAGTTCAGAATACCTATTAATGGCAATTGCCGTTGTAGGTGGATTAGTAGGAATTGGATTGGCTTATGCCAAATACAACAAACAAAATACAGTGCCTGGAGACGATGCTTCGATTACTGGATTTGCCAAAGTCTTGTATAACAAATACTACTTGGACGAAGCATACGATTACTTATTTGTAAAATCAATAAACGCATTGTCAAAATTCTTCAGAGATCAAATAGAAACTAGCTTATCTGCTTTCGTATTTGGATTTGGAAAAGCAACCAATGCCATTAGTCTTCAAGGAAAAAAAGTACAAAATGGAAGTGTAGGATTGTACCTTTTTGCTTTTGTTTTAGGCCTTTGTGCCATTATTTCCTTTTTATTTTTAGCTCAATAATATATACACTATGAACGTATCTTTTATATTACTTATTCTATTAATTGGTGCTCTAGCAACTTACACCGTAGGTGATAAATTAGCATCTAAAGTTGCCTTGCTTTTCGGACTCGTTTCCTTGGGTGCTTCCATCGTACTATTGAACCAATACAATTTGGGCGAAAATATCGGATTCATTACTGAATGGATTTCAAAACCAACTATTTATTTTGCTTTAAAAGCAGACGGATTAGCTTTAGCGATGGTATTGCTAACTACAGCTTTAACTCCAATAATTATTTATTCTTCTTTTGGAACCGAAGTAAATAATGCCAAAACATTTTATGCTTTAATTCTTTTCATGGCTTTTGCTATGGCGGGAACTTTCTTAGCTGCTGATGGATTGTTGTATTACATTTTTTGGGAATTATCTTTATTGCCAATTTATTTCATTGCTCTTGTTTGGGGGAATGGCGATGCCGAAGAACGCAAAAAAGCGGTAGTGAAATTCTTCATTTATACTTTGGCAGGTTCTTTATTTATGCTAGTAGGTTTTGCCTATTTGTACCAAAAAGCTGGAAGTTTATTGATTGAAGATTTATACGAATTGAACTTAAGCGGAGCCGAACAAGTGTGGTTATTTGTTGGTTTTTTCTTGGCTTACGCAATCAAAATTCCAATCATCCCTTTCCATACATGGCAAGCTAATGTATACCAAAAAGCGCCTACTGTTGGAACCATGTTGTTATCGGGTATCATGTTAAAAATGGGATTGTATAGTGTAATTCGTTGGCAATTGCCAATTGTTCCTTGGGCAGCAAAAGGGCATGTTACGATTATGCTAGTACTTGGAATTGCAGGAGTGATTTATGGTTCTATTGTGGCGTTGCGACAAAAAGACTTGAAAAAATTATTGGCTTATTCTTCATTAGCACACGTTGGATTAATTGCAGCAGGAGCTTACACTATGACTGCTGACGGAATTAGTGGTGCGGTTTTACAAATGATAGCACACGGTTTTGTAGTGGTAGGTTTGTTCTTTATTGCTGAAATTATATACAGAAGATACGAAACTAGAGTGATCGCCGATATGGGTGGTATTCGCTCACAAGCGCCAAAATTCGCTTCCCTATTTTTACTTATCGTATTAGCCTCGGTTGCTTTGCCAACCACTTTTAACTTCATTGGAGAATTCACTGTGTTGTATAGTTTGTCTCAAGTGAATATAGTATTTGCCATTTTAGGTGGAACTACTATTATTTTAGGTGCCTACTATATGTTAAAAATGTACCAATCGGTTATGTTAGGAGAAACCAATACCAAACCCTTTGCTGATATTACAATTAATGAAGGAATAGTTTTAGTGGTGATCATTGCTGTGTTGTTCTTTTTTGGATTGTATCCAAAACCAATCATCCAATTGATTGCACCAAGCATCGAAGGAATTTTAAATCAAATCAATAGAATCAAATAAGTCCACTTTACAATGAATACATTAATAGCAATAATAGGATTAGGTGTTTTATGCCTTGTATTTGAAATTCTAAATTTACGAAAAGCCATTGTGCCTGTTACCATTATTGGTTTATTGGCCGTTTTAGGGTTGAATATCTCTGAGTTTGGTTCAACCGAAAGTTACTATGGCAATATGATTGTGGTGAGTAAATACTCTACTGCTTTTTCATCTTTGTTCATTGTACTGACTATTTTCTTAGTGGCCTTAGGACATAATTTTTACGAAAATCATCAAAATAAAATCTCTGATTTTATAGCCATCAAAGTGTTTTTACTATCAGGAGCAGTAGCCATGGTTTCTTTTGGCAACTTAGCCATGTTTTTCTTAGGAATCGAAGTATTGTCAATCTCTTTGTATGTTTTGGCTGCTAGCGACCGATTGCTTTTAAAAAGTAACGAAGCCGGAATGAAATATTTCTTGATGGGTTCGTTTGCTTCCGGGATTTTATTATTCGGTATTTGCTTAGTATACGGCGCTATGGGAAGTTTTGATGTAACTGAAATTAGCGAATTATCTCAATCAGCAGAATTGCCAGTTTGGTTTCCAATTGGAATTGCTTTATTGACTGTGGGAATGTTATTCAAAATAGCAGCTGTACCTTTCCATTTTTGGGCACCGGATGTGTACGAAGGTTCTCCAGCTTTAACTACTGCATTGATGAGTACTTTGGCTAAAGTGGTGGCTATAGCGACTCTTTACAAACTATTATCTGTAATGAATGCCGATATATCCGAAACCTACAAAATGGTGATTGTAGCTGTTGCTATGGCCTCTATGACGGTTGGAAATATTATGGCATTGAAACAAACTAATGTAAAACGTATGTTGGCTTTCTCCGGAATTTCACATGCTGGTTTTATGTTGATGACATTATTAAGTTTGGCTAACTCAGCGAGTAGTTTATTGTACTACACAACAGCTTATGCGTTGTCGGGAATCGCTGCTTTTAGTGTGATTTTATACGTTTGTAAAAACCAACATAACGAAGACATTACCAACTTTCACGGATTAGGAAAAACACATCCGTTTTTGGCAGCGGTTTTGACTGCCTCGTTACTTTCTATGGCTGGTATTCCAATTTTCGCAGGATTCTTTGCTAAACTGGTTTTGTTTACTCAAACTATCGAAAATGGGTATTTAGCACTTGTGTTAGTTGCTGTCATCAACTCTATTATCAGTGTAGGCTATTATTTCAAATTGATCTTAGCGATGTACACTAAAGAATCTAATGAAGAACGCAGCGGAAAACCCTTCTTAATTTATGCAGTAGCTTTTACAGCAATCACTTTGAATATTATTATCGGTTTGTTCCCTTCACTAATATTGAACTTATTAGGATAAATACATTTCACTTTAAATAATAAAACCCGTCAAGAGATATTTTGACGGGTTTATTATTTTGTAGAAGCTTAGTGCATTTTAGCAAAATTACATGACAAACTTAATAAATAATTGATAATGCCATAGGAGTTGTTTAATTACTATCCATTCCCACTACCAAAATTTCACATATAATGCAAAAATAGTCAAGACTAAGGCTACGATTAAAATCGTGGTTTGCGGTTTCATTTTGAACATGGTTTTGTCTAGTTCAAAAGCTTTCTCATTGACTTTAGGACCCGCTAAACTTACCACAATCATCAGGAGCATCGTAAAGATGAATGATAATCCCATACAAATTAAGAAAGGAATTTCATAACCGCCTTTGCCATTAGCATAAGCCGTATACAACCAGGTATCATTTCCAAACCAAGCTGGAGCCAATTCATTAAATACTACCGACAAAGCAAATCCAGCTAGTACTCCTACAACAGCAGCAGCTCCTGTAGTACGTTTCCAAAACATTCCTAAAATGAACATCGCAAATACCCCAGGACTAATAAACCCAGTATATTTTTGAATGTAGGTAAATCCACCTACGCCGCCAATACCTAGGGTGTCATTCCAAGTAAATAGTACCGCTAAAAACATGGCTGCAAAAACAGCGTATTTTCCAATATTTACTTGCTTGGTATCTGTTGCTTCCTTTTGAATGTATTTTTTATGGATATCTAAAGTATAAATGGTAGAAATACTATTGACTTTTCCTGCCAATGAAGCTACAATAGCTGCGGTCAAAGCCGCAACTGAAAGTCCTTTTAAACCGGTAGGCAAAAAAGTCAAAATAGCCGAATAAGCTCCGTCTTTTCCGCCAACTAATTGTGGTAAATGCCCACTTTGATGCAAAACATAGGCAGCAATTCCAGGCAAAATAACAATCAACGGCATGAACAATTTAATGAATCCAGCGAATAAAATTCCGGAACGTGCCGTATCTAAATCGGCACCCAAAGCACGTTGGGTAATGTATTGGTTACAACCCCAATAATTCAAGTTGATAATCCAAATACCGGCCAAATAGGCCATCAATCCAGGAATAGTCAAGTATTTATTGATCTCTTCTTGAGTCGAAGCGGCGGTTGGTTCGGGCATGATCATTTTGAAATGTTCTGGTGCTTGGTCCATCAATACTTGGAAACCAGCGATCGCATCGTGGCCAAAACCAAAATAATGACTCACCGTTGTCAAAGCAATATAAGAAGTAACCAATCCACCAATCAATAAAACGGCTACTTGAATTACATCGGTATAGGCCACTACTTTCATTCCTCCAAGCGAAATGACTAAGGCAAAGAAAGCCAAGCCTATCATGATAACATGCAAGTATTGACCCCCAGCCAAACCATTAATAGCTACAGCACCCAAATATAAAATAGAAGTTAAGTTAACAAAAACATATAAAAACAACCAAAATACCGCCATAATCAAAGCCGTCGACTCGTTGTATCGTGTCTTTAAAAACTGAGGCATGGTGTAAATTTTGTTTTTCAAATACACTGGAATAAACCAAATGGCCACTATCAATAAAGTAATCGCTGCAATCCATTCGTATGCCGCTACGGCAATTCCTAGAAAGAAGCCTTCACCACTCATTCCAATAAATTGTTCTGCTGATATATTGGAGGCAATTAAAGAGGCCCCAATAGCCCACCAGGTTAGTTTTCCTTCGGCTAAAAAGTAGGCTTTCGCATCGTTTTCATTTTTTTCACGTTTGCGGTAAATGGTGTATCCATAAATAGATACTACCAAAAAATAAATGATAAAGACAATGTAATCGGTTAATTGTAGACTGTTCTGGTTCATAATTTTTATTGGTTAAATAGCGGAAATAAATATAGGGGTTTTGATGTAAAGTTGGTTGGGTTGGATTAATTATTGTTTGTAAATCCAATATTGTATATCGTAAATTATCTCAACTTATAATGGACCTCTGATTGCTCTCTTAACATGGCAGCACTTTTTTCAGCTGTGATGTCGCGTTGTGATTCGCCCAACATTTCATAGCCTACCATGAATTTTTTAACGGTTGCAGAGCGTAACAAAGGGGGATAAAAATGCATATGAAAATGCCATTCTGGATGTTCTTCTCCATCGGTTGGCGCTTGATGAACCCCTGACGAATAGGGGAATGACGTTTCAAATAGGTTGTCATATTTCGTAGTCAACTGTTTTAAAATTGCGGCAAAATGATGCGCTTCCTCCGGACTGAAATCGGAAATTTTAGCAACCGCGCGTTTACTGACTAGCATGGTTTCAAATGGCCAAATGGCCCAAAAAGGTACCAAAGCTACAAAGTGATTGTTTTCAATAACAATGCGTTTTTGTTTTTGTAATTCTTCTTGAATATAATCGTGCAAAAGAGTGCGTTGGTTTTGGTCAAAATATTTTTTTAAGTTGGTTTGTGTTTTCTCAACTTGAGTTGGCAACGACGATTGTCCCCAAATTTGTCCGTGGGGGTGCGGATTACTACAGCCCATCACACTTCCTTTATTTTCAAAAATCTGAATATAATTGACGTAGTCAATCTTTCCTAATTCAATGTATTCTTGTTGCCAAGTTCGAACAATTTTCTCAATCGCTTCGATCGACATTTCGGGCAAAGTCTCGTTATGATTAGGCGAAAAGCAAACGACTCTTGAAATTCCTCTTTCGGGTTGTAACTTAAAAAAAGTCGCTTCCTGATTGGCTTCAAAATGAATTTCTTCCTGTTTTAGAGCGGCAAAATCATTGTCAAAAACAAAAGGATCTTTGTAATCCGTATTATGAATTCCATTGGCACGCACATTGCCTGGACACAAATAACAATTTGGATCGTATTGTGGTAAAGCATCACTAACAATTTTTTCGTTTTGCCCCTGCCAAGGTCGTTTGGATCGATGAGGCGACACCAAAACCCATTCGTTAATCAAAGGGTTGTAGCGTCTGTGCGGATCTTCGTTGCTGTCAAATGCTTTCATTATGCTACAGTATAGAGGGAGGTTCCATTAGAAATAGCCATCTCATAGGTTTTTAATTCAATGCCAAAAGTGGCGTAGTACAATTGGGTCAATTTTGATTTGATGGTAGCTTCTTCTCCCTTTTTAATTAGGTTAATGGTACAACCTCCAAAACCACCACCCATCATTCTTGAACCAATCACAGCAGGTTCTTTTTTAAGTGTATCGACAATCATATCTAGTTCAGGACAACTTACTTCGTATTCTTTAGAAAGGCCTTCGTGGGTTTCAAACAGCAACTGACCCAAAGTCACAATATCGCCATTATCAAGTGCTTCACAAGCTAATGTAACTCGTTTAATTTCTTTAATAACATAGTGACTTCGTTTGAATACATCCTCAGTCATGGAATCTTTAATGCTTAACAGTTGCTCTTCTGAAGCTTCTCTAAAACTTTCTACTTCTGGAAAATGGGAGGATAAAATAGCCAACCCTTGTTCGCATTCTTCTCGGCGTTGATTATAGGCAGAAGTGAAAAGTGAGTGCTTGACATTACTATCAAACAACACTAGTGAATAATTACTAAAATCAACATTGTGGTATTCGAAATCTAAGGTACGGCAGTCTATTTTGATTACTTGATTGGCTTTGCCCATCACACTCGAAAACTGATCCATGATACCGCAATTAATCCCTACCCAATGCTCAGCACTTTGCCCCATTAGCGCCAAATCGACCGGTTTAATGTCGAGATGGAATAGTTCGTTCAAACCAAATAAAAAACCACATTCTAAAGCCGCTGAGGAAGACAAACCTGAACCCACAGGAATGGTACTACTAAAAACGCAATTGAAATTTCCAATGATTAACCCTTTATTTTGGATTTGTTGCACTACGCCTCTAAAATAATTGGTCCATATAACCTCGTGGAGTGTTACCGGATTTTCCACATTGATTTCAAAGCTTTCGTTCAAATCAATGGCAACTATTGTTGACGTTTCTGAATTGGTTTTTTCAAAAGCAAAACAAATCACTTTATCAATGGCAGCGGGTAAAACAAAACCGTCATTGTAATCAATGTGTTCACCAATAATATTGATTCGCCCAGGAGACAAGACTATTTTTTGCGGGCTGTTGCCAAAAGTTTTTTTGAAAAAATCCGTTGTGGATTGAATTAATGGTGTATTCATAGTATTCCCTTTAGGGCATGTTGTATTTCCAATTTTATTTATATTAATCGTACTTTATTTAAACGCATCCAAAGCCGGCGATGGTTTCCCATCCGCTTGCCAAGCGCTTAGCGAATAACCGCTCCAGGTTTTTTCTCCCTGAGGCTCCCAATACATCACCCCTAATCCTCTATTGTTAGGAACATTTTTAACTGCTTGTATAGTGGCTCGCAACATCTCATAGGTGTTTTGTACTTTGTCATACTCACCTCCCACTTCAACCACCATGACGTCTTTGTTGTATCGAGCTACCATATCATTCATATTCGTAGACAAATCGGCGATGGTTTGTGTATAATCTTTTTGAATCCAATACGGATAATAGGACAATCCAATGATATCGTATTTGACATTTTGCGCCGTAGCGGCATCAAAAAACCATCTGAATTTGGCGTTATTATTTCCTTCGTCGACATGAACAACCACTTTAATTTTCGAATCTACAGCCTTGACCGCATCGTATCCACTATTTAGGAATTGGGCTAACTGACTCCAATTATTGGTACTCCCTTCTGGCCATAACATGCCCCCTGGTATTTCATTCCCCACCTGAACCCATTCGGGTGTAACCCCTGCTTGTTTCAAAGCTGAAATGACATCAAATGTATGGTTGTAAACGTCTTGTTTCAATTGGGCTACCGTATGATTGGCCCAAGCCAAAGGTTTGTTTTGCTTAGCAGGATCGGCCCAAGAATCGCTGTAATGAAAATTAATCATCACACGCATTCCTAATTTTTGGGAGCGAACTGCCATAGCAACCGTTTCTTCTTTACTGCAATGCCCATCAATTTTATGGTTGGAAGGATTGACCCATACGCGAAGGCGAACCGTATTTATTCCTCTATCTTTTAATAATTGTAATGCGTCTTTTGCTTTGCCATCTTGATCTAAAAAATGATAACCCGTAGCTTCCATTTGTGGCAACCAACCCACATCAGCCCCTTTTACAAAGGAGGTAGCTACAGGTACAATTGGATCGACAGGCTTTGGGGCTACTTCAGTTTGCGAACTACACGAAAAACAAGCCAAAAGCATAACGGCTGAAAAAGAAATTAATATGTTTTTTTTCATCTTAAAAGGATTGAAATTTATAAATGGTTTTGTGAAAATAAATATCGCCTGGCAACAGAATTGCCGACGGGAAATTTGGATGATTGGGGGCATCTGGGAAATTTTGAGTTTCAAAACAAATCCCACTTTGGGAATGGTAAGAGGCATTTTCTTTCCCTTTGATTTGAGTAAAACAATTTCCGCCAACATAGACATGCAAACCAGGTTGATTCGTATACACTTCCATTTTTAAATTGTTTTCTTTACTCAAAAGGGTAGCAGCTAAAGATTCTTTTGCCTTGATAACAAAGGTAGTATCAATTACTTCAGGACATGGTTTTGGAGCAGTATAATCCGACTCGGTAGATTGAACTGGAAGCATTTTTCCTGTTGGAATCATGTCAATTGTTTCTAAAATTTCATAGGCATCAATATGGAGTTCTTGTTTTAAAACACTACTATGTTGTCCCTCTAAATTAAAATAACTGTGATGCGTTAAATTGACCACCGTAGGCTCATTAGTGGTAGCTTTGTACTCAATTTCTAATTCGTTTTCTTCGGTTAGCGTGTAAGTAATACTAACTTTTAATTCACCAGGGTATAGTTCTTCCCCTGCAGGACTCCTATAACTGAAACTTACCGAAGGGTTTTTATCCGTTTTCAATTGCTCCAATCGCCATAATTTTTGGCTAAAGCCCGCTATTCCTCCATGCAAAGCATTCCCACTATTATTTTGATGAAGTACAATCGACTTCCCATTTAAATCAAAAGTGGCATTTGCAATACGTCCTGCAAAGCGACCCACCGTAGCTCCAAAATAGGGTGCGCTTGGAAGCGAATAAGAATCCACATAATCTGACAATGCATCGAAACCTAAGACAACGTCAACTACTTTTCCGTTTTTTAAGCTTTTTTTCAATGCAATTACAGTCGCTCCATAGTCCATAACTTTGAGAGTCATCCCATTGGAATTTGAAATTTCATGGGAATATACTTTACTACCGTTTGATAACTCTCCAAATAATTGAGTAGGTGACTTTGAAGATGAACGTATTTTCATAACCATTATTTAGAGGTAGGAATTTCAAAAATAACAACTATTTGTATACTTCCTTACTAGTGCCTATCTATTTTTTATTTTTTTACAATAAAATAACACACTATTTAATTTCCATAAAACTAAATTGGAATTCTAAGCAATCGAGACCAAAGAGATGATTATTTCAACAAAAGTTCCCTATTTCAAATACATTTTATTGTAAATTTGACTCCGTTAACAAATTAGTTTTAAAATCTCAGAAAATAGCCATGAGCGATAAAAAACCAGATAATATCGTATACTCTGAAGAACAAGGATACAACGCTAGTTTATTGCCTTATGCAACTTCTGTAGGAGCGCCTGTTATTAAAGCAGATGATGTGGTAGCTTGGAAATCGCGTGGTATTCACAGTGTTAACAAAGAATTTGAAAACAAATTCCAAGAATTGCAATCGGCTTACCAAAAACTAATGGACGATTACAAATGGAATGAATTAGTGTACAATGCGAAATTTGCATTTGAGCCTGTCATCGGCGAAACCTATCATATGTATTTGGGTGATGACGGTATTGAATTTTTGTCACTAATTGCTCCCAATGAATGGAATAAAGAATTTATTGGTTCTTTTAAATTGAATAGTGATAAAAAATGGGTGGTTCTAGAAACCGCAACCGAATAATTTATTCGGTTAGCCACAACTTTCTAAACGATTTCTTTTTATCATAATCAGCTGCTTGTTTCTCAATATTGAAATAACGATGCCCTCTTGGGTCATTCCCTACTCCTGCTAAATACGCCCAATTCCCCCAATTGCTGCACACATCATAATCGATTAATTGCTCTTCAAAATAAGCAGCGCCAAAACGCCAATCCATATTCATTTCGTTGCAAAAATAACTCGCTACGTTTTGTCGCCCACGATTACTCATGAATCCGGTTTGTTGTAATTCAAGCATATTGGCATTAATAAAATCAGAAGGGGTTGAACCATTGATCCATTGTGAAAGCAATTTTTCATTTAAGGATTTCGAATTCACTTTCTCTGTTTTTATGCCTTCGTACAAGAAAAATTTGGTTTGGTATTTTTTGAACATAAATCGGAAAAAATCACGCCAAAGCAATTCAAAAACCAACCAATAGGTCGAATCGTTAGACCCAAATTCCTTTTCGTATTTTAGAATTTCAGCATAAATAAATCTTGGAGAGATACAACCCAAAGCCAGCCATGGCGAAAACTTGGACGAATAATCAGCGCCTACCATTCCGTTGCGGGTTTCTTTATAGGTAGACAAACATTTGGTCTCAAAAAAATAGTGATTCAATCGTTGAAGTGCTTCGCTTTCTCCCCCTTTAAATTGCAACACCGCGCGAGAATCAATAGTAGTTTTTGACAAACCTAAGGCTTCTAAAGTGGGCAATTCCAAATGTAGAATTTCAGGTGAATTTATTTTCGTTGGTGCATCAAATGGCTGTCTTATCTCGGAATCCTTTTCTGTTTTTTTTCTAAAATTGGTAAACACATCCGGAATGTCTTTGATAGAAAAAGGCAAGTCCTCGGCATGATATAAAGTACTAGTACTGAACGTTTCTAATTCACATCGCAATTTAAAAAGTTCCGTTCGAACTCTTTTTTCAGTTTGAATTTCTTCAAAGGCTACTTCGCGCTTGGCAAAGACTTTTTGCGCTTTGTATTCTTGAACCAATTTGGGGATTTCTACTTCTGGTTTTCCCATCACAATACGTAAACCAGTACCTAAAGTTCTTAATTTGGCATCCAAATCTTCGAGCGATTCTAATAAAAATTGCGCTCTAAAAGCACCCGTTTTTTTAAACCCATAAGGAGTAGTTTCAAAATGGGCTTCGTCAAAACAATAGACAGGTAGTATCTTCTCACTTTGCGCAATAGCTTTTAAAAGCGTTTCGTTATCTTCAATTCGTAAATCGGTTTTGAACCAAACTAGTGCATTCTTAATCATAAATTATTTATGTTTTTCAAATAGTAATCTGCTTGTTCTAATAAAGCAACTTTGTCCTCCGGTTTCATTTTTCGCCATACATTATACATCATTCCAATTCGGGGATTTTTACCTAATTTGTCTTCATTTTTATCATAAAAATTCCAATACAAACTATTGAAAGGACAGGCTTTATCTCCAGTTTTTACTGCCTTTTTATAGAAGCAACTTCCACAATAATGGCTCATTTTATCAATGTAAGATGCCGAACTCACATAGGGTTTGGTTCCTACAATTCCTCCGTCAGCAAACTGACTCATACCTCTTGTATTGGTAATTTCTACCCATTCAATCGCGTCAATATAGATTCCTAAATACCAGGCATCTACTTCGTCTGGGTTAATTCCCGCCAAAAGTGCAAAATTTCCCGTCACCATTAATCGCTGAATGTGATGCGCATACGCATAATTCAAAGATTGGTTGATGGCGTCTTTCAAGCAATTCATTTTGGTTTTGCCTGTCCAAAACCATTCTGGAAGTGGGTTTCCGTTATTGAAATAATTCATCGTGGCGTATTCTGGCATTTTGTTCCAGTAAATTCCACGCATGTATTCGCGCCAGCCAATAATTTGGCGCACAAATCCTTCCAATTGATGGTAAGCAATTGTATCTGGATTCTTTTCCCATTCCAATATGGCTCGGTTAATTACCTCTAAAGGCGAAATCATTTTCAGGTTCATAGAAAACGAAAGTCGGGCGTGATACAAAGACCATTCATTTGGCGTCATCGCATCTTGGTAACTCCCAAAAAGGGCCAAACATTCGGTTACAAAAAAATCAAGTAATGCTAGCGATTGTTTTCTATTGATCGGCCAAACAAAATTGTTAGCATCTATATTTCCGATGGTTTGGATGTCTGTTTTTTGAATTTCAGAAACAATATGGGTCACCTTATTTTGGAAAACCAAAGGCGAAGTGGGTTTGTGATCCTTGGGTAATTTTTTTCGGTTTTCGCCATCGTAATTCCATTTTCCTGTCAGCGGCTTATCGCCTTCCATTAAAATATGGTGCTTTTTTCTCATCATATGATAAAAGCTTTCCATTAAAAAGGTTTTTTTACCTTGAAAAAAGTCACCTAATTCGTCTCTTGAACTCATAAAATGCTCCGAATCACATACGGATGTCGCAATAGCAATTGATTGACACAACTTTTTCAGCTGTTCGTCCAAACGGTATTCGTCAGGAAATTGGTATTCAAAAAGGGTGAATGCTTCTTTTTCAATTAAATAGTGAATGTTTTTTTCGAACGATTGTAAGTTATTGTCATCATTCAAATGCAAATAAATAACGTGGTGCTTTTGCAATTGCAATTCAGCCGCAAATTCTTGCATTGCCGAGAAAAACCCAACCACTTTTTGAATATGGTGTGTGGCATAATCGGTTTCTGTGCGAATTTCCATCATCACATAAGTCACCGAATCATCAACCGTTTTAAACCAAGAATGATGGCTGTTTAATTGATCTCCAAGAAGTAATCGAAGTGTTTTTGACATTATTTATTTTATTTTTTTCCTCTGCATTTATCGCTACAGTATTTTACTTCGTCCCACACTTTTTCCCATTTTTTACGCCAAGTGAATGGTTTTTGGCAAACTACACACATTTTACTAGGTAAGTTTTGTTTTTTTACTCCTCGCATTGTTAGATCTATTGGGGTTACTGACGTGCTTTTGCAAAATTCGTTTGCCCTCTTGTTTGACTTCGTCTTTTTTTCGAAAGCTCAAAACGATATCGCTGGCATATTTTCGAGTTTCTTCTATGTTTACAATTGGCGCAGGATAATCGTTACCAATAACGCAATTGTAAAACTGCTGTTCCATTTCGTTCATTTTCCAAGGTTCATGAAGCAAATGTAAAGGCACTTCTTTTAACTCAGGTAACCATTGTTTGATAAAAACCCCTTCTGGATCGTGTTCCTCCGAATTTTTAATTGGGTTATAAATTCGGATCGTATTGATTCCGGTGGTACCCGATTGCATCTGAATTTGTGGGTAATGAATACCAGGTTCATAATCTAAAAACTGCCTTGCCAGAAAATGCAATTCACGCCAATCTTGCCATAAATTAAAAGTAAAAAACGACACCACCAGGGCACGCATTCTAAAGTTGATATAACCGGTGGCAACCAAACATCGCATGCAGGCATCGACAATAGGAACACCTGTTTTACCCTCTTGCCAAGCTTTAATGTAGGTTTCGTTCTTTGGTTTGACCAAAGTGTCATAGGCTCGATTGGCATTTTCAAATTCCATTTCGCATTCATCTTCAAACTTTTGCATAAAATGGCAATGCCAATGCAAACGCGATACAAAATTGAGAATGGCGCGTTTGTTTTTAGACGATTCGTAATGCTGATTGGTATACTGATAAATCATCCGCATACTGATATTCCCATACGTCAAATAAGGTGACAATCGGCTACAGCCTTTTCTACTCAAGGCTGGTTTCGAAATGTGTTTGCTGTAATTGACATAGCGTTCTTTGACAAAACTATCCA